>Ga0209668_10001048_pt1 | contig 11696 bp, 9 predicted proteins | sample FrelakmetPLP11PL_FD_187150 | JGI IMG/M metagenome (GOLD analysis project Ga0209668, IMG submission 187150) | Freshwater lake sediment microbial communities from the University of Notre Dame, USA, for methane emissions studies - PLP11 PL (SPAdes)... | ecosystem: Environmental > Aquatic >... | reverse complement strand
ATAAATAACCAGTGGATCTTTTTGCTCATAGGAAGCAGTTTGAACACTTTGCTTTAAATCGTCCATTGCGCGCAGATGATCTTTCCATGCATCATCTATAAAGGCAAGGGTAACGGTTCTCTCTAAGGCATTCACCATTTCCTGTCCCTTGGAATCAAGGGTAAGTTGAAGATTCGCGAGTACCTGAATCATTTTTTTACCATCTGTAAAAGGCACAACTACATTATCAATTCCACGACCCTGCTGCACCCGAATATTATTGAAAACCGGAATAGCATGTTTGCGCATATCGGCTTTCTTCCTTTCGTAGGTAGTAATTGCAGCCATATACAATTGTTGCGCTAAGGATGCATGCGATGCTTTATTCATTTCAGCCTCTGAGAAAGGAACGTCAATACCAAAGTTTACAATTACCGCGAGCCGGAATCCTTCAAAATCATTCATGTCTTTGTATGCAGCAACTTGCTCCTCCGCAACAGAATAAAATGCATTATCCAAATCGAGTGCAAGCCGTTCACCAAACAAAGCATGGTTACGCTTTGTATAAATTACAGTTCGCTGCTTGTTCATCACGTCATCATACTCCAGCAAACGTTTTCTGATACCAAAATTATTCTCTTCCACTTTTTTCTGTGCTCTTTCAATCGACTTGGTAATCATTCGCTCCTGAATCACCTCTCCTTCTTTATAGCCGGCAAAATCCATCACCTTGGCAATTCTTTCACTACCAAACATCCTCATCAAATCATCTTCCAGCGATACAAAAAACAAGGAAGATCCCGGATCACCCTGCCTACCGGCTCTACCTCTTAACTGACGGTCTACTCTACGTGATTCATGCCGCTCAGTACCTAAAATAGCTAAACCGCCTGCTTCCTTAACACCAGGTCCTAATTTAATATCGGTTCCTCTTCCCGCCATATTGGTTGCGATGGTTACCGCACCAGCAAAACCGGCTTCAGAAACAATTTGAGCTTCTCGTGCATGCTGTTTAGCATTAAGCACATTATGCGGAATTTTATTTTGATTCAACATACGGCTGAGTAATTCACTTACTTCAACCGAGGTAGTACCTACCAGCACCGGACGTTGTGCATTGCGTAATTTGATAATCTCCTCAATAACCGCTTTAAACTTCTCTCTTTTGGTTTTAAACAGCAAATCCTCCTCATCCTTTCGTATCACCTGCACATTGGTAGGGATACTTACCACATCCAATTTATAAATATCCCAAAGCTCTGCAGCTTCTGTTTCAGCGGTACCAGTCATACCCGCCAACTTATGGTACATCCGGAAATAATTCTGCAAGGTTACAGTTGCATAGGTTTGCGTAGCAGCTTCAATTTTTACATTTTCCTTTGCTTCTATTGCCTGATGCAATCCATCAGAATATCTGCGTCCATCGAGAATACGACCGGTTTGTTCGTCTACAATTTTTACCGCTCCATCCATTACTACATATTCAACATCTTTATCGAATAAAGTATACGCTTTTAATAACTGATGCACCGTATGAATCCTATCTGCCTTAACAGAATATTCATTAATAATGGCTTCTTTTTGATGAATTTTTGCATCCGAAGCAAGTGTATTATCCGCTTCAACTGCGGAGAGTGACATACTAATATCCGGAAGCACAAAGAAATGTGGATCTTCACCCGCACGTGTGATGAGTTGAATTCCCTTTTCGGTTAATTCAACAGAATTGTTTTTTTCTTCGATATAAAAATATAATTCAGCATCGGCTTTTGGCATTTCTTTCGACTGATCTGCCAGATAATAATTTTCCGTTTTTTGTAAAATCACGCGAATGCCTGGCTCACTCAAGAACTTAATGAGGGCATTGTTTTTCGGCAATCCTCTATGTGCTCTGAAAAGCGCTAACCCGCCATCTTTAGGATCATCATTCCCCTCGGCAATTTTCTTACGGGCTTCATTTAGAAACTGATTGGCCGCTCTTTTTTGCGCTTCTACCAGCTTTTCGATTCTTGGCTTTAATTCAAAAAATTGTTGCTCGCCGGTAACATGCCCTACCGGACCAGAAATGATTAATGGAGTTCGGGCATCATCAATCAACACGCTATCTACCTCATCTACCATTGCAAAATGGTGCTTTCGCTGCACCATTTCTTCGGGTGCATGCACCATGTTGTCGCGCAAATAATCGAAACCAAATTCGTTATTGGTACCATAGGTAATATCGGCCAGATAAGCATTTCTTCTTGCTTCGCTATTAGGTTCATGCTTATCAATACAATCTACTCTTAATCCCAGCCACTCGAAAATAGGTCCGTTCCATTCGCTATCCCTTTTGGCCAGATAATCGTTTACGGTTACAATATGTACTCCTTCTCCTGCCAATGCATTTAAATAGGCAGGTAAAGTTGAAACCAATGTTTTTCCCTCTCCCGTTGCCATTTCTGCAATCTTTCCCTGATGCAACACCGAACCACCGATAAGCTGAACATCATAATGCACCATGTTCCAGGTAATCTTTCCACCACCGGCTGTCCAGCTATTACTAAAAACCGACTCATTTCCCTGAATGGTGATATAGGGTTTCCGTACGGATAAGTCACGATCTAATTGAGTAGCTGTGCTGCGAATCTCGGCTTGCTGCGCAAATCTGCGGGCAGTTTCTTTAACTACTGCGAATGCTTCCGGCTGAATTTGTGCTAATATTTCTTCAATTTTTTTATCGCGCTCCTTTTTGAGCTTGTCGATATTTCTATAAATTTCGTCGCGGCCATGAATGTCTTCAACCGGAAGTTCTTCTGCAGCAGCTTTTTGCTCCTGAATTTGTGCATCCATAACGGAGAGATGTGTCTGAATGCGGGACTTAAATTCCTGCGTTTTATTTCTCAACTCATCATTCGTAAGTGCGCTCAACGATTCACCGAAACCAAGTGCCTGCTGAACAATCGGCATGATTTTCTGAACATCCTTTTCACTTTTACTTCCGCCCAGTAACTTTGTAATAAATTTGAACATATCTGAAATATCTTATTGAATTCAATTTAATAGCTAAAAAAGTGCTGAACTTCGTGAAACGACATTTTGGCACCTTTTCAGAGCCTGCAAAGGTACGCAATTTGCCACCATACCGGGTAAAATCGGTTTACCTAATTATTACCTAAAAATGAGAAAATCTATGCATCAAAGGATTTTGTTACTGCTAGTAACGATATGCCTTTTACAAACTTCAGTATATAGCCAACAAAATGTTTGGGATTCACTCAATAAAAGAAGACTAACCATCAACCAAAATCACTTGTATGTGCTTGGATCCTGGGCTGCTGCAAACATCATACAGGGTACCATTTCTGCCAGCAATACCTCCGGCAGTACTCATTATCTGCATCAAATGAATGCCTATTGGAACACCGTTAATCTTGCAATAGCCGGCTTGGGCATTTGGGCGCTTAGGCTACAACAAAAACAAATTGCAACACCCGAACAGTTGATTCGAGACCAAAAAAACGTGGAAAAGTTGCTATTACTGAATACCGGACTGGACATTTCATATATTATAACAGGTTTATATATGAAAGAGCGGGGGTTGCGTTTGGCAAATGATCGACAAACCGGTTACGGGAATAGCTTGGTTATTCAGGGAGGCTTCTTGCTGGTGCTCGATTTAGTACAATATTTTACTCACCAAAAAAATGGCAAAGCCATTGAAGATCAAACCCGAAAGCTACAATGGGGGGTGGGTGCGCAAGGGGTAGGTGTGAGTCTGCGATTATGATTTATGCCCGGTTCCTGAAATTATCGGGCGATTTTTACACATCCTAATGGAATTTCAGCCTGTTTTGGTTAGTTTTGCACCCCGATACAAAGAAAGCAGAAAGTGCATCCAAAAAGGATAATTGCACCGATCTGAATTATATATTGTAACAAAATAGCATATGGCAGGTCAGTTAAAGGAAGTACGGAATAGAATCAAAAGTGTGCAAAGCACCCAGCAAATTACAAAGGCAATGAAAATGGTGAGTGCTGCCAAGTTACGCAGAGCGCAGGATGCCATTACGCAAATGAGACCCTATGCCAATAAGCTACAGGAAATGCTGAGCAATATTGTAAGTAATATTGAGGGTGGCGTATCTATTAAACTCGCCGAAGAAAGACCTGTTGAGAAAGTGTTGTTTATTGTAATAACCAGCGACCGGGGTTTATGTGGAGGATACAATGCCAACATTATCAAATTAGCCAAAGCTACTATCGCCGAAAAATATTCGGCTCAGCATAAGAAAGGGAATATCACCATTTGGAATATTGGTAAAAAAGGCTGGGAAGCTTTAACCAAAGCAGGTTTCCAAACGGATGCCCGTTTCAAAGATATTTATCTGCAATTCAGTTTTCAGCAGGTTCAGGAAGCAGCAACTGCTGCCATGCGTGCTTTTGAAAACAAAGAATTTGATGCTGTAGAAATCGTGTACAGTGAGTTCAAAAATGCTGCCACCCAACGTTTTGTATGCGAACAATTCTTGCCGATTCCTAAAGTAACCAAGAAATCGGGCGAGCAGAAATCAGATTTCATATTCGAGCCTGCAAAAGATCAGTTGATTGCAGAACTGATGCCCAAAATATTAAACACGCAATTATACAAAGCGGTATTAGACGGAAATGCGAGTGAGCATGGTGCCAGAATGACGGCAATGGATAAAGCCAGTGATAATGCCAACGAATTACTGAAAACCTTAAAAATCAGTTATAACAGAGCAAGACAGGCAGCCATTACCACCGAATTAACGGAAATCGTAAGTGGTGCTGCAGCTTTGCAGGGTTCTTAATTGTAGTGTAACATTTTCGGATAACTTTACCACCCTAACATGGAGCTTAGCCAGATTATACCACATATTGAAGTATTGATTTTCGCCAGTGAGAAACCACTTACTGCTGCAGATATATTAGAGCTTATCAATAATGCGTTCGGTTTTATGGAAGAACGCGCTACCAGCGAGCAAATAGATGCTGCACTGGAAGGTATCCGTGAAAAATATAGTGCCGAATTTTATCCCTTTGAGGTAAAGCAAAGCGGAGGTGGATGGCAATTTTTAACAAAAGCAGCTTTTCATCCAACCATAGCTCAGCTGAATGGAGATAAATTCTTAAAACGCTTATCAACTGCCGCTCTTGAAACCCTTTCTATCATTGCATATAAGCAACCCATCACCAAGGGTGAAATTGAAGCAATCAGAGGCGTAAATAGCGACTATAGTATCCAGAAATTACTGGAAAAAGAACTCATTGTAATTAGTGGCAGAAACGATCATATGCCCGGCAGACCGCTCTGCTATGCAACTTCTCAAAATTTCATGGATTATTTTGGAATCAATTCCTCTGAAGATTTACCTAAAATCAAAGAAGTACTGGCAGATCAGATTGTAGAAGCTACTGTAGTGAAACCGGAAGACTTCACCGACTGGCCTGTTGCAGAAACTACCCAGGAATCATCAGCCGCCGACGAACCAACTCCAGTTATAGCGCCTGAAGATGTAAATGAGCTAGATGCTCCTGCTGGTGAATCGGATGAAAATACCCCTCCGCCTGCAGATGCGTAATCGGGTGATTTCTTTCTCCCGGTAAGTGTTATATATTCGTATATGTTTCAACCCCTACCCGATACACTCCTATGTAGCTTAGCCGATGAATACGGTACCCCCTTATATGTGTACGATGGCAATAAAATAGCCAATCAATATCAGCAATTATTACAAGCGTTTACTCCCGGAAAAACCCGATTCTTTTATGCCTGCAAAGCTTTAACGAATCAGAATATTTTACAATTGGTTCAGCGAATGGGTTGCGGAATAGATTGCAGCTCCATCAATGAGGCACATCTGGCAGTTCGTGCAGGTTTTACACCCAACAATATTCTTTACACCAGTAACGGAATTGATTTTTCGGAAATAGTAGCTGCCACAGAACTGGGCATACATATCAATATTGATAGTTTGAGCAATCTCGAAAAATTCGGGGCTCGATTTGGCCACAGCTATCCGGTTGGTATCCGACTTCGTCCGAACATCATGGCAGGAGGTAATTTGAAAATATCAACCGGGCATGAAAAAAGTAAATTTGGAATACCCATTGATGATATCAATCGCGTAACCGATCTGGTGGCTAAATATAACATGCAAATAGCCAGCTTACATGTACATACCGGCAGTGAAATAAAAGATGTCGCCATTTTTTTACAGGTTGCCCGAATGCTCATTCCTTTAATTCCACTTTTCCCCGAATTAAAATGTATGGATATGGGTGGCGGATTTAAAGTTCCTTACAGAGATGAGGAAACCGGTACCGACCTTAATGAACTTGGAGCAAAAACAAAAGCAATACAAGATGAAATTGCTGCCAAACTGGGAAGAAATCTGGAAGTGTGGTTTGAACCCGGTAAATTTTTAGTGAGCGAATGTGGTTATTTAATAACCCGTGTGAATGTATTAAAACAAAGTGGCTCGATTACGTTTGCAGGAGTAGACAGTGGCTTCAATCAATTAATTCGCCCCATGTTTTACGATGCCTATCATCGCATTAAAAATATTAGCAACCCATTGGGTGCAGAAAAATTATATACCATCACCGGCAATATTTGTGAAACAGATCAGTTTGCAGAAAACAGACCGATTTCTGAAATAAGAGAAGGGGATTATCTCGTTTTTTACAATGCAGGAGCCTATGGCTATGAAATGGCCAGTACCTATAATGCCCGATTTAGACCAGCACAGGTTTTATTAGAAAACAACACGCACAGATTGATTAGCCGAAGAGATACACTGGATGATCTGTTGCGTTTGCAAATTTTAGAGTAGCTTTATTGTATAGTTTACGGCTATCATAGCCCACAACGCAGGTAGTATGATTGAGATTCAGCATTTATATAAAAGTTTTGGCGACAAGCCCATTCTTGAAGACATCAGCGCAGTGATGGAAGCTGGAAAATGCAATCTGATAATTGGAACCAGTGGTAGTGGAAAAACCGTACTTACAAAATGCCTGGTAGGATTATTTACACCCGAAAAAGGTAAAATATTATTTAATGGCAGTGATATGCTGGGTATGGAATCGGACGAAAGAAAATTGCTCCGCCAGCAAATTGGAATGCTATTTCAGGGAACTGCCTTATTTGATTCTATGACGGTGGAGGAAAATGTGCTTTTTCCGTTAAATATGTTTACAAAATGGACAACCGCCGAAAAAAAGAAACGAGCGGATGAAGTATTGGAAAGAGTTAATCTACGAGATGCCCACAAAAAATATCCGGCAGAAATTAGCGGAGGGATGAAAAAAAGGGTTGGAATTGCCCGGGCAGTTGTAATGAACCCAAAATACCTGTTTTGCGACGAACCCAATTCGGGATTAGACCCACAAACCTCGATGGTGATAGATAAGTTGATACAAGAAATAACGCGTGAATTCAATATAACCACCATTGTAGTATCACATGATATGAATAGTGTTATGGAAATTGGAGATCATATTATCTACCTGCATCAGGGTCGCAAACAATGGGAAGGAAGCAATAAGGATATAATTTTCAGTAAAGATGAGCTGCTAAATAAATTCATTTTCGCTTCTGAATTTTTACAGGATGCAAAAGAATTGCGCATGATGGAACAAATGAAGTCCAATAACCCAACCGAATAATTTGTATTCATGAATAGGCTTTCCATTCATCTCTGCTGGATATCGCTACTCATTTCAATTTCATGTTTCACACAGGAAACTCCTCCCTTCCTGGTAAAAAAAGAATGGCCCTCATTTGAATTGATGCTTACCGACAGCATTGTTTATAAAAGTAATAGCCCCAACCCTTATCCATTTTACACCCTTATCTACTTTTCTCCCGATTGTGGCCATTGTATTGAAACCACTGAACAAATCATACAAAAATCCGACAGTCTGCAAAACACGCTGCTCATTATGGCAGCTTATAAACCGTTGGAAGAACTGAAAATTTTCACCGAAAAGTACCATTTGAACCTATTTCCCAATATTCGGGTAGGCAGAGATGGCCGCTATTTCATCGTTCCCTATTTCCGCATCAGCTATACCCCATTTGTTGCGGTATTTGATGATAAAAGAAAACTGATCCGCTATTGGTCTGCACCAGAGCAGCCATTTGTAATGAGTGAACTACTGGAGATTTTGCAAAGAAAATAACGTTGTTTTTAACTAATTTTCTCCGTTGGCATGCGCTCAAATATTACCTTTGCGAAGAAAATAATCACCCTTAAATATTTCTTATGAAAATTACTGTTGTAGGTGCCGGAGCCGTAGGAGCTACTTGTGCCGATAATATTGCCCGTGCTCAATTAGCAGACGAACTGGTTTTACTGGATATTAAAGAAGGTTTGGCTGAGGGAAAGGCGCAAGACATGATGCAAACTGCTACCCTTTTAGGTTTTGATACCCGTATTGTAGGTAGCACGAACGACTATTCCAAAACGGCCGGGTCGAATGTGGTGGTAATCACTTCTGGAATTCCACGCAAGCCCGGAATGACCCGCGAAGAATTAATTGGTACCAACGCTGGAATCGTAAAAGGCGTTACACAAAATATTTTACAATATTCCCCGGATGCAATTATCATCGTAATCAGCAATCCGATGGATACCATGACCTATCTGGCACTTACCAGCACCGGATTACCCAAAAACCGCATCATTGGCATGGGAGGTATTTTAGATAGCGCGCGCTTTAAGTATCAGCTAAGTCAACACCTCGGTTGCAGTCCGGCCGACCTGAATGCAATAGTAGTAGGCGGACATGGGGATACAACCATGATTCCGTTGATAAGTAAGGCAACCTGGAACAGTATTCCGGTAACGCAATTTTTGTCTACTGCTCAGCAGGAACAAATTGTGAATGATACAATGGTTGGAGGAGCTACGCTTACCAAATTATTGGGCACTTCTGCCTGGTATGCACCGGGTGCAGCCGGAGCGGCTCTGGTAGAAAGCATTGTGCGGGATGAGAAAAAATTATTTACCTGCTGTGTTAGCTTACAGGGCGAATATGGCCAAAACGATATTTGCCTCGGTGTTCCGGTTGTAATTGGCAAAAATGGTTGGGAGAAAATTGTTCCACTCGAATTAACCGAAGCTGAACAAGCCTTATTTAACAAAAGTGCAGATGCCGTTAGAAGTATGAATGAGGTGTTGAAAACCCTGTAAAAAATACTTGTATAGTCTAAAAGCCCCACAATAGTGGGGTTTTTTATTGCGCATTATGAACGTTTTGTTTGATTAATCAGTTGCTCAATCCATTGCAAAATTTGATTTGAGTCTTGCAACTCCATACATTTAAAATGTTTACGGGGGCAACGATCATACCCAATTTTACTGCAAGGCCGGCAACTCAGTTGCACTTCAGATTGATATTGTGAAATCGGCTCCGTGCCATAATAGGGCGTCATGCCAAAAGCTGGAACTGTATTGCCCCAAATGCTGATGATGGGTTTTTTAAATGCAGCTGCAATATGCATTAAGCCGGTATCATGTGTTACAATCAAACGAGCTTTTCTAACCAGATCGGCACTCTCATGTAAAGAAAACTTTCCGCAGGCATTATAAATTTTTATTGGATCTGCGGATGCGATTTCAGCACCATTTTCAGCATCCTCCTTACCTCCCAGTAATATAATGGGGAATGGCACTTTACTGCAAAGTGCTTTCCAGTGTTTCACGGGCCATTGTTTGGTAGCATGTGCCGCTCCTATCACCATGCCAATGTAACCCATCTGATGAGAAAAGGGTAGATCCGCTACCTGGATCCTGTGATTTTCAGGAATAAAATAATCCAATCCCTTTCCATCATTCACCACGCCAAAATGGGAAACGGTTTCCAGATATCTGTCTACAATATGCTTATTGGGTAATCGGTTTATCTTAAATGCAGTGAATAACCATTTCTGCCAATTGAGTTTATTAAATGAATAAGCCGGAATCCCTTTCAAAGCATTTTTAATTTGAAAGGTGCGCAAATTATGATGCAAATCGATAATAGCATGATAGCCTTCTACTTGCAATTGATGCAGCATCAGTTCTTTGCTGAACCCCAACTCAATGATTCGGTGAACGTAAGGATTTGCCTCAAAAATGCCTCTGAATTGGGATTTCGTTAGCACATGTATCTCGGCATTCGGAACTTGCTGATAAATGCAACGTATTACCGGTGTGGTAAGCACAATATCTCCAATGGAAGAAAATCGAATGATTAAAAACTTCATGTAACCCGGCGTATAAACTGTAAAAGTAGTGTTTCCTTTACAATCAGAACTTTCCTCCAGATTGCAAACTCAATCAAACTATAATTATGATTCAGTATAGTTGAGATCTTTATGAAAGGTTTCTTTGGTAAAGTAAAATGCAATTAAAGTGATACCCATAACAATGGTGCCGGTTACCATGCCGCTTTGGGTGATATTCCAACCCCATGTTTTTTGGAAGATATCTAAAAACATCCAGTTAATTAAAGGTAAGGCACCCCTAACCATATTGGGAATGGTGGTAGCCGCAGTTGCCCGAAGATTGGTACCAAATTGTTCTGCACCCATGGTTACAAATATGGCCCAGAAACCAGTACTGAAGCCCAGGTATCCACAAACAGCATACATAGTTACATCACTGTTATTGGCACTGCTGAAGAAGAAAACCAACCCGAGGATAGATAACAGATAAAAACTGATCAATGCTTTTTTTCTACTTTTAAATGCCTGACTCACTAATCCAATTGCTATATCACCTAAAGCGATTCCCACATAGGCATACATAATGGCTCTTCCACTTTCTATGTGATTGGCTCCATATAATTCTCCTGCAAAACGATTACTAAGGTTTACCAGAATTCCAATCACATACCAGGTTGGCAAGCCGATTAATATGGCCAGGATATATTTTTTAAATCTTTCGCCATTGGTAAAGAACATCAGAAAATTTCCTCTTACCACGCCACTTTCTTTTGCTTTAGCAAACATGCCGCTTTCGGCTACTGAGATGCGTAATAATAATAATCCAATACCTAACACACCTCCAATTTTATAACAGATTCGCCAATCGTTGGTGAATCTGAAAATGAAATAAGCAAATACTGCTCCAAATAAGCCAATACCGGCAACCAGGGAAGTACCCACCCCTCTTTTTTCTTTTGGTAGTAACTCACTTACGAGTGTTATACCTGCTCCCAGTTCCCCTGCCAAACCAATACCCGCCAGAAAGCGAAGCATTGCATATTGATCAACTGTTTGCACATAACCGGTGATAAAATTTGCGACAGAGTATAGCGCAATAGAACCAAATAATACACTCAGTCTACCTTTCTTATCACCAATGGTGCCCCAAAGTACCCCGCCAATGAGTAAGCCAATCATTTGCCAGTTAATGATACGGGTACTGGCAGCCAATACAGATGCCTTATCTGTTAACACCAATCCAATTCCCTGTAAACTGGGTTCCCGCACAATTGTAAACAATAATAAATCGTACACATCTACAAAATAACCCAATGCTGCAACCAGCACAGGAATTGAAAAAAGACCAACCGGTTTTGAATGCATAATGGCAATTTAGAATAACAAGATGGCAAAAAATATTGATGGGTGAATTTACTCAAAAAAAACTTTCAACAGGTTTCCGCTGGTTAGGTTTCCAGAAAATCCATATCGCTTCCATAAGTTTCCTTGGTATTCA
>Ga0209668_10001047_pt1 | contig 11706 bp, 9 predicted proteins | sample FrelakmetPLP11PL_FD_187150 | JGI IMG/M metagenome (GOLD analysis project Ga0209668, IMG submission 187150) | Freshwater lake sediment microbial communities from the University of Notre Dame, USA, for methane emissions studies - PLP11 PL (SPAdes)... | ecosystem: Environmental > Aquatic >... | reverse complement strand
TTTCAAAGCAGCACGAGATGATATTCATCGTTTAAAAAGACATATGATGTCTATGTTACCTGAAGAAGAGCAAGCATTATTCGATGTGTATTTAGCGATTTTAAATAAAGCTAGTTTGGAAAAAGAAGTGATAACAGCCATTAAAACTTCTCATCAATGGGCACAAGCAGCTTTGCAGTCAGTTATTAGTACCCATGTGCAACAATTTGAGAAAGTGGATGACGATTATTTACGTGAAAGAGCAGCGGATTTAAGAGATTTAGGACGCCGGATCTTAATGCATTTGCAAAACAATCAATTTACGCCCCCCCTTTATCCAGAAAATACTATTTTGATTGGTGAGGAAGTGAGTCCTTCTGCTTTAGCGGAAGTGCCTGAGGGGCGATTAGCGGGAATAGTTTCTGTAAAAGGTTCTAGTCATTCTCACTTATCTATTTTGGCACGTTCTTTAGGGATTCCTGCCGTCACAGGAGTAGAAAATCTACCGGTAAACCAGCTAGAAGCGCAGACCTTAATTGTAGATGGATCCCAAGGCCGCATTATAGTAGCCCCGTCTGGAAGGGTTAAACAAAGTTTTACTACACTGATACAACAACAAAGTGAATTTACAAATAGCCTTGAGGCATTGCGAGAATTACCTGCACAAACATTGGATGGCTATAGCATTGCTCTTTGGGTAAATACCGGTCTGATGGCTGATGCGAGCCTTTCTTTAACAGCAGGTGCAGAAGGAATAGGATTATATCGCACCGAAGTGCCTTTTCTAATTCGAGACTGTTTTCCTGCGGAAGATGAACAATATGGTTTATATCGTCAATTATTGGCAGCATTTTCACCACGGCCTGTCGTAATGCGAACACTCGATATTGGTGGAGATAAGGCCTTACCTTATTTCCCTATTAAAGAAGATAATCCTTTTTTAGGTTGGCGTGGAATTCGTGTAACATTGGATCATCCAGAAATATTTTTAATACAGATTCGTGCAATGTTACGCGCTAATTTGGAGTTTAATAATTTACGCATTATGTTGCCAATGATTAGTTGCGTTGCTGAGGCTGATCATGCTTTACGTTTGATTGATCAAGCTTATGAAAAAGTAGTTAGTGAAGATCCACACGCGTGTAAACCTCCAATTGGGATAATGATTGAGGTTCCTTCTGCTATTTATCAAGCGCGCGCATTAGCTGAGCGCGTTGAGTTTTTATCTGTCGGTAGTAATGACCTTACGCAATATATGTTGGCCGTCGATCGAAACAATCCCCGTGTAGCTAATTTATACGATCCTTTTCAGCCAGCTGTTCTAAAAGCTTTAGTTCAAATTGTTGAAGCCGCTCACCAGGCGAAAAAGCCGATTAGTATTTGTGGAGAGATGGCTAGTGATCCTTTAGCTATCCCTTTACTTTTAGCGATGGGATTTGATGCATTGAGCATGAACTCTTTTTCTATTCCTCGGATAAAATCAGTTATTCGTCAGATTAGTTTTCATCAAGCTAGAAATACATTAATAAAAATTTTAGCAATGGATAATGCAACTGATATAAGAAAATATTTAAATGAAGAATTGTCGAGACTTAATTTAGATCATTTAATATCTGTAACTGGATAGCAGTATGAGCTGGCGTAGAAAATGTCAATCTAGTTTTAATGGGTATCCTATAGAACAACCTGAGTGTGTATCGCGTCCGGAAAGTTATGCAGAGCTTAAACCTAGCCAATTAATTTCTATAGCGCGAGGTTCAGGGGGTAGTTACGGCGATGCTGCTTTAAATGCACAAGGAGAAATTATTTTAACAAATCGTTTAGATCGTTTTCTCGAGTTTGATATTCATAAAGGTATATTATCCGTTGAATCAGGTATCAGTTTAGCAAAGATTTTAGATCTTATTGTTAAACAAGGTTGGTTTTTGCCAGTAATGCCTGGAACCGCGGATGTTTCCTTAGGTGGTTGTATTGCTGCGGATATACATGGAAAGAATCATTGGTATGCGGGTTCCATAGGGCAATATATACTAAATTTACAGCTTATTACTGCTACTGGAACAAGGATAAACTGCTCACCTAAAGTTATGCCGGAATTATTTTGGGCTACAATAGGTGGTATGGGTTTAACAGGGATTATTGGTATAGCGACATTACAATTAAAACGAATTAAAACAGCTTATATGAAGGTGCAGCATCAAGTTACGCATAATCTAAAGCAAATATTGGAGAATTTAGGTCAAGGTGATGAGTTTGAGTATAGTGTAGCTTGGTTAGATTCTTTAAATAGACCCTTTTCTCATGGCGTTATTATGAAGGCAAAACATGCCGACATGTTGGAATTTTCTACTGCCCAACAAAAAAAAGTTTTTTCAACTCCAAAACGTTCTATCTTTAACTGCCCCTATTTACTACCTTTTTCTCTTTTACATCCAATATCGATTAAGCTATTTAATAAAATCTATTATTACCATTTAGCCAGAAAGAATCGAACTTTTTTACAAACATACGATGATTATTTTTTCCCGCTGGATCGCATAAAAAATTGGCCTCGCCTGTATGGTAAAAAAGGTTTTATTCAATACCAATGTGCAATACCAACAAAATTCTCTCATTCTGCCATTAATGATATTTTAGAAACCTTGCATAAGCACAAGCACCCTATTTATCTGGCTGTGCTGAAACGTTTTGGACAGGAAAACTTAGCTCCATTGTCGTTTCCATTATCAGGGTTTACTTTAGCTCTTGATATTCCCATTTCTAGTAATAAATTATTTAATTGTTTAGATATTTTGGACGAAATAGTTATTCATGCGGGAGGAAGGGTTTATTTAGCAAAAGATGCACGTTTAAAGCCAAAGGCATTTCGCGACATGTATAAGCGATATCCTGAATGGTTAGCAATTAAGCAGCATTGGGATCCACATAATAGGTTTAGCTCAAGTTTATCTAGGCGTTTAAATCTTGGTGGGTAAATACTCCTAATAATTTAAGTCTAAACTTTTTAAAAAAGCTTGTATTTTTGGTTCACGGCCCCGAAATTTCTTAAACAACTCGATAGCATCGATTGCGCCACCCTGCTCTAAAATACTATGTAAAAACTCTTTTCCAGTTTCTGCATTAAAGATTCCATCTTCTTGGAACTTGGCAAACGCATCACAAGCTAAAACTTCTGCCCAAAGATAACTATAATATCCAGCAGCATAACCTCCCGCAAAGATATGTGAGAATCCATGCTGAAATCGATTGAATGGGGCTATAGGTATTATATCTATTTGCTTACGTATTGAATCGAGTAAACTTTGAATCTGTTCATAGCCCTTCGTTGGATCAAACTCTATATGTATTCGAAAATCAAATAAGGATAATTCTAATTGTCTTAATAGTTGTAGGCCCGCCTGAAAATTTTTAGCATCACGCATTTTAGTAATCAGGGTATCAGGTAAAGTCTTACCTGTTTTATAGTGACTACTGATCTGATCTAGGACTGATTTTTCCCAAACAAAATATTCTAAAAATTGACTGGGTAATTCTACAGCATCCCATGCAACGCCATTAATGCCTGAAATAGCGGAATAATCAATGACGGTCAGCATATGTTGTAAACCATGGCCAAACTCATGAAATAAAGTTAAAACTTCTTCATGTGTTAACAAAGGAGTTTGCATGGAATCAATCGGAGGAGAGAAATTACAGGTTAAAAAAGCAATAGGCGTTTGAATATCGCCATCATTTAAATAGCGTCGAGATTGATAATCATCCATCCAAGCACCTTCACGCTTTTCAGGCCTTGCATAAAGATCTAAATAAAACTGCCCTCGTAATTGCTGCTGACTATCAATAATTGAGAAAAATCGAACTTGGGGATCCCAAACCTCAATGCCTTTAATCTCTTTAATTTGCATCCCAAATAAACGTTCTATTAACTTGAAAAGGCCCGAAAGTACTTTTTCTACAGGAAAATAACAGCGTAAGGTATCATCACAAATACCAAATTTTTTTTCTTGTAATTTTTCGCGATAATATAAAATATCCCAAGCTTGTAAAGTATCAATTTGATCTTGGGATAGAGCAAAATTAGAAAGTTCTTTCCATTCCTCTTTTGCTTTAGGCTGTATATAAGCAAGTAACCCCTCTAAAAATTCAAGTACCTCTTCAGGATTTTTTGCCATTTTGTTCGAAGCTAAGCTTTTTTGGGCGTAATTTTTGAAACCTAGTATTTGACTTAGCTCGTGGCGTAATTTAAGGATATTAAACATAACTTTGCTATTATCAAAGACTAGATTACTGAGCTCTGAAGCTCGTGTAATGTGAGCTTTATATATAGCCTCGCGCAAGCTGCGATTATCAGCATAGGTAACTATGGGAAAATAGGTGGGGTAATCTAGAGTAATTAAATAGCCAGTTAAGTTTTTTTCTTGCGCAGCTTTTTCAGCATTTACAATCACGTAGGCAGGGACCCCTTTTAGCTCGGATTTATCACTAATACATTTTGACCACTTCGCTGTAGCATCGAGTAAATTTTCTTCAAATTGATTCGATAATTGAGATAGCTGTGTTTGGATGTCCCGATATCTTTTTTGTTGGGTTTTGGGTAGATCGACGCCACCTAAATGAAAATCTCGTAATTCATTATGTAGACATTTTTCTTGTGCGTAGTTGAATTGATAATCACTATTCGCTAGATTTTTAATGACTTGATAAAGTGCATGATTTTGACCTAACTCAGAACTATATGCACTTAGTTTGGGTAAGCATTCATTATAAGCGTATCTTAATCCTGGGGTCTGTTTGACAGCATAGAGATGATTGATAGGAGACCAAAAATGTTGGAGTCGGTCATCTAAATCATCTAATTTCTGAATAAAACTCCAATCAAGCGGTGTGACTTCAGCTAATAATTGTGCAAGCACGGCTCTATTTTTTGTAAGAATTTTCTCCAGTTTAGAAACGATAGTTGCCGGATCGATTTGAGAAAACTGAGGCAATGCTACTGGCATGATCAGAATACCTAATTTAATAAAATGACAATTCCCACGTCTACTTTGTACAGCGAATGAGTTTTTTTTATGTATGAGCGCGGTATTTACTTCACAAATTACTTATACTTTTTTAAATTGGATAAATCTATAGATAATAATCATTCCAGCAATTATCAGCGTATAGATGATAAGTAATAAATGCTGAGTGCTGGAAAAAAAGCTTAAGCTTAATACAGACAATGTGACAAGCGTTAAATTAATAAAATTCATGACCGCTGAACCATGGGCTTTGTCTGAACTATTACTTATTGCGAAGGTTGAAGCATTTGAATAAATTAATGATAGGCCCACACAAATCAAAAACACTGGAAAAAATAATGTTAAAAGGGGGTTTCTAGGAAAAAACCATGTTACAAAAACCATTAAAATTACCGAGACTCCAGCTATAAGAATACCTAATCGGATTCCGTACTGATAGGAATATTTTTTTGCAAGTTGTGCCGAAACTAAGGCACCGAGTACTGAACCTATAGGAGGTAAAATGCTTGCTATGCCATATTCGCTACTATTCATATCCAATGAATCTATTGCTATAAAAGGCGCCAGTGTTGTAAAAATATAAATAAAACAAGTTGCTCCGCCCATTAATAAACCACCAACAACCAATGCAGGATTTTGTAACTGATTAAAATAGGTTTGTATAAGATATTTAAATTTTAATGCTTTAGGATTAGGCATGGATGTTTCTGTTAAACGAGTTGTTAAAAAAAGTAATACCACTCCGTAAACAATACCTGCATAAAAACAACTCATCCATCCATAATGGTGGTTTAAAATACCACCGAGTGCAATACTTAATCCAGGCATAATGGAAAGAGCTAATATAAGATAGGCTATTTTTTGATTGGCAACTTTAGGCACAAAAGATTCATTGACAAGCGTGAATGCTATTGTTAATCCTACACCTGATCCGATGGCTAAGAAAAAACGAGCCAGTACTAACAGAAAAAAGCTATGTATTAGTCCTGCTAATATGCACAAAAAGCTACTGACAATTTGTATGCCGATTCCGGTATACAAAGAGGGCTTTCTACCAAAGCGATTTGCTAGAGGTCCATAGAGTAATTGACCTATTGCATAACCTACTAGAAACCAGGTAATTGTTAGTTGCACTATATTATTGGTGATAGAAAAATAGCGTGTGATATTAGGTAGTGCAGGTGTAAATAATACGGCATTGAATGTAGCAAATGAAATCATTAACAACAGCGTAATCATTGGCAGATTAGCTTGTTTTGGTCTATTTTCAGTATACTTTTGAGTTGGAAATAGAAATTTCATTTAGTTTTTGCCTTTTTTATTTGATCAAGTGTAAAGCCACGATATTGGAGGTAACGTGTTTGGCGTAATTGTTCTTTTGGTAGATGACTAGGCCGGAACTTTTTTTTCAGAATTTTCTGAATAGCAGTTAACCAAAATTCTTCATCTTTGGGAAGTTGAGAAAAAATAATATCATTATTTATACCATATTGATGACATTCGGCAGTGATTCGTACCGGTCCATATCCTTGTCTTATGCGTTTTTGAATAAAGGCTTCACAAAAACGTTCTTCGTTTAAAAATCCTTGTTGAATTAAAATATCTAAAGCAGTTTCCACCGATTGATGCGAAAATCCTTTTTGCATCAATTTTTCTCGAAGCGTAAAACGTGTATGCTCTCGTCTCGCTAAGTAGTCCAAAGCAATTTGGTGGATGTTTTTATCAATTCCTAAAGCATCAACATTGTGGAACATACAAACACTAATCGTTATTCAATAATTTCAGCTTCCAATTCTGGGGCTTCAGGCCGACTATTTTCAGATGGTGTGTTGAGTAAATTTTTTCGAATTTCCGTCTCCAGTTTTTGACAGATTTCAGTACGATCTTTCAAAAATTGTTTTACATTATCTTTTCCTTGACCAATACGTTCGCCCTGATAGCTATACCAGGCCCCTGCTTTATCAATTAAGCCATGTGTTACACCTAAATCAACAATTTCTCCCATATGGCAAATTCCTTGATTATAAAGAATTTCAAATTCAGCTTGCCTAAATGGAGGGGCAACTTTGTTTTTTACTACTTTAACTCGGGTTTCATTGCCTATGACTTCATCACCTTTTTTGATGGATCCGGTGCGTCGGATATCAAGCCGTACCGACGCATAAAACTTTAGCGCATTACCGCCTGTTGTTGTTTCAGGATTGCCAAACATAACCCCAATTTTCATGCGGATTTGGTTGATGAAGATAACTAAAGTATTTGAGCGCTTAATATTTCCTGCGAGTTTTCGTAAAGCTTGTGACATTAAACGCGCTTGTAAACCCATATGTGAATCACCCATTTCCCCCTCAATCTCGGCGCGGGGAGTCAGTGCAGCGACAGAATCGACTACAATAATATCGACTGCATTAGAGCGGACTAACATATCAACAATTTCTAACGCTTGCTCCCCCGTATCAGGTTGAGAAACTAGCAGATCGGCTGTTTTTACACCTAATTTAGTGGCATAAATAGGATCCAGAGCGTGCTCTGCATCAACAAATGCTGCAACCCCCCCTATTTTTTGACACTCGGCAATAGTTTGTAAGGTAAGTGTCGTTTTACCAGAAGATTCAGGTCCATAAATTTCAATGATGCGCCCGCGCGGTAACCCACCTATCCCTAAGGCAATATCTAAACCTAAAGAACCCGTAGAAACTACGTCTACAGGAACCTGACTAGAATCGCCTAGACGCATTACAGCACCTTCTCCGTGTTGTTTTTTAATTTGGCTTATTGCCATTTTAAGGGCTTTTTCTCGAGCATTACTTGCATCACTCATAGCGAAGGTACCTTTATAAAGGAAAAAATGTATAAAAATGGACTCTAGATAGTATTATCGCATAAACTAAGCGACCGTCTCTATATGCTTTTTTGAGAGATCTGCTTGAGATTATGTATTTGTTTAAAATTTAAACAAATACATAAGAAATGTATGTGTTTTAATAGAGAATGTCTTAGTAGCGGGTTATTTAAAAAATTAAAAATGTAAGAAGAAGATTTGACAAGAGGTCTAATGAAAATACAAGTTCCTTCATTTCAATCTATCCGCGTTTTGGTTGTAGGTGATGTGATGCTGGATCGTTATTGGTCTGGCGATACATCCAGAATTTCTCCCGAAGCACCCGTACCGATAGTGCATATACAAAATCTTGATGAACATCCAGGAGGTGCGGGTAATGTCGCTTTAAATATAGCCGCATTAGGTGCACAGGTCGATTTACTTAGTTTTTGTGGAGATGATAACGAAGGAGACATACTTGAGAAAAAACTAAGTCATGCAGGCGTCAATTGTTATTTATATAAAATACCACAATCACGTACAGTGACTAAGCTTCGTATACTCAGTTTGCACCAGCAATTGATACGGCTCGATTTTGAAGAGAAGCCTTATCAAATTGATTACTTATATCTAAAGCAATTATTTGATCAAAGACTTAAGTACTGCGATGTGGTCATACTTTCTGACTATGCCAAAGGATGCTTGTTTTATGCTCAAGATTTAATTCAGTCGGCTAGAAGAGCAGGAAAGCCGGTGTTCGTTGATCCCAAGAGTAATGATTTTAATACCTATCAAGGCGCAACGGTATTAACGCCTAACCGACGAGAATTTGAAGCGGTAGTCGATAGATATGATAGCGAGCATACTTTATTAAAAAAAGGTACGCAGCTTTTAGAAAAATATAATTTCCAAGCTGTACTGGTGACACGCGGTGAACAAGGAATGACACTGATTCGAAAAGATCAGCCGGAAATATATTTACCGGCTTTTGCTAAGCAAGTTTATGATGTTACCGGCGCTGGTGATACGGTGATCGCTTGTTTAGCGCTAACTTATGCCGCTCAAGCAGATTTAGTCCAGTCTGCACAACTTGCTAATATTGCGGCGGGCATTGTTGTTGGGAAACTAGGAACAGCTACAGTCAGCCCAGCAGAACTAAGACGAGCGATACAAATTCAACAGCTCTCATCTCAACGCGGTATTTTGTCAGAAGTTGAACTTAAAACAGTCGTTGAAGATGCGAAAGCACATGATGAACAAATAGTGATGACAGGCGGTTGTTTTGATATTTTACATGCGGGTCATGTTGCATACTTAGAGCAAGCTAAACGTTTGGGTGATCGATTAGTTGTAGCAGTTAATGATGATGATTCTGTGTCAAAATTAAAAGGCTTAGGAAGACCGATAAACAATTTACCCAATCGCATGGCGGTATTAGCAGGATTAAGTGTTGTAGATTGGGTCATCCCTTTTAGTGAAGCAACTCCAGAGCGCCTTATTAAGTTATTATTGCCAGATATTTGGGTAAAAGGAAGTGATTACCAAATACATGAGCTTTCTGAAGCAAAAGCGGTACAGGAATATGGTGGTCAGATTAAATTAATAAATTTTGTAGATGGTTGCTCCACTAGTGCGATAATTTGCAAAATTCAAGAACAAGAAAGAGAATCTTCATGATTATCGTTACAGGAGGAGCAGGCTTTATTGGTAGCAATTTAGTAAAGCAACTCAATAATACCTATCCTGATATGCGGATTATAGTCGTTGACGATCTGACAGATGGAATTAAGTTTAGAAATATTACGGATTGTTCGATTACTGACTATTTAGATCAAAATGAATTCATAGAGAAAGTTAAGAAAAATAAGCTTTTTTCTAAGCTAAAGGCAGTTTTTCATCAAGGTGCTTGCTCCGTGACTACTGAATGGAATGGGCAATATATGATGAACAATAACTATGAATATTCTAAAAGTGTCTTACATTACTGTTTGGCATGGAAGGTTCCTTTTATCTATGCTTCAAGCGCTGCTGTTTATGGGTTAGGAACTATTTTTAAAGAAGAATTAGTGTATGAAAAACCACTGAATGTTTACGCTTATTCTAAATTTTTATTTGATCAGTATGTAAGAAGTATTTTTAGCGAAATAAAGAGCCAGGTTGTAGGCCTACGTTATTTTAATGTTTATGGCCCTAAAGAAAGTCATAAAGGTTCTATGGCAAGTGTGGTGTTGCATGCAGATAAACAACTCAAAAATACTGGTATTATAAATTTATTCGAAGGAACGGATGGTTATGCTAATGGTGAGCAATTGAGAGATTTTATCTATGTTGAGGATGCTGTAGCTGTTAATCTATGGTTTTTAGAGTCCAAAAAAAGTGGAATTTATAATGCAGGAACAGGAAACTGCGAGAGCTTTAATGCGTTAGCTCAGGCAGTTATTGATTTTTATGGGTATGGAGAGATTCACTATATTCCATTTCCAGAACATTTGCGAAGCTGTTATCAGAACTTTACTCAAGCAGATCTTTCAAAATTGCGAGGCGTGGGTTATCAAGGAACTTTTCGTAATCTTGCAAATGGGGTGAAAGATTATCTTTCTATTATGCATAAAAATATTACCATTTAATTCATTGATTCATTCATTTTTTATTCATAAAATATAGATTCCGATAGAAAAATTTTAAAAAGGAGTTTTATTTTATGGATATTTATTCTTCTCTATTTGCGACTTTGTTAGCATCAGTGATAGCGGCTCCGGTGTTAGCAACTACCAGCCCTTTTATTTCATCACATAATAATGCAATTTTAACTTCATCCACAAAAAATATATCTTATCCCATTTCTGCAAACGTTAATATTAATACAGCCGATGTAGAAACCTTAGTAGCAGAATTAAAAGGGATTGGTCCAAAAAAAGGAAAAGCAATCATTGCTTATCGTAATGAGCATGGACCGTTTAAATCTATTGATGATTTGATAAAAATCAAAGGGATAAGCAAAAGAATAGTGGATCAAAATCGGGAAAAAATAGCTGTTTAATAGGTGATGCAGTAAAATCTTGATTAAAAAAAGGAGTAAAATAACTAAAGCTGAATGGCATGAAAAGTATTTGTTGCACTTGAAAGAGCGAGATCCATCATTCAAGTGCAATGAATCAAAATCAATTATGTAGTTGTTCTAACATGTAGTGAATAGCCGCTTCTAAATCCGATATTGAACATTCTAAGCATGCTCCTTTAGGAGGCATAGCTTGATAACCCATTGTTGCATGTTGCAATAAGAGTGAAATTTTTTTTTTAATCCGTGGTGCCCAATCTGACTGATTACCTAAACGTGGCGCGCCTGCTATGCCATTTTTATGGCACAAGATACATTTGCTTTCAAAAATGGTTTTGCCAAAATGGATATCATTATTAATAACCGTTAAAGACGATGGGTTTATTTCTGATGCAGCTACTTTAACTTTTCCAATCGGAGCAATACGCTTTTCAAGCGCTATGGTTGAGCTGTCAAAAAAATCTGCATAGGCATATGTCCCGAAGACAAAAAAAAAGTTAAAAAGAATTATATTTATAAAGTTTAACACATATCCGTAGAGTTAATTTTTATGATTAAAAAGGTTTAAGCAAAGTTTGTTTCCGCCTCTTTTTCTTCAGTTTCCATGCTTGATTGATATTGCCCTTTGCAAGCAGCTGCATTAAGCCTTGCGCGTTTATAAAAGGCACGCTGAGCAGCTTTCACATTATGTGCTTTACCATTCCATGTTTTTAATGCAGGTTCTTGTAATGCGCGACCATAGGAAAAACTAAGGCGCCAAGGGTGACGTGAAGGTTGTAGCTTATTCATCGTATTTAAATGAGCGGTTGCAGTTTCTGGTGTTTGAC
>Ga0209668_10001045_pt1 | contig 11725 bp, 13 predicted proteins | sample FrelakmetPLP11PL_FD_187150 | JGI IMG/M metagenome (GOLD analysis project Ga0209668, IMG submission 187150) | Freshwater lake sediment microbial communities from the University of Notre Dame, USA, for methane emissions studies - PLP11 PL (SPAdes)... | ecosystem: Environmental > Aquatic >... | reverse complement strand
CTCAACATCGACATCCTTATCCTCATCCTCATCCTCCTCCTCCTCCTCCTCATCATCCTCATCATCGACGTCTTCTCCGTATCACGAAAAGGAGTGGCCTTCGTATGAATATCCGGCACGCATCAAGCGTCCGGAAATTCAACCGATTAAAATCGACAAGCTTCGCAATGTTGCCAGCTCCGCAGTCACCTGGATGTTGTTATACCTGTGGATGAACGCGAATGATGTGAGCAAACTGCAAAACACGGTCAAGATTAACAGTGCCGCACAAGCCAAAACCACACACGTCAGCACGATGCCAACACCTTTCGGACCTCGAGATGTTGCTGTGTGCCATGGCTTTTTTCTTACCCCTTCTGCTGCTGCTCCTTCTGTCCATTCTTCTGCTGCTGCTACTGCCATAACTGCTTTTCCCTCTAACAACGGAACCGGCGACATCCAGCGTATTTCAACGGTTAATGGATTGGTTGATGCGAACCTTGTCAGGTTGCGGGTGCCCCGAAAGGGCTTTGAGGATTGTCTCAAAAAAGGAGCTGTACAGTGCACGGTGCGGATAACCCTTTCGGCTAGTCTGATAAAGAGGATGATGGAAAGAAAATAATCGCCACGTTTGGCCCGGAAATGATATGGCGCTTACTTAATCGCGAGTCGTTTCACGTAGTCAAGTTTGTTGTGATCGGCACATCTTTGCTTTTATTTTCATCGCGGGTCCAGGCTGCTTGGGAAATTATCATAGACAAAGCGTCCCCTAATTATGAAATATTGAGTCGAGATCGGGAATACGCAACGGCATCTCGGTTGTATGGCGTGTTTTTATCCTTGTTAATTGTTTTACTAGTAGCAAATGTATTTTCCAGATGGAAATGCAAGTAAAAAAAACATTCAAAATCCCAATTCTTGCCCAAAACTCTTGGCTTTCTGTTGAAGCTTGCTGGTTTTGTGTAACAGATTGGGACTGATTTTGGACGATGGAGCAGCCGAGAACAACATACTCGTCAGCTTGGTATCAATGTGCTCTGGTTGTGAGCAAGTGACAGAAGGCGAAGAAGTGGAACAAGACGTTGCCTTGTAATTCTTGGTGCTGGACTTCATATTAAGAGCAGAGAAGAAATTTTTCATTTCTTCTTCTTCGTTGGAAATGACGACTGTTTCTTGAGCCGATGAAGAAGAAGAAGAAGATGATGATGAAGATGAGCCCGATTTCATGTCCAGATGAGGGTCTTCGTTTTTCGTCTCCATTTCTGGTACCGGATTCGCAGATTGGGTGTCCTCAAGATTCGCACTTTTCAACTCAAACATAAACGGCAAAAACCGTTCAATGTTCGCCACCCATTGCTTTCGCCTTGCCCGTTGCTTGAACAATGACATGGATTTCCTCCGAATCCATGCTTTTTTGTCTGCAGCACTGTGCAACTGCAATAGTTCGTTTGTGTCTTGCGCGCTCAAACTTTGCACGTCATCTTCGAACAAGTCGTCCCCGGATTTTTGCTGATCGATTTGTTTCATCAGTGGAACCAGATCCTGCCCCACCGGAAGCGGCTTGTTTCCGAGCGACGCGCGCAGCATTTTGTCAATGTTGTCCTCCGGTAGATCGTCAATAGCCTCCAGCTGAGCCAGTGTTTTCTTGGGCGCAACAAAACTCGCACCTTTTTTGTTTTGGTTCATCCAAGCCTTTGCGTCTAAAACAAAAAAAAACTATATAACTATCAACCCGACAGTGACCATGCAAATATCACATCCGCAGAAAATAATTGGCGAATTTGGTCCATGCCGGGTCTAACGTACGAATGGAATTTTTTTCTTGACTTGATCAATGATTTCTTAATTTTTTTCCACCAAACTGCTCTTTTTGCAGGATTCCTAACTTGCAATCCGATGAAAGCAAAAGAATAGGCGGCTCGCTGATGAATGATGCAGTATGGATCAAAATTATTTTCGTGTTGATTCTCCTGTTCATCATTGTTGTGGTCGTGCGCATGGTTTTTGATATCCGGGTGCGAGTGGCGAGCTTAGAAGTGATGATGCGACAGCGGCCGACGACGAAAGAAGTGCATTCGATGGTACAACAGGCAGGGGATATGGTGGATGCCCCGAATCCAGAAGAGTTAGAAGCTGATTTGCAAGATATGGTTCTTCCTTCTGACGATCAAGAAAACCAGAAAAAAAACAAATAAAAAGCTTCCTTTTTGCTTACCAATTCGTGTTTGGCTTGTTTGCGTGAATTCTACAAGAACAAAAAAAAATATGAACTTGTACTTATATAAAACGGCGATTCAAGGAGAGATTTTTTTTGTGTTGTTATATAAAATAAAGCCCGAACGAGATTTTTTTTCCAAGAAAAGATGGCGTCCGAAGAAAAAGTTGGGGAACTAGATCTCTCGACCATTTTGATGTATGCTTTTTCGAATCCGGGACGGTTGATGCAAATGGCTGCTCTCGGAGGAGGAGTTGGACTAGGCTATGCAAGTCTCAAAAATATTGCTGCTCAGCGCCAGTTGCACATCGAGCTACCGTTCGATGTGTACAATTTCGATGTCGTACCTGACTGCGCAAAAGAGTTCCAGCTGCTTTACCAGCACCGAAATTGTAACAAAGACGCCTACGATAATGCACTCAGTAAAACGGATTATGTGCTTGGTCTGATCAAAACTGCAAATGAAAAAGCACAAGCAGGAGATGCCAAAATGATTTCCGACGAGATCAAAAAGATTCATATCCAACTGCTCAATTTCGAGGTGAGCACAGTTGGCGACAAAGCCGCCATGCAACAAATCAAATCCTCGAAGAAGAAAATCAAAGAATACCTGGTCAAGTTATATACAGTCTTGTACCCCAAACTTCAGAACTTTTCGTTAATACACCCGGCTTCTAAAAAGTGACACTTCTATTCAACAAGTGAACTTTTTTACTGTACGCAAGTTTTAGTGTAAAAAAAAACACAAAAAAAAATTTTTTCATGCTTACCAGTGCAAAAGAAAACTATGTTCCTCGTCTCGAGGCTTGCAACGTATGGACGAACTCCACTATCAATCAAGTGATCGGACAGCTGAAAAAAAGCGTACTTGTTGAACCCGTGCGCTGTCCAGAGGACTTGCAAAAACGAAAAATGGCTCGACAGGTGATTGATTATTTGCAGGCGTACAAGCGGGTCGATATGCACCATCCATACTACGAGAAAATGTTATTTCAAAGACCTCGAGAATTCAAGGATGATGGGTCGATCCAGACTTCCTTGGATGCATTGCACCAGCGCAAGTGTATCAAATGTGGCCAATCCATGGCACTGATTCGTTCGAAGTCGGTCTGGCAATGCTACAGCGCAAAGTGCGGTCATCGCCAGGCGTTTATCAGCGCGCAAACATACGTAACTGTGATGCAGCAGCACGAAGGCGCTGGCGATCTTGATGATCACGCATCAGACCAAAAGTTGGCATCAGTGTCGAAAAAGCCGGGCGCCAAGAAAAAAGGTGGCGTTGACAGTCCCAAGTGGTGTATGACTGTTTTGAGAAGAATTGACAACTTTTATCGGTACGAGTCGCTTGTCGGAGGCGACTCGAGTTTATGGAACGAATTCATTGGTCTCATTCTTGCCTATCAAAAGGAGCGCACAGCAACCAGTTTGGCGGAGACGATTGAAACGATTTGCACCAATAATCCAAAGTTTTCCGCTTGGCAAAAGGTGAGTGTTCGTCGGTGGATTTTAAAGAAACTGGAGCCGAATCCACCGATGGTCTGGACTCTGGACGACTGGAATTGGACCAAGAATGTGTTGGCAAGGTGGTCGCGTCTTGGAGAATCCTTTGCTGAGATGAAAGCGGAATTCGTTTATCATTATGTTTGTTTCTGCAAACAATGGATTAGTCGGGCGCAATATATTTTATGCAAGTATAATGCAACAGAGTTTGCTCAACAATTGCGGATTCTCGCTAGTGAACAAACTCGCAAGAAATTGGCCGACAGTTTTCCAGAAACGCAAATAGTCTGGAAGCCGATTGCACTCAACATCACGCTCGGCGAATGGAAAAAGCATTTGTTTTTGGAAAAAAAGTAGCTCTAGTAGCAGACCTTTCACACAAAATAATAATCGCATGCCCTCTGAAAACATTCACCTTTCCTTTTGGTCAGCGGCACTGTCCAAGAAAAATAAATCTTTTGTTGTTTTACCTCCCGCGAATCCAAGTGCTATCATTCCTTCAACCGTAGTAACCGTGAAAAAACCAGTAACCTCCTCTTCCTGCGATTCTCTTTCTTCTTCTTCACCAAAACCCCAGCCAGTCACCACTTTGGAGTCCGTTACCCAACCTGCTGCTCCATTTGAAACCATTTCTGGTCGCCACTTAATTCGAAAGATTGATCGGCTACAACAACTGAACGCCAGATAGAGAGAAAAAAAAACAAAATAATATCGGCGAATGCCCGGAACATGGTGGAATAAGGAAACAATATCTTTTCGTATGAAGCGTTGGCAAATGGTGGTGGTGATCGTTGTACTCGTTTTGCTTTTACTCGTTGCCTTGGTGCGCATCTTGTTTTCATCTGCTTTATTGGATCGGGCTTGGATTTCGTTTTTCTTGCGTTTCATGGTCATTAACGTATTTGTGATTGGGCTTCGATGTTGCGATCCGCATATGGGTTGTCGTATCGAAGAAATACTTGTCATCTCTGGTATCGCCATTTGCTATTATTATGCATTTTTTGCTCCCTTTCTGTTTCCAAACAGTATCGGGCTTGATATTTAAAACATGCGCGCATTATTGACGAAAAGAAAAATTGTTTTTTATCCATGTGGACAAACAAACGTGCCCAAAGAAAAATAAACAAGGGCGGGAAAGAAAGGCCTTGGGTGCATGGACGAGCAAGTTACCTTTGCCAGTAGTTTGCTGGAGTTGGAAACCAATGAAAAAATGGATGCTTTGGCGAAAGCACACTTGATTTTTCTTCCTACAAATGATGCATTCAACAAAATCGAAATCAATCACCCGAATTTTTACCAATGGCTGCGCGCACATTCGAATGCCATGTTACGAATCATGAAGGGTCATGTTTTGCATGATTGTGCACAACTAATCACATGCTTGGGTGCAGCCATCACAAGTGTAAAAACAAAATTATTGGAGCTACAATTTGATAAGGGACGATTGCAAACGGTCAAGTTTTTTAACACCGACGGGTCGAAATCCCTGGAGTCCAAGGTCTTGCCGGATGTGAAATGCAATTTGAAGTCTATAGTCGTGATTGATAGAGTTCTGCTACCGCCAGATATGGTGGATATCCTTTTGGAGGATCAAGGGCTGGCTCCGACGACCGCTCCTCCTCCTCCTCTTCCTGCTCTGCCGGTTGAATCTGTGCGCTCAACAAGCACCGCCATCGTTCCCAACTCGGCGAAACTGCCGCTGAACAATCCCAAAGAAATCGAACCAGTGCAGACGCGTTTTCTTTCTGATGATGATGAAGAGGAGGATTCGGAAGAGGCAGAGCGCAGTTCAAGCGAAGAAGAAAAGGATGATGACGAGAAAGCGAAAGAAAGAAAGTCAAAGAAAAATGAAAAGAAAGGGAAATACACCGACGAAGAAGAAGAAGAAGAAGATGTCGACGAACAAGAGCCAGTGCAGCAGAACAAAAAGAAGAAACCAGAAGCCAAGAAGAAAACGGGCTCCAACAACAACGATAAGTTGTCTAGTAAGGCTGTAAGCTCCAAGAAATCGGAATCCCAGAAAAGCTCTTCGAAAAAGATTGCAGTGGCCACCAGCACTAAAGCCAAGAACAAACCTGTTGCCACTGGTAAAGCAAAAAAGTAGAGTTTTCAAGTTAAAGTCTTTTTTAACAAATTTGTTGTTGCTCGAGCAACCATACACGAGGACCAGCGAGCTGGCAGTCGTCATTGAGGGCTGAAACAAAACACATGCCTTTTTTCCACAATGTCCAGTCACGGAAAACACCGCGAAGGGTTTCTCCGATAGAAATATCACATGCTGGAACTCCAGGAGGAGAAGTTAGCTGCAGATCTGCTGTGCATACACCGTTGATATAAAGTCGCATAGAGCCGTCGATAATCGAGATTCCAATGTGCGTCCATTCAAGATTCTTGACGGTCTGTGCACTACGTACTACATGGTTGACATTGTTTGCGCTGTTCCACTGCCATTCCACTTCACCGGAAGGCAGAATTGTGATAATGGACTGATTGCCAATACGCAATACAATGTGACTGTCCAAAAGGTCCTCTACCTTGACCCAACTGGATATGGACCAATCTTTTTCAAACGAGCATGGAAGAACGCGGAGCTTAAAGTAGGAGTGAAATTCTTCAGTTGTGTACCACGCTGATAGAAAACCACGCTTTGAGAGAGTGGTGCATTGCCCTGCTTCACACGCGGATGATTCTTCCGGCAACACGTATTTCATATCGTTTGTTGCACTGTGAATCTTATCAAGGGGTAACAAGAGAAGAGTGTTCTCGTCAAACTTGTACGCCTTCCGTGAGGTAGGAACCTTGAATTCTTGTCCCGAAAATCTGCGGTTGCAAGAAATGCGCAACATTGACAGTCTGCCGGCGTACGACCTCTTGCATTCATGATCGCAGCCAATGAACAGGTCTGCTTGATTGTCGTCCCAAGTCGATGTCCAGTTTGGGTTTTGCCCGACCAACTGACCGTTGACATAGACGCCCAGACCACCGGAGCTGACACCGCCAAGTGTCACAGCAATATGAAACCAGCCACCGATTGATAATGTTGGGTCTAGCACATTGGGGTAGGTGAAAGTAAAGGATTGTGACCCGTCGTGAGAACCGAGTGTTAAGAGTAATGCTGTTCCTTGGTACTGAAGCAAGAATGAATTCGTTGCGTTTTCTTTCGATAAGATGGTGCGCAAAGATGAGCCGGCTGGATTTTCGGGTGCCATCCAAAAATCAATGGTAAGCTGTGGTGTATTCCAAAGCAGGCTGTTATAGAATTGAATACCGGTGTCAATGTCTGCATCCCATTTTATCACATGATTGTACTTGCACGCCAAGGGCGCACTTGCGTCCAAGACAACATAGGGATTGGAAGATGCGAATGTACCACACAGAGTGCCAAAGTATCCGTTTCGCTCACTCGGACGAACAATCAAGTACGGTGACTGACTCAAGTTGTACAAGATCATTGCCGAGGCATCTGGGTGCTCAAGAATATAGTTTTTTGCAGAATCGGTAACAATGACTTGGTTATTGCGTTCAAAGCTCCACTGCAGTTTGATAGAACCATCACAACACAACTGCTTGGCATGACAGAGAGGCGCCTTGTAATAATGTCCAGCTGCTTTCTTTGCGCCGCAGTCACAAACAGGAAATTTTAGAAACCGCTTATCATTGACCCACAAGACCAAGTCACCCTTCTTCGCCTTGCTGGTATTCTGAACATAAAACTCTAATGTGTCTGTCGTTTTGCGCTCAAATGATAGATAGCCGTCCATGTCTTGCAGAAAGGCGGCATTGCGATTAAATCCGGATGGGACTGACCACGGGACCAGCACAGAAGAAAACGGATGATTCAGTTTGCTGGGTTTTCTGGCCAAGAGAGTCGAAACACCATAGTGTTTCTTTTTCGACCAACAACACACGATAGTAATGACAATGACGATCACAAGAATGATAAGCAACACAATGTAGCCGATGTGCTGCATCAGTCAGCAGGTTTACACACACTCTTATTTTTTTTTAATGGGATTCCCACAGTTGTATTCGACAATGACTATTTTTTGTTCACGGTGTTGGCAACAACGAACCTAAACTCTATTGGTTCATTGCCGTGATTCTGATCATAATACGATCTGGATCTGGAAACGGAAGATGACCCTGCCGAACTTTCGTCTTTTCTGTGTGGTTTGACCTCGTACCGCTGCTCTTCTTTCTTCAAAAGCATGCGCCGCGACGATTGATTTAGCGACAAAAGCTGGAATTGCTGTTCGACCACTTTGTCGCTGACCATTGTCGTCGAGTTACGCAGCGCCAGGGTCTTTCTGGGTGGTTCTTGTTCCGGGGGCTTTTCTTTTTCGTCCTGAAGAGTGACCTGAAACGTATGTTTTATTGCCTTTTGTTGTGTTTTGCTTGTGTTTGTTGTTGTTGCTGCTACTGCACTTATTGGTCTTGAGACTTCGATCGGGCAATGCACATGATGATGGTGCAAATGAGGAGAATGATTTCGTTTCATGGTAGAAGCGGTGCATTGCTGAAAAAGGGGATGTTCATCTTCGGTCTTGCTGTCCGGCAGGCAGACGAGCTCAGATGTAACCTTGATGGCTTGCGAGAGTGTCATGCGCTGTTCCCAGTATGGATGAATGAGAGGAATGAGCACGCGCCGTTTCCATTCGGATAATAAGGCTTGCATCATCGAGTTTTCGTCTTCATCTTCAATGTGCGTTTTGAGCCACGGTAAAAACTCGGTATTTACATAGCGTAGCCAGAGGTTGCCGGTCATATAGGCATCCGTCGATTGAAGCATTTTTGCGAGTATTTCTGGCGGATATTTTGGAGCCAGTTGCTGCATGGCGAAAACATAATTAGCATGGCACGTATTATCTTTGACAAAAAGAAGAAGCCACAGTGACCAATCTTGCGCTTCTTTGGTCTTGATCCAATTGAGCCAGTCGGACTGCACATTCTCTGATGATCGAAACGTCGTGAATAGCGCGTTGGCTTCCGGTGGCCAGAGCGCGTACGGTTTCATTGGATTTTTCAGAACCGAATGATTGTCTTCGAGCGAAAGAGACAAACCAAAATCCACCAACCGAATCACCTTTCGACTTCCGGACGATGGCATATTAAAGACCAAGTTCATCGCTTTGACATCGCGATGTACCATTTTACACTCAGTGTGCAAAATATGCAGTATGCGGGCGACACGCAAAAAATCTTGAATGAGAGAATAGGTGTGCTTGGAAGCACCTTTCGGGGTCAAATATCCAGATAAACATTGCTGATAGGACTCACCAGCGTGTGGCATCCAGTATCCTTGCACGTGCAAATGATTTTGACTACTTGCAATGTTCTTAATGGCCGCCATGCACTCGACACATGCATCTACCTGCGGTAAAGGTTTGCTAAACGCAGCCAGACCCACAAAATGCTTGCATAAAGGATCTTTTGCTGTCAACTTTTTTGCGGCCTCAAATTCAGCATACCCTCTGACTCCACACATCCATTTCACCACCCACTTTCGAGTCCGACATGACTGGCAAACAGATTGTGCCAAGACTTGGTTACATGCCGGATAAACAACCCGGCCATATGCGCCGCTCTTTGCCAGCTCGTGCATTGTCCCCGTCGTCGTCGTTGTCGTCATCCCAACAAAACAACAAAGACGTTGGCCGATTGTTTTTGTTTTCTATTGTTTATTTTATCCCCCAGTGTGCCATTGAAACATACTCTGGTGCACAAATAAGTACAAGTAATTTTTTTTTTACTTTGACTCAATCACCTTACACTTGAGCAGCAGCAGCCGCAGCAGAAGAAGAAGGAACAGGACCAAGAGTGACGTCATGCAAGCGAATCTCATTATCCTTTTGCTCAATAGATTGTGTCTCTTGGAGTTTCTTCTTTCTGTTGTAATTGATACAGTAGTAGACGGCAAAACACAGTCCCAATATGAAAACAAGCACGGCCAAACCAGCATCAATCATGTTGCGTTTGCGATCGGAATTTTCTTCGGTGGCACTGGCGTTATCAACTGCGGTGGAATCTTGCCCGTTGTTGACAATGACATCGGTGCCTCCATTGCCGTTTCCGGACCCCGTACTGGAAGGAATAATACTAGTTCCATTGTTACTTGTACTGTTGGTGTTGTCCTGCGCCTGGACCATTACCACATTTGCTATCAACAACAGCAGAAGCAGCATCGCTACCGGCGTCGGTCTTTTTTTGTTTTGAAAAAACAGAAACATTCTTGTAGGCCTGATTATTATTTTGCTCTGCTAGAATGCGCGCCAGATTTGAGGCATCAAGACGCAAAACGCTTTCCACCGGTCTCAACTGCGAATGTGTCAAGTCGAAGTATGCGTTGCACATGGCTCTCCACATTGGATGTGGATTCTGCATCTGAATTTTTTTTTTCACTGTCCTTATTTTTTTTTATTTGTGATAAAATAATCCGGGTTTTTTTCGACTTGACAAAAAAAAAGGATGAATCAAGGTGATGCCAAAGTTGAAGCAGCCGCACACCCGCAACAACCGCATGGAGCAACTGCGGGTAGCGGTTTCGATTTTAACAATTTGAAAAGCAAAGCTACTCATTACTGTTACGCTGCGTACCGCACCGGCACAGACTATGTGCTGCGTAATGCATGGCAACTGATCGTTCGCCTGGTCGCTATCTATTTCTTGTTTTTCTTCTTGTCGCAAGTCTTCACCTTCATCAAACCAGTACCTTTGTACTTAGCTCTGATTTTCACTATTATTCTTGCGTTTTTGCGTGTGTAAATCGCACACAAACAAGTTTAAAACGTTTTAGCAAGTTCTTTGATCACTCTTCATGAGCAAAACCAACAAAACCTTCTCCTCCTCCGCGGTAGTAAAAGACGGGTCACCAGCATTGCTTGCACCCGATGAGTTATTCAAAGATCAACTCAAACGATTATTTCTGACGAAGCGAAAAGAATACAAGAACCCGTCGAGTGTCGAGCTCGACTACGATGCCATCGAATGGTTCCTGCAATGCTGTCCGACCGACCGTATGCGCGGTGTCTTTTTGCTCGCTGCATTGCAGAAACTGGAAAAGTTGCCGGTTGGCGAATGGTCAACATGGCTTAAAGAGCCATGTTTTTTAAACCAGTTCATGGGACATGTCAAGACACAAGTCAAATATTTTTACGATCGAACAAGTGAAGACGCAAATTGTATTCCCGGCATCGACGCGCCTCATTGGATTCCAATGTACGATGTGACTCGCCAACCGAGTCAAGCATCCATCACTGAGCTCAAAAAGAACCCTGCCTCTGTTTTTCACGCGTCGTTCTACGGAGTAGCCAACCCTGTTCGTGTGCGGAAAAATCAAGCACTTCGCATTCCAGAAACGGAAGCCGATTGGGTGGCGATATTTAAAGAGTCACTGGCCATGGATCTTAGTCTTTTTGTTAAAGACACACCATGTCCTGTCAATGGATGTGGAGGTACAGTTGTTGTTAGTTTCGTGCAAGCACGCAGCAAGGACGAGATTCCTGGTCTTGTCTCTAAGTGCGCAAAGTGTTCTTATATCAAACGTCAAAATTAAAAAAGCCAGTGGATGGAATTTTTTTTTATTTAGCTGATTGCGGTAGTGGTGGTGACAATTGCTGGATTAAATGAGTCATTTCACTCACTATTTTCTTTTGCACGCATACTGACATGCGAATGGCTTGCACAGCCCCGTTCTTGTCCTTAATGGGCAAAACACGTACCGTGGCGTCATTGCGATGTACGTACGGCTCGAGTGCTGCCACCCAGAGTCCGATCGGAATTTCGTACTGTGATGGCGAACAACTACTACTGCTACTCATTTCTAATCGCGAGTCCTGCCCGTTTGTCATTATTATAATCACAATAAAAAAAGTATACTTTTACTTTAAACTTTTTTTGGAGGGATACGTACGACAAAAAAACGCGTTTCGCATCAGCAACGGTCTATGCAGCCAAGAGTCGACATTTCCGTTTTTTCCACAAATGGTTGATGATGACCAGCAGCAGGATTAACAGAAACACGACGAAAAGAAG
>Ga0209668_10001043_pt1 | contig 11726 bp, 6 predicted proteins | sample FrelakmetPLP11PL_FD_187150 | JGI IMG/M metagenome (GOLD analysis project Ga0209668, IMG submission 187150) | Freshwater lake sediment microbial communities from the University of Notre Dame, USA, for methane emissions studies - PLP11 PL (SPAdes)... | ecosystem: Environmental > Aquatic >... | reverse complement strand
GCAAAAAAAGCGTTTGATGGACGAATTTGTAGATTTTGGACGATCTGACGGGCTTGGCAAGCCAAATAGCCGCCACCAATTTTCTTTTTTTCTTGACAAAATTGAAGCTGTCCTGACTTCCTTCGAAACGTGCGACATTTTGACGCTGCGCCTTCCGGAAAACGAAAATATCGTGCAAATCGGAGGCGAGTACTACAACCTGGAATCAATTCTCGAAAAGAACTGGTCGGACAACGAGCCCGAGAGTCCCGACAGACGGAACGACATCAACATCTACCAGCTAGATGACGAGGAGATGGACCAGGACAGACGAAAACAAAACCTAGTGCTGGACAACATTTTTTTTTCGGCAATGTCCAGCGCCCAGGTCCAGGAATACACTGAAGCCGGAACGGTCTCGTACCGCAAGGGCTCTTATCACAGAGGCGTAGAAATTAAGCTGAAAAATTTTTTTTCAGTTTCCATTCCGATGACCCACAACCAGAAGTACATAGCGCCATTGCTTTTCCTCGAGCACGTGCTCACGCCCCAGCGGGTCATCCAGTTTCACGGCGCTTGGAACTGCTGCCCGGACAGGTGCAGCCTGCGCATCCTCACCGACGTCGTGAGCGTGCGGCTCGACGAATTACTCGAGGACCTGACAAATGTATGCGACTGTTCGCCGGGCACAGACACCGGGGCCATGGACCAGGTGCAGCTGGCTGTCTATGACGTGCTGACAAAGCTTTCGGAGCTACAAGGCTCCGGGAATGGCTTTGTCCACGGAAATCTAACCACCGCGAGCGTGGGCAGGCAGTACGTGGTCAACAAGCCAGAGTTTATGTTGCTTGAGGTTGAACACAGCTCATTTTACCTGAATGGCTTCCGGTTCTACAGCCCGTTGAAGGCCACGGCCGGGATGGACGATGGCTTTTTCCGGAACTATACGTTTAAGATCCAGACGGACTTGCACACCCGGCAATCTTACTTCGAGTTGTACAATTTTAACCTCAATGAAATCGAAGGAATTCCAGGAATGCTTGCGCGGGTGGCGAACAAGCTGTTGATGGACAATGTTAACGACTTTCTGGGCGAAATCACCGAGGGAATTACATCCTTTTTTGATATAGGGTTCGAAGGCGGCACCCAGTTGAATATGCTCAACGAAATAATAATCCGGAATAACCCGGTGACCTCGGTCTCGGGCTCGTACGACGTGTACAGCTTTCTGTGTTCGCTGTTTTCCGAAGACTACCTGTACGTCAACGTGATGCAGTACATCAGCGCCAACGCTGCCCATGAACGGGTCGATATCGACGAGCAGAAATGCCGGAAACATAAAATCGGTAATGCCGGCATTGAAGCGCGGCGCAAGTTACTTTTCTTGTGGAAATCGCTCTGGTTTAAGGACCAACGGTGGACCGCGACCGAACAAATCACTGAGCGGGGCAGGACCCGCACTCCGTTTCTAAATATCTCGGAAATCAACGACTTCTTGAATAAATTCAAACTCAAAGTGAACCTCGACCAAGTCTACCTACACATGGGGGTTGTGCCGCCCGGACGTCCTAGCCAACACCAGCCAAGAACGCTTAACATTACCGCAACCAACAAACTGTGTTTGGGCCGACCGGTGACTGTCAGGGATAGTCCGGGCCTCGAGTGCAACATCGGAATCCATCACAAGGACTACCAAAAAATAAAATTTTCAGATTAAAGTTTTGGCAGAGAAAAAGGCGCTTGTGGAAACTTGAAGACTTGTTTCTCAAAAAATCCTTTTTAAAAAATAAAAAATATTTTTAATACAAATTGAATGTAAATTTCGCGGCTTATGCAATATATATATATATATATATATATATATATATCAGTAATGGGTTTTATTTTCCCTCTTCCAAGTGTTGAACGCGTCCAAACTATTTGGGTCTGAAACCTGAAACACTTTGATGTTTTTGCGGTTTGCGTAACTCCTGGACAGATCGTCGTAGATGATGGCGTCCGAAAAGTCAACGCCCTGTGCAGCGGCATCGTACCGCGTCGCAGCGAACAACATCACTGGGATCGAAGCCCAGTAGATGGCGCTCATGCACATCGCACAGGGCTCGGCGTGCGAGTAGATGATGCATCGAGAGTACTTACCCTTCTGGGGCAAAGGACTCGCGGCCTTGTCGATTTTCCCGATATTAAATGTTTTCAAATCGCCACATACCTTTCTAATGAGACCGCATTCTGCGTGGAAGGTCGGGTCGTTGTTTTTAACCACCTGGTTGTGGCCCAGCCAGTACCGGAGAATCGTGTCGTCTTCGTCCAGCTGAAGCATCACGGCTCCAAAGGGACCGTTGCCCTCCGCCGCCTTTGAGGCCGACATTTTCCCCTGTCTGCAGGCCAGAGTCATCCACTTGTCGGTCTCCACCTCGATTCCATCGTAATCCGCGCCGGGTTTAACGTTGCTGGTGCTGGACGGGACGTTGATGCAATCCGATTTATTGACGAGCGTGCAGGGCGGATCGAATTTGTTCCACGGCTGGATGAATCCATATCCACGGGCAGCAGATTTTTGAGGCATCACCCACTTTTCGTTACCGACCTCGAATGGGCCCGTGTCCACGAAATCATTGGTCACATTGTTTTTCCTACCACTATGGTTGTAATATTCATTTTCTTTGTGTCCTCGTGCCCGTATTAGGAAAAATGCTCCCATGCCCAATAACAAAGCAACAGCCACTACAATTACAAATATAATTTTTTTATTGCAGTTATTTTTAGATGCATTAGTGGTTGCCATTTATTTAATAAAAAAAATTAAATAAATGGAAAAAATAATTATTTTGAGAATTTTATTATTTCTTTGTATCGCCCTGGTAACAACCGCCCTGGTAGTAACCGTCGTACGTGGATTTTTTTCTCACAGAAAATCCACAAACAAACCAACGCCCGATCCCACCCCAACGCCCGATCCCGGCCCAGCGGTCCCAACGTTCCAGGAAATCAAAGGACTGGGCGGGTCCGGAACTTGCTTTGGTCCCAGAAATCAGTTCCCAGCATCCAGGCAATTGACCGTAAGCTCGCGGGAAGATTGCCAGACTGCGTGTTCGCTAGACTTTTCTTGCAGTTCATTTGCCTACAACGATGCATCGAAGTCCTGTACACTGTACCCGGTAAAAGGAGCTGGAGCCGACTACAATACAAAGCCTTCTTCGCTGTGGAAAGATTCGCTTCCGTTTCCAACCTACGCATCCCCCTACGACAACTGCGAGGATCCGTTCAAGAGATCGGGGTGTATGTCGGACTCGCCGGCGACCGCCTGCACCCTTAGCCCGGGAACCAGCTGTTGGAAAAAAGATTCGCCCGAAAAATCAATGGCATACAGTGGCGCAACCGCACCGTACGTCGTCAATGTTGGCCCGATGGATGACCTGGCAGCCCAGGTCGTTGTATCGAACCCGTACCTACAGCCGTACGACATGCTTCGCTACAAAAACACCTTTTACAACTGGTACCTGGACCTGTACAACGGCGCCCAGACATTCGTCACGGTATGCAACGCCTATCTGACGCTCGGGAAGTGGCAGAGCGACGACCCGACCGACTACAACAGTGCCATCTACTACGCGATGCTCGCGGCCGTGAAACGTGGCGTAAAGATTACCTGGGTGAGCCTCAAGGCCGTTCCCGAGTACGAGTGCCAGCAGCAGATGCTCAAACAGTTCGCGTCTTCGCCGGACTTTGCGAAAAACTTCCAGTACATTGAGTTCGACGACTTCAATAACATCGGAACCTATGGAAAGGGCGGCGTTTTCTTCCACGATAAACTCTACATTTCTGATAAAAAAGCCTACATTGGCGGTCAAAACATCTCCGGATCGAGCTCCATCGACTTTGGCCTTAGCTTCGAGTACAATTCCCCGATGTACCCGGACCTGGTGCAGCGCAAGCAGTGGTTTGAAACTTCGGGCAAAGCGGAGCAGGTATTTACGTACACGGCGACAGCCCCGTACACGGCAAAGGATGGAAATAAGTATTTCATCGCACTCTCTCCGACGTGGCCAGCGTGTCCCGTCATTCCGTACCACGGAGAAAGCTACATGCCGCAGGCGGCCTGTCCGCTTGGAACCCAGATCGGCCCGTATCGAAACAATAGCTACACCGAACAAAACCCCGCGGGAGATCCAGCGGGCGGAAGCCCGGCCGGCAACGTTTCCTACGAACGAAACCATCTGATTAACCTCATAAAAAACGCAACCCAGTTTTTGACGATAACGTCGTTCGACTTCTCGACGATGTCAAGCAGCCTGAGCCACGGCGGCTGGGACAAAGACCTGGAAGACGCGTTCCTCGCCGCTGCAGAGAACCCCGGCGTGACCACCAACATATGGATGAACAATGCGCCGTTCACGGACTCCATTTCCAATGGAAACGGAACCTGTGAATTTTACCGCTGCAAACAGGGCCAGGAGTTCATCGCAAAGACCCAGAAGAACGGCAACTTTACGTGGCACTGGTGGTATCCTCCGCCGAAATCGGACTACAACGACTGCCATACGCTGCACGCAAAGATCCACTACTCGGACTGGGGACTTCTTGTTTCCTCGTCGAACCTGACCCCGGACTATTTCAACAACACCAGCGGAACCGGATTCGCGGCGATCTTTTCTTCTCCGAAGAACATTCCAGCCTGGATTTCAACTGGGGTCCAGAATACATTTGACCTGTTGAAAAACAATTCAAAGGTGAGCGGCGGAACCTGCGACAACCCGGCGTTCAACATGCAGACCTCGCCGGACGACCCGGCGTGTCCCGGGGGAAATTGCGTTGGAAAGTGCGCTTCGTGCCAGTCGAGCCAGGCGTTGGTCTGTGTCGGAGACTGCCACGTTTGAATATTTGCCCGGGCAGATACTTGCGCGGAAAAAGGGTCCCGAGCGGATATTTGCGCGGAAAAACAGTTCCAAAACAGATATTTGCGCGGACAAACAGTTCCGAACAGATATTTTCGCGGAAAAGTGTCTTTCCCGGAAAAGAGTTTTATAATTTTTTTCCAAAAATTTTTCAAATTCCGATTTTTTCCAAAAAAATTGAACTGAATTTTGTTTTGGAAAAAATGAAATTTTTCGAAAACAAATATATATTTTTGAAAAAAAATAAGATTGGCGCTGGCGGGTGCATTTCCGCACGGAAAAACTTGTCCTCAGCCAAGACGCGCAGCAGTTCGCCCCTTGAACTTCCACGTGCAAACCAATGCTGCGACGAGAAAAATTAAGATAATCACCAGTACAACTATCCAGGCGACAGTTCCTTTGGGGGGTTTTCCACCAGGGGGTTCCGCCGCGACACAAGTTCCGTCCCGGGACATTTCCTTGCCCTGGAAGCAAACGCATGCGTCCAAGACACAGTTGGAAAACGGCGGACACGTCTTTTTTCCACAGAGCAACGCGGGGTCCGGCCCGGGAGGTCCCGGGGGCCCTGGCCTGGGAGGTCCCGGGGGCCCTGGAATTGGCTTTTTCGAGTTTCCGTAGCACCAGGGCACGTTCTGTCCGGAGCTATTTTTCACTGGATTTCCGCTTGCGTCTTCCAGAAGCTCGTAACAACAGGTTGGATCGGCCAGACATTTCGTCTGGTCCCATCCCTGGTCAACCCCACAGTCCACTCGCTTGTCCCTTTCCATGACACACAGCTGGCCAGAGACCGCGGATTTTCTCAGGGTGTCGATGTCCGCACTCGGGTCTCCGTAGCGATTCGCGGTGGAACGCGACCCAAGAATCTGGTTGGTGGAAACGCTCTCGCTGAAGCAGCATCCGAGCGGGCCCGGGGTTCCGGGACACATGAGTGATGAGTACGCGCTGTTTTTCCCGATGTTTGTCATCAGGGCCTGGTTGAACGGTTTTCCGTCGGAAGGTTTTCCGTCGCTCGGAAAGAAAGAGCAGTAGGTCCACATGGAGTTCCAGTGGTTGTTCATCCAGGCCACTAGATTCGGGCAGTTCTCCATCTGGAGCCAGTAGTTGTACGCGCGCCCCATGTGGAAGTACGTGTCCGTATGCCCGGTCGACAGGATCAGCGAATTTTCGTTTACCCAGAACTTGTCGTGGGTATCGCCGTATCCGTAATTTTTAATGGAAAAGTTTTTCTGGGTCAGTGGGTCGCAGGCAAACTTCCACGCCAGCGCCTGGGAATTCGCACACCCGTCGCCACCATTTGCCCCGTAATCGCCTTCCCCGCTTCCCCCGATGTGCATATAGGGAACGCCGCTCTTCATCTTTGCCACCAGGGCATCGACAAGGCCCTTGGGGACGGAGTCCTGTGTGTTGCAGTCTATGCTGTCGTCCAGGGCAATCAGGTTCCCGATGTACTGGGTCATCTGGGCTGACTTTACAAACTTCTGGCTCTTTCCCACGAAGCCCACGAGAAGGTCCAGCGCGTCGATCAGCTTGTCGCCCTTTCCACCCCATCCCTTGGCCCAGTCGTTGAATCCCGGTGCCACGCAGCTGTCGGTATGGTGCAAGAGGGAAGGCGCAACCCCGAGGCTGAACCGGACGTTTGTATCGACCAGCGTTGCATAATTTTGCTTGCCGCAATTTGATTTTTGGCGCGACAGGTCTCCGTACATGTCGTTCATTTCGCAGCCAAAATTCTTATCGCAGTAGTCGGGCCCGTAGAAGAACACCATTGGCACGACAATCGGCGGGGCGGGCACGTCGCTTTCCCTGATGTCAATTAGCTTCTGGACCCTGGAGAACTCATCGACTTTGCCCGGATCCGTGAGGTGACCGATCATTCCGACCAGCATGTAGAAAAAGTACTTGAAGTATTTCCCCAGGTCGTCGGCGAGCTTTCCACAGTAGCCCATGCCGGTTTCCTTGAGGGGCCAGTTTCGAATGACCGGATTCCAGGCACCGAAAAAGACACTGTACTCGCCGCGATCCAGGTAAAAGAACGAGGTGAATTTGCAGTGGGTGCTTGGCCCTCCGAGCGGAGTAGTGTTGCGCAAATCAATAAAGTTTGTTGGATTTTTCGATTTCAGATACCGGATGGTGCAGCACGCCGCCTTGCAGGTACTGTGCTGTTGCCCGTCGAATCCTCCGGTTCCGCAGTCGGTGCACCCGGCGATTCCCGTGGGACCCCAGTTCCCGTTGTCGAGCGCCGACCCCGCAGTGCCGTCACAGTCGTCCGGATTTCCAGTGTAGTAGTATGACGTGAGAAGCACGATGGTGGCTCCGCGGGTCATCGCGTCGACCCAGAGCTCCACGGGACTCTTTCCGCCAAATTCCGGGACTCCCCAGTCCATCATGACCCAGTTTCCGCCGACCAGCATCACGTCGCCCCTGTCGAGCTTGGCGATGCTCTGGAAAAACCAGGTGAGGTCCGTTGCGGTCGAATTCCCTTTGCCGAAATTGTCCGAGCGGCAGTTCATGCCTTGTTCGACGAGGCGAATGTATACCTCCCCACTGTTGATTGTTGGAAGGGCCGGCAACATTTTTATATTTTATTTTTTTTTATTATTAAAAGATATTTTGAAATGGAGAAAAAATACAAAATCCTCATTGCCATTCTGCTCGGGCTATTACTTGTTTTTCTAATCGTAGCTTTGATTTCATTGTCAATGTCTTCCGGCTCTTCCGATAAAAAAAGCCTGCAGGCGCTTTTCGACACTGCTGCGGCCAAATTCGCCGACATCACAAACAAGGAAGCCAACGTGCCCAACGGCGGCCTGCTCGGCCAGTCGCTCGGCCTGTCGGACGTCCAGCCCATCATCGAAAACGACGGAGAAACCCTGCTCTCCTATATGACCTCCTGTTCGCCCAACATGGAGAAGAAGTCCTGTTCTCCCTGGCTTTTCCTGCGCCGGGACATGAACCCAATGGTTTTCAATTTCCCGGGCCTGGGGCTCGACGCCCCGATGATGGGAATTCTGCTGGACCTGGAAAAGATGTTCCCCATGGTCGGCACCATGGCGATGATCGACGCGGACTCGAACAACGGCAGCTGCTGCTGCAATGCCGCCGGCTACTTCGTTCTCAGCTACATTTTTCCAGATGGCACAAAAACCGGCCTGGCCAACAACAACGTTCCCAAAACCGTTCAAAGTGCGCTGGGCGACAAGTACGACCCCAACGCGACCTACTACATCGCCGGAGATCGAAACATGATGAACGGTACTCCCGCCTGGATCCCCGGGACCGCTCCAACGGTGTGCGGCGCCTGCAAGAACACTACCATCCCCGCCACCGGGGCCGACTACCTGTGCCAGGTAAACCAGGCCGGTGCGGGCGTCAACACCTGGGACATGCTGCTCATCTGGCAGGATACCCCGGAACTCCAGACCTGTTTCTACGCAAAAGGCGACCCCAAATACGCGGACCTGGACCAAAAGGGCGCTACCACTGACAACGTCGATCCAGTATTGGCCAAAAACTTGATGGCAACCATTGGGGAAACCAAAAGGTTGCCCAAAGGCCCCATGATTGAAATCGCGTACCCGGACAAAAAATCCTGCACAACATGCAACCAGCCAAATCTGTGTGTGATGCAAAACCCAGACAACGGCGCAAAGAGCCAGGTCGTTGCGCCGTTTTCTACGAGTGACGGCCCGATTACCGGAGCCCTCATCGGAGCGGACGGGATGGGCTACTTTGACCAATACATGGGGTCGCTGATTAACCCGGAGACTGAGAAAACCGGGAACGGCTACACCGGGAGATGGTTGAATCTGCCGAGCGTCGCGGTTCGCCAGTGCAAATTCCAGCGCAAGGACTGGGATCGGTGGATCGAGGTGCAAAAACAATTCTACAGAAATGTTCTTTCAATGCAGGATCCCACGAGCAACACATTTTTCAAGAAGGATACGACAGTTCACCCCTATCAGCAGATGTACAATGCGAATCCACAGCAGGGACAGTACTTTGAGCACGAGGTAAACATCTACGTCGACCCGGACCAGAGTTCCGATTTCCACAAGAAGCAGCAGCAGCGCTTCCAAGACAGCATCATTGGCTTCTTCTACACGTGCCAGACCTGCGAAGATTCGATGGAGGAACTCAAGAATGTGGAAACCCCCTCGTTGATCACCACGAACCTCGACGAGAAGAACTGGTTTGTAAACGGCTCCTTCAAGACTCCGGCCGCGCGGTGCGACGGCTACTTCGCCAGTGCCCCGAACCCTGGGACCAGGATCGCCGGCGACACCCGCCGGGCCGCCGAGGCCCAGAAGCAGCAGCAGATGCGCCTCTCGACCCTGGAGCTCTGTCGAGTGTTCCGGGATAAATACGGCAGGGACATCATGCCCCTGCAGGCCAAGATGCACAGCAACGCATTCATTGGAAACGCACAGACCGCTCGGTCGCTCGAGGGCAAGTTGCAGTTCTCGGAGATTTTCCAGCTGATCGAGCCCACCGCGACCGACGAAAGCCTGCAGAAAGCCTGGCAGGGGGCGATGCGCGCCAACAGAGGCTCAACTCTCCCGCCCTACACCGGGGCTGGGCTTACCACAATGGTGCAGGCCTCGCTGGCGGCTCTGGTCAAAATCGTTGCCGGAGAAGTCGCAGGCCCCGGCCTGGACATCAGCAGTTTGAATTCTGCCAGGCTCCGGCGAAACGCCCGCCAGGCTTTTCACAATTGAAGATACTTAAAATCCATTTTTTTAAAGCATTTGTTGCCTCCTTTAAGTGCAAAGAGATGTAGATATCTTCAAAATTGAAGATATTTTTAATAAAAATAAATTTTTTTTGTAGCATTTGTTGCCTCTCTCAAGCGCAAAGACATGTAGATATCTTCAGAATTGAAGATATTTTAAATAAAAATAAATTTTTTTTGTAGCATTTGTTGCCTCTCTTAAGCGCAAAGACATGTAGATATCTTCAGAATTGAAGATATTTTGAATAAAAATAAATTTTTTTTGTAGTATTTGTTGCCTCTCTTAAGCGCAAAGACATGTAGATATCTTCAGAATTGAAGATATTTTAAATAAAAATAAAATTTTTTTGTAGCATTTGTTGCCTCTCTTAAGCGCAAAGACATGTAGATAATTTCAGAATTGAAGATATTTTGAATAAAAATCGATTTTTTTTGTAGTATTTATTGCCTCTCTTAAGCGCAAAGACATGTAGATATTTTCAGAATTAAAGATATTTTAAATAAAAATAAAATTTTTTTGTAGCATTTGTTGCCTCTATTAAGCGCAAAGACATGTAGATATTTTCAGAATTAAAGATATTTTGAATAAAAATAAATTTTTTTTGTACATTTGTTTCCTCTTTTGAGCGCAAAGAGATGTAGATATCTTCAGAATTGAAGATACTTTAAACAAAAATAGATTTTTTTGGTAGCGTGCGTTGCCTTTCTGAAGCGAAAAGACATTTAGACATTGACGCCAATGGCCTTCAATATTTCCGGTATCTGGTCTTTTGTTATGCCGCACTGAACGTCCGAGTTGTCCTTGGACGGATCCGGAGATTTCCAGTCCGTCAGGTGGTCTTGCGAAAACCCAAAGGTCTGGCCCATGGTTGTGCTGCAGTGGTAGCCCTGGAACCCGAAGTCGCGCACGGCCATGACGTTGATGAGCTGGTCATCGACCAAAATCATTTTGGATTTTGGAATGTTGAATCTTTTTTGAAGGGAAACCATGTTCAATGCCTTTTGTTTAGCCTGGCTGTAGATGCACAGGGCTTGCGAAAAGTTGTAGGTGAAATGACCCCCCTTGTTGAAGCTCAGCAGCTCCGAGTCGGTGAAGCCCAGGCTTTTGTAGTACGGGAGCTGGTCGGGATTAATGAAATCCGTGAAGCGGGCCGTGTTTATGGCCACGCCTATGTTGTTTTTCCGGCACGTCCGGATTAGATTCTTGACTCTTTCCTTCAGTTCACAGTCGGCTCCGGCGGGAAACACCACCGTGGTCGGCTTTCCACTCGCGTCCTTCGACGGATACTCGACGAGGACCGGGCTGCAGCCGTCCAGCGGAAGCGTGCCGGCGTTTACAACGGGGTCGAAGTTATTTTTCAACGAACACGTGTACTGGTCCCCGTCCCCCAGGGCGGGTTTGACGCACCGTGCGTCCATCGGGTCACCTCGGCCCTGGATGATCCGGTGTGCCGCATCGGGAACCCAATTGCCCTTCGCATCCTGCGACCAAGTGGGGCTGGTTGTTCCGTCCGGGGTGATATTGAATTTGAAAGACGGATATGTGTAAAACTTCGAGGAGCCATAGTCCGGGGGATTCTTGTCGGCATCCTTTGGATCGTTTGCAATTCCTCCACAAGTGTTCATAAAGTATTTTGAGGTCGAATCGTCCTTGTAGTTTCCGAGAAGTCGGATCGCCTCACTCCCCGCGGCGGTACACCTGGAGTTTCCCGCCATCATTCCCCTGCAGAGGATCGTGTTGTCGATGTCGAAGACGACCATTCCGTCGTAGGCTTCGATTGTTTTTTTATCTCCAACTGGAATCAAAGCTGCCACAACCGCCGCAACGACAACAGTCAGAATGATTGATATAACCAAAATTTCAACGTTCATTTTTTAATTTTAATTTAAATTTTTATTTTTATTTTAATTTTAAATAAATAAAATGAAATATATACTGTTTTTGATCTGCACCCTTTTGTTTATTGTAGTTTTTCTTGCGATTTTCCTATCCCGGAAATTTTCCGGGAATTCGAACAAGCAAGACACTCAATTGACGACGCTCGATCAGTGGAAAAACGAAAACGCCCATAGCCCCACAGTTCTGCCCTACAAGGACCTTCCGGCCTTTGACGTCAAGGACC
>Ga0209668_10001042_pt1 | contig 11733 bp, 8 predicted proteins | sample FrelakmetPLP11PL_FD_187150 | JGI IMG/M metagenome (GOLD analysis project Ga0209668, IMG submission 187150) | Freshwater lake sediment microbial communities from the University of Notre Dame, USA, for methane emissions studies - PLP11 PL (SPAdes)... | ecosystem: Environmental > Aquatic >... | reverse complement strand
CGGCATAAAAGCAAGCTGAAAGGGGAAGTTCCAGGGAGACAATACAAGCACCTGGCCATATGGCTGAGCTGTAATGTAGCTATGTGCAAGAAAATGCACAATTGGAGTCCTGACTCTTTTCTTTCTTGCCCATTGTCTGAGTTTGCGTATGGTAAAGTTCATCTCCTTTATTACAAACCTTGTTTCTGTTGCAATTGCTTCAAATTCAGGCTTGTGAAAATCATCCCATAAAGCACTCTTTATGTCCTGCTCATGCTGAATTACAAGTTTACGCAGCTTTTTCAAATTCTCCAGTCTGTATCTTATATCAAGAGTTTTACCTTCTGAAAAAAACTTCTTCTGATTATCAAGTATTAGCTGCAATTCTTCTTTTTCCATTCTTCCTCCAGATTTAAAATTTGTTTTAACAGTTCAGTTTTCTGAAATCCATTCTTATCTTTGATTTTACTCATTGCATATTCAGCTATTGCTGTGATAGTCAGACTGGGGTTGACGCCTAAATTCCCCTGTATCACTGAGCCATCCGTTATATAGAAATCAGGATAGCCATGAGCTTTAAAGGTATTATCTATAACACCTGTCTCTGTTGACTCCGACATGGGGCAACCGCCAAGTATATGCGCTGTGGTTGGTCTGTTGAAAAAGACTTCAAGGAGAATGTTTTGTGGAATTCCGTCAACTTTCCGTGAGAAACGTTCCATTACTTCCTGACCTATAGGGATGTATGCGGGAACCTTTTTGTGACCGCTATTATCTATCTTCATCTTTCCTCCCGTGATAGTATTTTTCCAGATCATACGCATTGCATTATCAACAGTTTGCATTACCAGGAAGATAACAAGAGTAGATGACCACCTGAAATTGAAAAAAGTTTTAAGAAATTGCAATGGGTGGCTGAAGGTTTTGACTATCAGGTTCCATGATCTGGCTAGTGTTGATTCGGCTCCTCTTGCTGAAAGTCCGAAAAACCATTTCATTGCATTTGAGTTGTCGGGGTATTTCACTATTTCAACATGTGTATGAGCATCGGGCCTGAAAACCGAAGTTATGGCAAGTCCGTTATTTAGCTTTTCCTTTGCACCGGAAACCGCGCTCAATGTTTCGGCATTTGTCCGGAGATCAAAACCTAGCTTGTCCGATAATAAAGGAAGAGTCTCATATTTGTATTTCTGTTTAAGAAGTAATTCAAGTGTCCCTAGTGAACCTGCAGCAATAACAAGACCTTTTGACCTGAATGTTTTTCTTCTGCTTCTGAAAAAGGAAGTAATTTGTCTTGTTTCTATATGATATAAATCCTCCTTAAATGATATTTTTTCTGCTTTTGTTTCGGGAATTATTTCCAGTCCTGACTTTTCTGCAAACCAAAGGTAGTTCTTATCGAGAGTGTTTTTGGCATTCTCCCTGCAACCTACCATGCAGCCTCCGCATTGTGTGCATTTCTTACGTAATGGCCCGAGCCCGTTGAAGTAAGGATCGGTTTCTACATCAGGTCCATCAAGGTTAACTCCAACATGTACAGTTTCAAATGTTTCATGAGCATTCATGTCTTTTGAAACGTCTTCAAGAACCTGATCTTCAATATTTAATTTGGAATATCTTGTCCGGCCAAGCATAAAGGAAGCCTTGTCATAGAAGGGTCCCAGGATTCTTTTCCAGTCTCCGAAAACGATCCATGATGAATTTCTGAAGAATTCATCCGGAGGGATATAAAGAGTATTTGCAAACACAAGGCTGCCTCCTCCAACACCTGTTCCGCTAAGGATGGTAGTTGTAGTATAGAAGGAGAGTTTTTGAAAGCCAAAGAATCTTAAAGCCGGGATCCATAGATATTTTGCCAGGTTCCAGTTGGATTTTGGAAAATCCCCCGGATTAAAGCGTTTACCCTGTTCAATTGTCAGAACCTTATAGCCTTTTTCCACAAGCCTGAGACTGGCAACACTTCCTCCAAAACCAGAACCTATAACTATATAGTCATATGTCATTAATAATGGGTTAGTTAGAATTATCAGGTGTATAAATAGAAAGTCTGTTATAACTCAAAACAATTTTACCTTGATTTTCCGAAATCTGGAACCATTGAAAGCATCCCCCATAAGGATCCCTCCACGTACCAATAAATAAGGATTTTTCACGGAAACCGGCAGGTTAAAAACAAGAATAGTTGAATCCGAATTACCAGGAGAAGTTATATACCTCTCATCCCAACCGAAATGGAGTGAACTATCAAGTAGTATCTGGTCTTCTTTACTATTCTCGTACTTTCTCCCATTTTCATCAATAATATAGCCAATCGCATTATCCCATTTATGATCAACGCGCAAAGCCCTATTCTCAACACGGAAGTGAATAAGGTAGTAATTGCCGCTATCTGGTTTAATCTGGTCGGGAAGTTTAACTAAATCAGAAACCTTCCGGAAACTTGTAACAGAGTACTCAAAATCATCGTGATGAATATTTTCTTTCAGCCCGATTACCAGATTTCCCTTTTCGGAATTACACGAAACAAAAAAAAGAATAATGAAGGTTGCTAAAATACAACGGTTTAGAAGAGCTGAACCCATAAGTTCTTTTATTCAGCTTTGTTGAAAAAGAATACCCCGGATTCTTCACCCGCTGAAGTACTGTTTTTAAAATTTATTGAAATGGTTTTGTTGGCAGCATCAGCATTCCAGGTCTCTTTCGATATGAAATCTTCCGGTCCGCTATTCCCGTTAATGACAATTGAGGATTCAAGAGACAATCCACTCTCTGACCAGGCAGCCTTTGTTTTCCTGGGCATATCATAAATGGTAATAAGATATTCTTTGTTATCAAGTGTGATGTTTTCGGTAAAAGGATATACCTGCCCATCGCCGGTATCATAAAAACGTTCAGTAAACAAGCTGTCACCTTTTATTGTGACATCTATCCTGACAAGAATCACCGGGAATTGCGGCAGGGTTGATTTGGATGCATCTAATTTCCACGACCCGTTAAAATCGGCCTTCTGACCTGATGCAGTGAATGATGCAATGGCAAATGCCAGAAGAGTAACCATGAGTGTTGTTTTTTTCATAATGTTAAGAATTTGATAATTATTTAAACTTCGGTAAAAATAAACAATAAAATAAGTTTATGAAATATTTCAGTGTTAGGGATCTTTTATTATGCCTCATTCTGATAATGTTTAAGGATAATTAAGGTCATAAAGACGCTATTATAAAAAATCGTTTATTGAAATTATTAAGATCCTGGATTATATTATCCCGGGACGCTGGTTCCTGGATGCAGCCTCCACTATCTTTGAGATTCTCCGCAAACGGGTTTCCGGTTTTTTGGAGCTGTTAAGCCATTCTATATAAATTCTTCTGGCTGAGGGAGAAAATCTTGCAAAGTTTTCAAATGCAGCTTTTTTATTTCTTAACGCGAGCAGGAGATCATCAGGAGTTACTGGATCACCAGAAGCTCTGTTATCATAAATAAGATGAGGACTTTCAAATATTTTATTGTAGGCTTTAAGTCCGGAATGTGTCATCCTCTCTTCCTTTATGAGTCTTTCAACTCTTTCAACATTATATTTCGACCAACGGCTTCCTTGCCTTCTTGGGGTATAGCTCTGTATATAGTATTCCTCATTAATTCTTTTGATCTTGCCATCAATCCAGCCAAAACAAAGAGCTTCCTCTACAGCTTCAACATATGGAATACATTCTCTCCCCGTATGCTTTTTATATAATATCATCCAAATCCCGTCAGACGAACTGCCATTCTCTTCAAGCCATTGGCGCCACTCATCCCGGTTCTTGAAATATTTCTCAAAATTCAGCATTTAAACTTTGTTTTGATGTGTCGATTCCAAGTTATGAAAAGTTTCAATAAGAAAATCCTGTAATATTGAGACTTTCGTAATGTAAACTTATTCAGAACATTTATTTTGCTAATTTTAAGATTCCATGGATTTCAGGTTGTATTTGAATTAGAAGATGCTTTATGAAAGTCCTGATTACCGGATCATCCGGTTCATTTGGTACATTGATTGCCCAGAGCTTTATTGATAAAAAAATACCTGTAGTCGGTATAGACATCAGAGGATCCAGTATTAAAGGACCTGGTGAATATTTTAGATTTTACAGGTGTTCAATAACGGATAAGGATTCCCTGAGGTCTGTTTTCAGGAAAGAGCTGCCTGATCATGTGGTCCATTTTGCCTGCACTTTTAACAGGGTTCGAAACCGGCAAAAGGAATATGAAATTGATGTGGTAGGGTCAAAAAACATTCTTGAAATATCAGGCGAGACTCACTCAGTAAAGCAGTTGATCTTTTCAAGTTCTGCACTTGCTTACGGAGGAACCAGAGATAATCCATCATGGCTTAATGAAATGGATCCTCTGCAGCCCGGTAAACTAAGATATGGACTGAATAAGAAGATTATCGAAAAGATCTACTCAGAGGCTCTTGTCAGGGAAGATCTTAATATTAATACCGTGCGTGTCTGTACAGTTGTGGGTCCCAGCTTCAACAAACCGGCGAGCGTAGTTTATATATTGTTGAAATGGTCCTGGCTTCCTGAATTTTGCAAGGACAATAAGCTTCAGTTTTTACATACCGAGGATTTTATTTCACTGATGGAACATATCATTAACGATGACGAGATTAAAGGAATTCATAATATTTCCACAGATACATATTCGGTTGTGAAAGACCTCATGCCCGGCAAGAAATATTTTAAGCTGCCTGTATTTGCTGTGAAAGGTATCCTCGCCATGCTGTATAACCTCAGGATTCTGAACCTTCAGCCTTCAGGTATTAATAACAGTATTTATCCTATGGTTCTCGATCCTGCGAAAATTGTATCAAGATATAATTATAAATTCAGATTCACTTCCGATGAAGCTTTTGCAAAAGCCGGAATCAATGAATCTTTAGACCTGCGTGAAAATCTGAGACAGAACTAATTAGAAACGATATAGCGACGTTACAGAAATATAGCAGGAATCGGGTAGAGACGTTGCATGCAACGTCTCTACAGCGTCTATGCACAATGTCTCTACTATGTTTATGCAACAACTCTACAAATATATATGAATCGTTATTGTATTTTAATAGTCACTTCTGTCTCTTTTAGTCCTTTGGAAGAAGCTTTAACTGTAAATGATCCTGAGGCCCCTTTATCTGCCTTAACAATTACAAGACACATTCCATTGAATGCTTTTCTGAAGTCGGACTGGAACGGATCATGACTTGTGGCGTCCCCGTTGTCGACTGCAACAATTTTCCCTGGTCCTTCAATACTGAAATTTATTATGTTACTGCTGCGTGGTACGAGCATCTGTTTCTTATCCTCTATCCTGACGGTAATAAATGATAAATCGGAACCGTCAGCAAGGATTACATCACGGTCGGCCGAAGCTGACAACCGGTTAACATTCCCTGTTGTGGCTATTTTATCTTCTGCCCATTTTATACCATTTTTATAGGCAACAACTTTAAGTTCGCCGGGCTGATAAACTACATTATCCCACCGCAGCCTGTACTCAAATTGTCCTTTTTTCTTTCTGCCGAGCGATTTTCCGTTCAGAAACAATTCAGCCTCATCTCCGGATGTATATACATGAACCGGGGTTACAAGCCCTTTTCTTTCAGGCCAGTTCCAGTGAGGCAGGATGTGGGCCATTGGCTTATCAGGTCTCCATTTAGCCTGGTACAGAAAATAGCGGTCCTTCTTAAATCCGGCCAGATCTAAAATACCAAAATAGCTGCTCCTGGATGGCACATGAGCGATTTTCTGTTTATCAGTCCCGGGTTTCACGGGAAGCTGGAACATACTATAGGGTGTCGGTTCACCAATATAATCAAAACCGGTCCATACAAATTCACCAATAACGCCGGGATATTTATCCTGCATCTCCCATTGCTGGTCAGGTGTTGAGGCCCAGAAAGGATAGGCAAGATCGTATGAAGATATCTGGAATATCCCCTCGCCCGGAAGATTGCTGTTAAGATCTCCCGTCACAACAGGAAAAAAGTATTCACCTCTTGAACTGACAGTGGATGCTGATTCGCTTGAGTGAAACGGAAGGTTTGCATTCTCTTTCAATGCGAAAAATGCATCATACATCTGAAGCCGGTAATTAATGCCGAAAATGTCAACACTCTTCTGGAAGCCATTTGTTCCTGACTCATCCCAATCGCACCCAACCGTTACAGGCCTAGTACAATCTTCGGATTTAATTATTGCCCTCAAACTTTCAGAGAGGGCAGGATTATTCTGATCAGGTACTTCATTCCCGGTGCTCCAGATAATGACTGAAGGATGATTCCTGTCGCGCCTTACCATTGCCCTGAGATCCTCCTCATGCCATGCATAGAACAGCTTATTGTAATCATTCCTTTTCTTGGGTGTTTTCCATGCATCAAAAGCCTCCTCTTCCACAAGAAATCCCATTCTGTCGCACAGATCAAGAAGTTCTGGTGCACAGGGATTATGGCTGGTCCTTATGGCATTGCATCCCATCTCTTTCAGTATTTCAAGCTGTCGCTCAGCAGCCCGGGAATTGAAAGCTGCTCCAAGGGCGCCAAGATCATGATGATTGCAGACTCCCTGGATCGGGACTTTTTTGCCGTTAAGGAAAAATCCGTCACGAGGCGTAAACTTTAAGGTTCTGAATCCGAAATTTGTTTCGTAAATATCAGAAACTTCAGTGCCCTGAAGAACAGTAACAGCAACTTTGTAAAGTTCAGGATCATCGAGATTCCACAAAACAGGATCCTTTACCTGTATATCAAGCCTGAAATTGTGATCTGACATTGCAGGTATGGTCGCTGTAGCAACTATCGATTCAGCAACGGGATGCAGCGATGATTCGCCCTTTTCATTTATCTTGTAAACTGCAGCTTTGACTGTAGCATCAGCCGGATGATCGAGGTGGCTCTCTACTTCAGCTTCAACGCTCAGAACACCACTCTCTTTCTTTATTTCAGGGGTTGTGCAAAATATCCCGTTATTGGAGATGTGAAGCTGTGAGGACTTAATGAGCCATACATTCCGGTAAATTCCGGCTCCGGGATACCATCTTGAATCCCATCTTTTTGTATCGAGCCTGACTGCAACAAGGTTTTCTTTTCCAAATTCAACATACGTTGTAAGGTCAAGCCTGAATGAGGTATAACCATACGGCCATCCCCCGGCATATTTGCCATTTATCCAGACTTCTGCGTAAGCCATTGCGCCGTCAAAATCAATATAGATTCGTCTGCCTTTGTCACTCTCGCTGAGAAAGAAATGCTTTCTGTACCAGCCTATTCCTTTCCAGGGCAACAGGCCGGTATTGTTTTCCAGTGTGTCGCTGAAGGGACCTTCAATGGCCCAGTCATGTGGCAGGTCGAGACTTCTCCAATAGTTATCATTAAGGGTGGGATCCTGGAGCCCCTCGGGTTCATTATCAGCCGATTTGGCATCAGTTTTTGAATTTAAAAACTTGATGAACTTCCAGTTATGATTGAATGATTCGCGCGATCTGGGTGAATCCTGAGCTTGCAGTAATCCTGTATTCAGGATTAAAACAGTCGGGATCAATTGTAAAAATGACAGAATCTGTTTCATAAATTAATTATTTGCTGATTATTTTTTAATAATACGCTGGGTTGCTGTTTCGCCTGAGTTAAAATATATCCTGACAATATAAAGGCCTGGTGTCAGCTGTGAAGTATTTACTGTTGTCGCATAATTGTTGCAGTCGCGGTTTTCAAGAATTGTAGTTCCCATAAGATTCATAACCTCAATTCTGTCAATTAAAGCATCCGACTGAACATTCAGGATTTCAGCCGCAGGGTTGGGGTATATCCGGAAGATCGGTGGATTATTTTCGTTGCCAGAAGAGTGTCCCCCAATCATGTTCTTATCCAACCATATCAGACGTCTGTTTATCCAGCTCTTGAACTTTTCTATTTCCCCGTTGTAAGTAGCAGGTTGGTCTCCATATTCTGGAGTGCCAACATTTATTCCCAGAATTTCCCATTTCTGAAAATGTCTTTCCTGGGCTTCGTCGAGAAGCTGTGCAACAGAATCGATTGTATGATGCAGGTTCGTCTCACTCAGAAGTGTTTTACGGAGTAAAAAGTACCTGTCATGGATCAGATTTGCAAATTCATCGTCCTGCAAAAGCCTTATTTCCCACGAAGGTGGTACCGGCCAGTTATTGCAGTCGTTCACCCTGTATGCCCATCCTGATCCGTCTGTTTTGTTAAAATGAATACAATCCTCCGTAATATCTTTCCATGCCCAGTCGTAATCCCATGGAGGACCTGAAGAAATCAAACCGCCATTGCTATCCTTGTCCTTATAATAAAACCTGCTCTTCTTGTACGCATCCACGTTTCTTGATAATTCCCCGATTATGAAGTAGTCGACAAATGAATTTACATCCAGAAATGCTCTGTATCCCGATCTGTGATCCTTAAATCCCGGACTATAAAGGGTACTCTCAAACGAATCGACGAAATCTTTTAAATAAGTTCTCTGGATTGAGGTAATATCTGCAGGTTCCGGATAATAATATACGAAAAAGACATCGGCTCCCGATTTGTTTAAAGGTGAATAACTGCTGAGCCAACTGTTTGATTGATCATAGTAATCATTCAGGAAAATATAACCGCCCGTAAGGTCATCTCCAGTGATTTTGTCACTCGTAAGCTTTGCTATATTGACCCGGTTTTTGTCCCTTTTGATCTTTTCTCCTAACAGATAAATCCCCTGATAGTCTCCGTTTAAGATAACTTCACTGTAGATTGTCCGTGGTGCATAGTGTCCCATTTTCCGGAACAATTCAAACGCAAGGAAATTCCTGAGAAATGATTTGTCGTTATAATTGGCTGTGAGTATCCAGTCATTTTCATCAGGCATACCAGCGAGATTAATATTAAGGTTGTTTCCTGCTTCGTCACGTGTCTCAAATCCATATGGCTTCTGTGGAAGCGATGCTGAGTACCGACCCCTGATCTCAATGCCGACTTTCCCTGAATAGATATTCCCGGGATCATCAATATTGTTTATTTGACCGGTTCCCTTATAAATGATTTTCATATCTGCCGTTATTTTGGGCTCGTCAACTATATCTTCTCCCTGAGAAGTGTTGATAATTACAATTGGCAGATTGGAAGATATGAACCCTGTAACAGGAGTGAACCAGTCCGGAACCATTCTGAAAAAGCTTGATGTACTGGTTATTCCGAATGAGAGCCATGCATTTGAAGTTAAGTCACTTGAAGTTTCCGAGCTGTTATGAACCTGTATTGAAAGAACATTTTCCCCATTACGCATTATTGAGCCAAGTGTTTTCCTGTCCAAAAAGAATGAGCCTGGTTTTCCTCCTCTGTACATTACAGCTTCGTGCTCCTCTGCAAGTTGATAATATGGTGGATGGATTAACTGCAATCCGACCCTCGCAATCTCTGAATCATTGAGGTATGCTATAAAACCGTCATCATAATCAATGCTGAATATTGCAGAACCAATTAAAGAAGTATCAGGTATAATAAACTTTATTCTGAGATAAACAGATTTGCAGGCAGAGATAACTGTATTGTCGTCGTTGTCACCATAACCGAACCCTCCGGGGCCTTCGGGCCATAAGGTTTCAATGAATGACAGTGATCTCCAGTTGGGATCAGGTTCTGAGATACCTATCCAGTATCTCCAGGAGTCATTGTTAAAAACTGCTGTTTCCCAGTGGTTTACTTCCTGCCCTACAGCATTGTAACAGGCAGTTATCGAAAAAAACAGAAATAGAACTGGAAATATTCCTCTCTTCATAGGGGGGATAAAAATAGTAATAATAATTTAAAAGTCGATTGGTTGGGGAATTGAAAAGAGTATTGTTGTGAGAAGTCTTTTATCTTTTTACTTTTGTCTTTTGTCTCTTATTCTAAACTTGGTATTATGAACAGAAATTTCTTACCCGAAATCACAGTTTTTGTTGCTTTATTGAGCGTGACACTACCATCCGGTGCCCAGTACTTTGCTGTGGAACAAACTAAATTTACGCGACAGGATTCCCTCAGGGGCTCAATTACACCCGGGCGCTCCTGGTGGGACCTTACCTTTTATCATCTTGATATTGTTGTAAAACCTTCCGACAGCACCATCTATGGGAAGAATAGTGTGTTTTACAGGGTATTAAGCAGTTCAGACAGAATGCAGATTGACCTTCAGCCTCCCCTGGAGATACTTGATGCCAGTCAAAACGGAAAATCGCTTCAATTTGAAAGGGAGGGGAATGTTTACTGGATAAGAATGGCTGAAACACAGGTACCGGGTAAAATTTACTCTGTTGTCCTGAATTATGGCGGAAAACCGCAGATAGCCCGCAGACCTCCATGGGAAGGAGGCATTACATGGAGCAGGGACAAAAATAATCAGCCATTTATTGCAACCTCATGCCAGGGTGACGGGGCGAGCTTATGGTGGCCCTGCAAGGATCATATGTACGATGAACCCGACAGCATGCTGATAAGTGTTAATGTACCTTCTTCCCTTATGGACGTCTCGAACGGACGTCTAAGAAGCGTTGTTAAACAGAAGAATAATACAACCACCTTTAACTGGTTTGTTGCCAATCCTATAAATAATTATGGCGTCAATATAAATATTGCAGATTATGCACATTTTTCTGAAGTTTTCAATGGTGAGAAGGGTCGGCTGGATTGCGATTATTATGTTCTGAAGGAAAACCTTGATAAGGCAAAGATCCAGTTCAAACAGGCTCCTATGATGCTCTCAGCGTTTGAATACTGGTTCGGCCCTTATCCATTCTATGAGGATGGTTTTAAACTTGTCGAGGTGCCATATCTTGGAATGGAGCATCAGAGCTCTATTACTTACGGGAATGGTTATAAAAATGGCTATCGCGGGACAGATCTCAGCGGCACAGGATGGGGTGAGAAATTCGATTTTATAATTATTCATGAATCGGGCCATGAATGGTTTGCAAACAGCATAACATATGAAGATATGGCCGACATGTGGATACATGAGAGTTTTACAAATTATTCCGAGAACCTTTATGTTGAATATTTCTATGGGAAGAATGCAGGAACTGAATATGCCCTCGGAACACGAATGGGAATAAAAAATGACAAACCGATAACAGGTGTATACAATGTAAACAACAGTGGATCGGGGGATATGTATCCCAAGGGAGGAAATATGCTTCATACTCTGCGTCAGATTGTTAATGATGATGAAAAATGGAGGGGCATTCTGCGCGGACTAAATAAAGATTTTTACCACCAGGTGGTTAAGGGATCTCAAATTGAAGAATATTTGTCAGAAAAAACCGGAATTAACCTGAAATCTTTTTTCGACCAGTACCTTAGGGATATAAGGATCCCCGTGTTTGAATATTATGTTAAGGGCAATGATCTTACTTTCAGATGGAATAATTGTGTGCCCGGGTTTAATATGCCATTAAAAATTTATGTGTCCGGCGAAGGAAAAAAACTGATGCCAACAACCAGGTTCTCCACAATAAATCTTGGTCAAAGTAATGTCGTTATAATTGTTGATCCCAATTACTATGTTGCCTCCCTGAACATGACAGGAAATTAATATTTTATGTATAACGCGTTGTGCGGTTGACTATCTTTACTGGATACATGGACTCACCCCCCCAGCCCCCCTCTCTGCTGGCGCAAAGAGGGAGGAGGAGGATAAAGCATTGAATATTAATTAGGTTGGGGCTGTTGAAAAAGTCCTT
>Ga0209668_10001041_pt1 | contig 11750 bp, 13 predicted proteins | sample FrelakmetPLP11PL_FD_187150 | JGI IMG/M metagenome (GOLD analysis project Ga0209668, IMG submission 187150) | Freshwater lake sediment microbial communities from the University of Notre Dame, USA, for methane emissions studies - PLP11 PL (SPAdes)... | ecosystem: Environmental > Aquatic >... | reverse complement strand
GTCGGATTTTAGGTCCAGCTGGTCCTGACGCCGTGCATAGGTGGGATCACTCCACCTGAACTTTTTTGAGTCGCGAGTGAGTTTTCTCGCTGCGAATTTACCCTGTCCCATTAAATACCCTCGTAAATCTGGTTTTTATGGATGCATACATATCTCACTGAGATATATACAAACGCGCGGAACAAATTTATATATTGTGCAATTGCTCTCGCTTGCCTGTATGTGTTAGTCTCTATTGATAATAATATTATATCCCCGTCCCGCATAATTCTTACAATGATTTCCCGGATTTACAAGAACGCATATTTCGATGCAAGTCATCGTTTGCTCCATTATAACGGCAAATGCGCAAACCTCCATGGTCACCGCTGGAAGGTGGAAGTCTGGGTACGGGGTTCCGTCGACAAGGTCACCGGGATCCTTGTGGATTATAATCTGATCCGTGAGACAATAGAACAATACGATCACCAGGTGATCCTGAACGAAAAGGACCCGATGGCCGAATGTCTCGAGCGGTTCCAGCCGGTCATCAGGACACCGGGAGACCCGACCAGCGAGTTGCTTGCAGATATAATCAGGGTGCGGATCAATACAGAGTGTAAAACAGCGGGCATCGAAGCCGTTGTGGTAAAAATAAGGGTCTGGGAATCTCCGACCTGTTTTGCAGAGATTACAGAATGAAACTGGTTGAAATTTTTATAAGTATCCAGGGCGAGGGAAGGAACCAGGGAAAACCCACCGTGTTTATCCGGCTTGCAGGGTGCAACCTGGATTGCAGCTGGTGCGATACGCCGGGTTCACACGACGTGGGACAGGAGATCGATAATGATGAAATCGTCAGAAGGGTAGACGAGTCCGGTTGCAAAGAGATCTGCATCACCGGCGGGGAGCCACTCCTCCAGGTATCAGAACTCCGGGTACTGCTCTCACGCTTCAGCAGGCTTGGATATTCAATCGAAATCGAAACCAATGGCACAATCGATTTCGGGCAGGTCCAGGATAATGCCACGGTCTGCATGGATGTCAAGTGCCCGTCATCCGGAGAACAGAGCGATCTGACACTCCTTAGAAGAATTACATCCGGGGACAGTGTAAAATTCGTTGTCAGCAACAGTGAAGACTGCAGGTATGCGGAAGAGGTAATTCAGAACCACCCTATCAGGGGGGAGATCTTTTTCTCACCCGTGGCAGGGTCAGACTACCATGAACTGGCATGCTATGTACTTGATAACAACCTGCCGGTAAGGTTCCAGGTACAGCTCCATAAAATAATCGGTGTCCGTTGATGAAAGCTATATGCCTTTTATCGGGCGGAATGGACTCCAGCACGCTCGCATATGTCGCAAAAGACCTGGGTTATGAGATCTACGCACTGCATGTGAATTATGGCCAGAGGACCGAGCGTCGTGAACTTCAGTCAGCGAAGGCTATTGCGAAACTGCTGGGGGCAAAGGAGTTTATCGAGGTCAATCTCGGTTACCTTTCCCAGTTCGGGGATTCGAGCCTTACCGACCGGTCAATAGAGGTTGAAAAATACGATGAGGCCCGCGCAGGCATCCCAAATACCTACGTCCCTTTCCGGAACGCAAACCTCCTGTCCATAGCAACCAGCTTTGCCGAGTCACGGAAGGCCGACGTGGTCTTTATCGGTGTACAATCGCTGGACTACAGCGGTTACCCGGACTGCCGTCCACAATTTATTGAGGCGTTTCAGAACGTGGTCGATACCGGTACCAGGGATGACACTCATATCAGGTTGCTGACCCCTTTTATCTCGATGACAAAGAGAGATATTCTTGAACAGGGCCTCAGTCTCGGAGTCCCTTACCAGTATACATGGTCCTGCTACCAGCGGGAGGATTTGGCATGCGGGGTATGTGGTTCCTGCCATTTCAGAAAAGAGGCGTTCAGGGCTGCAGGGGTCACGGACCCTGTCCCTTATGTGGAGGAGTGAACCATGGAGCTGTTCCGTAACAAGCGTCTTTTCATTGAACTTACGCAGTACACCCTCCCGGACGGACGGGTGAAAGAGGGTGTCATTGCCCACCCCGGTGATGCCGTAGTCGTCCTCCCGAAGTGCGGGAAATCCTGCTGGTTCCTGATCAGGCAATACCGGTTTGCGGTCGGCAGTTACATTCTTGAGGCCCCTGCAGGCAAACTTGAGCAGGGAGAGTCCCCGGTTGAAACGGCGAAACGCGAACTTATCGAAGAAACAGGCTACCAGGCAGGAGCTATGATCGAAAAAGGGTGGATCTATACCACTCCCGGATTTTCTGATGAAAAACTCCACCTCTTTGAAGCACAGGACCTCACCCCGTCAGTTGCCTTCGAAAAAGACGAGGACGAGTTGATCGAGCTGGTGACGGTAACAGGCCAGGAACTGGAACTGATGTGTCTTGATGGCAGGGTTTCGGATGCAAAGACTATCAGTATTGTATACCGCTGCCTGAGGGGGTAACATGGAGCCGGTGATGAAAAAATATGGCTGGATTGCCGGGATTATAATTGTTGTCCTGGGTTCAGTCCTTCTGGCAGGATGCTCGGGAACCTCCCCGGTGAACCGGCAATATTCCGTGGACACTTCAGGAGTATTATCAGTCCAATGTCCCCCAGTCCAGGTCACTGAAACCGTCCTGAAAACAGAGGCCAATGTAACGGTAAGCAGGCTGGTCTTCCATACGCCCCACGGTGACGTATACGGCCTGCTTGCAGCACCGGTGAGTGCAAGTCCGAAGGCCACGTTTGTACATGCACCCGGAGCAGGCAACAAAAAAGAGGGGCATGAAGGGAGGGCAGTTTCCTATGCACAAAACGGTTATGCCTACCTCGTCCTCGACATCAGGGGAAACGGTGGTGAGACCCCGGGTTATCCTCTGGATTTCGAGAAGGATTTCGACCTTTACCAGAAAGGCGGATTCCCTGAATACTATGACACCGTATGTGACATGATCAATGCCCGGCAGTTCCTTACATCCCGGTACGGTGTACCGGTCTACGCATCAGGGGAGAGTAACGGGGGCAGGTATGCGGCAGTCGCTACAGCAGCCGATCCCGGCTTCGCAGGATACGTAGGGATATCGACCTCGGGATTTGGAAGGGCAGGGGATAATCCGAATTATACAGAAACCGCAAGAAAATTTCTCCTCTCTATTGACCCTGATGTCTATATCAGCGGAATTTCCCCAAGGCCGGTCATCCTGTTCCACGCGCCGGATGATCCAATTATCCCGTTTGTTGACGGGAGGAAACTCTATGTCCTGGCAAAAGAGCCAAAGAAGTTTTTCTCATTCAACGGGACTCACGGGGTCAATGGTGAGGTCGACCAGGTACTGCTAGCTGAGTATACTCAAATTTATGGCTGAAGGCGTGAAATAGATACTGACCCGGTACCGGGAGTTCCTGTATGGTAGAAGTTGAAGAGATGGACGAGGCGCGGCGCCGCTACGAATTTAAAAAGACGCTTGAGAAGCTCGAAGCGAAGCAGGGGAGCGGAACAGAACTTATTACGATCTACATTCCCCCTGACAAACAGATCTATGATGTGACCAACCAGCTCAAGGACGAGTTCGGCCAGTGTGCGAACATCAAGAGCAAACAGACAAAAACGAATGTCCAGAGTGCCATCTCTTCCATCCTTTCCCGTCTGAAATACTATAAACGACCGCCGGCAAACGGTCTTGCAGTCCTCTGCGGTACTATCCTGCTCGGCGGTGACCGGACCGACCTGGAATGCACCATCATCGAGCCCCCGGAACCACTCCATCTCTATATGTACCGGTGCAGCTCCCAGTTTGAGCTCGAGCCGCTCCGGCAGATGCTGGAGGAAAAGAGCGTGTACGGCCTCCTGGTCCTAGATCGCAGGGAAGCCTACTGGGGTTTTCTCCGCGGTAACCATATCGAACCGATCGGGGGTGTCACGTCCACGGTCCCAGGGAAACAGCGAAAAGGTGGCCAATCCGCCGCCCGGTTTGGGCGACTCCGGGAGATCGCAATTAACGAATTTTATACGAAAATCGGTGAGCGCTCAAGCGCAATTTTCCTCGCTGAGAAAGACTTCTTTGAGAGGTTCAAGGGAGTCCTGATCGGGGGACCAAGCCCGACAAAAGAAGAATTTGAAGCGGGAAATTTCCTCCACCACGAGATCCAGAAACGTATCATCGGGATTTTTGACGTGGCCTATACCAATGAAAGCGGTCTCGACGAACTGGTCGATGCCGCCGAGGACGCACTCAAGGGAATGTCCGTAGTGAAAGAGAAGGCTGTAATGCAGCGCTTCCTGAAAGAGCTGGTAAAGGATAACGGGGTTGCTTCGTACGGCGAGGAGAATATCAGGAAAAACCTCGAAATCGGTGCCGTTGAAATACTTCTGCTCTCTGCCAGCCTCCGGAAATCCAGGTTGACAATACGGTGCCCGAGCTGTGGCCATACCAAAGACTACACAGTAGTACTCAAGGCTGGTACAACCGTTAAAGACCTGGAATTTGGTAACTGCCCGAATTGTACCGCTCCGATGGCCCTTCATGAAGAGGTGGACATTATTGATGAATTAACGAAAATCGCCGACCAGAGCAGTGCAAAGGTGGAAATTATTTCTGATGATTTTGAAGAAGGTTCAATTCTTTTTACGGCATTTGGCGGTATTGCAGCAATATTGCGATACAGGACGGGCTATTAATGTTTCTTCTGATGTATACAACGATTGAAAATGTGCTGAAGTCACGGACTGGCCTGTGTGACGTGCAACTGGCCGATGGCGGGGAGCATGCAGACCTTGCCACCACCGTGGCATTCACCCTCGCAAAGGAGAGGAAGCAGAGCCCCGTAAAAATCGCGGAGGAACTGGCACGGGAACTTGAAGGCGACCCGGCACTTGAACAGGTCAAGATTACGGTAAAGGGCCCCTATATCAATTTCCTGTTCGGGCCGTCCTATGTTAGCAGGACGCTTGAGGAAGCAGTGAAGCCCGGGTATGGTAACCTTGCACCGAAACGGGAACGTGTTGTCCTTGAGCATACCAGTGCAAACCCGAACGGCCCCCTCCATGTCGGGCATATCAGGAATTCCATATTGGGCGATACGCTCGCGCGATGTTTCCGGAAAGCCGGGTACAGGCTTGAAGTCCAGTATTATGTCAATGATATGGGGCGGCAGATTGCAATCGTGGTGTGGGGGTTCGATCACCTTGATACCGGCGCAAATGACGGGGAAAAGGCGGATCATTACGTGGCAAGGATCTACATCGCTGCGAACCGGGAGCTTGAAGCGGACCCCGGGCTTGTAGCTGAAGTCGATGGCCTGATGCAGCAGGTTGAACGCTCCGAGAATGTGACAGTCAGGAAATTCCGGTCTGCTGTAACGCGCTGCCTCGACGGTTTCCATGAAACGATGGGGCGCCTGAAGGTCCATCATGACCGGTTTGTATGGGAAAGCGACTTTGTAAGAAACGGTGACACAGAGAGGTTTCTTTCACGGCTCCACCGGCTCCCGGAGTATCACGAGGATGGGAAAGTCTGGCTGGACCTGAACGCCGCCGGTTTCGAGAAGGAATACGTGCTAAAGCGGACGGATGGGACCTCAGTATATGCAGCCCGGGACCTTGCCTACCACATGTGGAAAGGTAAAAATTTTGACCGTGTCATCGATGTGCTCGGGGCGGACCATAAGTTGATCGGGGGGCAGCTCCAGGCAACAATGCACCTGATTGGAGAGAAAGCCCCGGACATCGTCTATTTTGAATTTGTCTCACTCCCTGAAGGTTCGATGAGCACCAGGGCTGGGAAATTCGTCTCTGCCGATAAACTGATGGACGAGGTGACAAAACGGGCATTTGAGGAGGTCACCGTCAGGAGGCCCGAGCTCGATGAAGATACCCGGAATAAGATTGCGGTCTCGGTCGCAATTGCAGCAATACGGTATGATATTGTAAAAATCTCTCCTGAAAAGAGTACCATCTTCAACTGGAAAGAAGCACTTGACTTCGAGCGGCAGAGTGGACCGTATATCCAGTATGCCCATGCACGGGCATGCAGCATCCTCGAAAAGGCAGGGGAGTTTTCCGAGGCTTATAACTTACAGGACCAGCATGGTATTGCACTTGCAAAGCACATCGCAAAGTTTCCTGCAGTTATTGAAGAAGTGGTACAGGAATTAAAGCCCCATGTCCTTGCCACCTATGCCCGCGAGCTGGCTGACCTGTTCAATGCGTTCTACCATTACGAACCCGTCCTCAAAAGCGAGGGTATCACCCGGCAAAGCCGCCTTACCCTTGTAAAAGCTGCGAAAAATACCCTTAAGGAATCATTGGAATCTCTTGGTATCGATGCAATCAGCACCATGTGAAGCTCTGAAGAAACAGGGGTACCAGTTTTTTTCCGAGCGATCAACAGCTGCCGTAAAACCCTGCCTATGGTGTAAGAGAGCACTGAAGGGGGGTGATATGTGCTACAAGCACCAGTTTTACGGGATCGACAGTCATCGCTGCGTCCAGATGACGCCGACCCTGCAATGCAACCACCGGTGCCTCTTCTGCTGGCGGTCATTCGAACATGAAATGCCGGGGGAATGCGAATGCCCTCCTGAAGAGATCATCGGGAACCTCAGGCGGCTCCAGAAGAGGGCACTATCAGGGTACAAACCATCGCCGTATGTCACCGAAGAACGATTTTTGGAGGCTCTTGCACCGAAACACGTTGCAATTTCACTTTCCGGCGAACCTACACTCTATTCCCAACTACCGGAGCTCATCAATATCCTTAACGCTGATGGCTATACCACATTCCTTGTCAGTAACGGGACCCGCCCGGAAGTGCTTAAAGAGTGCAGGCCATTCCAGATGTATGTCTCACTGGTTGCCCCGGACAAGGCCACCTACGAGCGGGTCTGCAGGCCCGTTGAAGACAGCTGGGAGAACCTGATGGAGAGCCTGGCACTCCTTGGCAGCAAGCGATCAGCAATCCGCATTACCCTTGTACAGGGCTTAAACGACACTGACCCAGCGGGGTATGCACACCTGATCGCAGACACGGGGGCAGACTTCATCGAGGTGAAGGGATACATGTATCTTGGATACAGTAGAAATCGATTGCAGCGAAGTAACATGCCCGAACATTCTTACGTCAGACAGTTTGCAGAACAGATCGCAGAGCGTTCAGGATATGTGGTAGCTGATGAAAATGCCCTCTCACGAGTTGTATGTATGGAGCGTGAATCATGAGATTTGATGCTGATTCCTATAAAAAAAGGTCAAAGGAAAATTTTGAGACCGCATGGCACGAGGGCCCGTCAGTCCTGACACCCCCGCTCCCGAACGCAACGTACCCGAGACTTGAATACAGGAGGGCAAAGGTACACCCGGTTTTTGAGACCATCAACCGCCTCAGGGAGACCTATCTCTCGATTGGTTTTGATGAGGGGGCAAATCCGATCATCATTGAGGAGCAGGACGTGTACCGGCAGTTCGGCCCCGAAGCATCGGCGGTCCTTGACAGGGTCTTCTACCTCGGGGGGCTCCCACGGCCCAATGTAGGGATTGCCAAAAAACAGCTCGACGAGATCAATGACCTTCTGAAAAGCCACGCTGGGCCGCTCGCGCACAGTAGTGCAGTCCCTTACGAACCGGCCGGGGATCATGGACCGTACCAGCCGATGTCCCTGGAAACAGAAGAACGGTTACGTGAGACCCTCCACGCATACAAAAAATCAGAAATAGATGGGGACGAGCTTACCTATGAGCTATCAAAGGTACTCGGGGTTGATGACGCACTGGTTGTCCATATCCTTGATGCTGTTTTTCCAGAGTTCCGGGCCCTGTCACCAGAATCATCCCGGAGCACCCTCCGCAGCCACATGACCAGCGGGTGGTTTATGACGCTGGGGGCAATATGGAACAAAAAACCCCTTCCAATCAGGATGTTCTCAGTGGACCGATGCTTCAGGAGGGAGCAGGAAGAGGGGCCGACCCGCCTGATGAGTTACCATTCTGCTTCCTGTATCATTGCTGGGGACGATGTGACCAACGAAGAGGGAAAAGCAGTCAGCGAATCGCTCCTGTCTGCGTTTGGTTATACGGACTTTCAGTTCAGGCCTGATGAGAAGAGGTCGAAATACTACATGCCTGACACACAGACAGAAGTGTATGCAAGGCACCCGGTCCATGACTGGGTAGAGGTGGCGACATTCGGCATGTACTCCCCGTCAGCCCTTGCTGAATACGGGATTGAGGTCCCGGTAATGAACCTTGGCCTCGGGGTGGAACGGCTCGCAATGATCCACTATCATTCCGACGATGTGAGACAGCTCACCCACCCCCAGTTCTTCCCAGAGGTCCTGACAGATAGGCAGGTTGCCCGCGCAATTCAGTACCGCGAACAACCGGTGTCTTCTACCGGGCAGATGATCGCGGCGGCAGTCCGGAATACCGCCGCTTTATATGCGACTGAACCTGGCCCCTGCTCTTTTAAAGCATGGGAAGGTGAACTGTCCGGTCACCTGGTGACAATTTTTGTCGAAGAACCCGAGTCTAATTCGAAATTGTGCGGCCCGGCCTGCTTCAATGAAATTTTCGTGTTCCAGGGGTCAGTCCTCGGGGTGCCTGACAATGAGAAATGGCAGCAGGTACGAACAGAAGGTGCAGCGACAGGGATTATCTATCTGGATGCTGCATCAGCCCTTGCCGCTGCACGAATAGAAGTTGCAGCCCGGTGTGGAAAGCCGGAAACCGTCCAGGTGAAGATGGCGAAGCTCCCAAGTGATATTAACCTCAGGGTCGCCGGGTATGCAATGCGGGCCATTACCGACAACAAGAAAAAGATCGACGTCCGGGGACCGGTATTTCTCACGGTGAGATCAGAGCTGACACCCCTGGATCCCTGATCTTTTTCCCTGGCTTTGAAGCGCAATTCTCTTTTTTGATCCCGGGATTCTAAAACCCGGGGATCATATCGAAGCTTACCTGGAGGGGCATGGACTGCAGTTTGTGTCCGGTCGTTTCAGGTGATCATTTCGCTGCTTCCTGCCGTTGCCTGCTCAGGCTTCCCTTTTCGACCTCGTGTAACGATGTCCTGTAACGGACCACTGTATTTTGCTGCAAAGGACCCCACAATGGAGGTAATTATTACCATCGCTGCAATTGCCGACGATACCACTGCAGAACCGTAGAGTGCGGCAAGCGCAATGGAAAACTCACCTCTTCCAATGGTATTTGCCCAGATTTCAATACCGGACCCGGTCCTCCCGTGCACAACTTTACCGATCAACAGCCCGGAAACGAGCTTGGAGATTATGGCAAGGATGCTGATGGCAATAATAAGCATAACCGGGACCCCGCCTGAGAAATCGACGCCGATCCCGAAGAATACGAAAAATATTATCAGGAATACATCCTTAAATGGCCGTGCTTGTGCTTCAAATGCTGCAGGATCCGTTGATGCGAGGGCGGTACCGAACGCGATTACCATCAGGGTTTCGGGTACCCCTATAGCTTTTGAGCCATATGCAATGATGACAACTGTGGCAAATGTAAGGAACACCGGGAGTTCATCGTCGCGGTTGACAAGTTTCCTGATGAACTTTTTCCCGAAATGGGATATGATATAGAACGCCAGCAGGATTACTGCTATCTTCCCGATAAATATAAGTGGATTGGTTAGCGACGTCGAAAGAAGCGTGAGGAAGATTATCAGTACAATATCCTCAAATACCATCATCCAGACGATTGTTTCTGATTCCCTCATCATCAGTTTTTTATTCTCAACCAGTGATGCAACGGTCATTGCCGTGCTGCTGATAAAGAATGCAGATGCAATAACAAGAGATTCGATAAGTGTAAAGCCGAGAATATAGGCCCCCAGGAACCCGATTACCATATTGATATTAAGATCGATCAGGCCGCTCGAAAAGAAGGTCTTCTGGTTGGACAGGATCCGTTCCGGTTTGATCTCGAGCCCCATAAAAAAAAGGAGGAAGATAAGCCCGAGCTCGGCAAAGAACGTGGAAGACTCACTGACCTGGACAACATTCAGCCCTGATGCGCCGAGTGCAATCCCCGCAATAATATAGAACGGGATCACCGGCCAGGAGAGATACTTCGTAATGATGAGAAGTACCAGGCAGACAAAAAGGGCTATTATCAGTCCTTCCATTAACACACCATGCACTCACGTTCGAATGTCTTCAGCTGATCGGTCTCTCCAATGGCAACGACCGCATCGCCTTCCTGGAACATGAAACTTGGTGGGGGGTTGACAATGTTCTTATCGCCCCTTGAAACGGCGATAATTGTCACCCCGGTTTTTGCACGGATCTGGAGGTCTTCTATGCACCTTCCGGCCATTGACTTACCGATAACATAGGTGTGGATGCTGATACGGAGGTCAGAGAGGGCGGAGAACGCAATCTCAACGCTTTCCTTGTCAGCTTCCATGATAGCCCCGGTCATAATGGTACCAAGCCTTCTCGCTTCAGCAGTGGTGAGCTCAGCCACACAGGGGGTCTGGCCATCATGGGGCAGGGTGTACATCTGGATATTACCGTTTTTAAGGAAAAAAATGGCGATTGTATCATCCTTGTCTGTCACGAGCTCATATTTTGTGCCAATTCCGGGAAGGTTAATCGACCGAAGTGCCATACATCTCGTATGAGAAAAGACCTAAAAATATATTAGTATATTCAAAATTTACTGGTATAGATTTGTCATACCCGTTGCCATCAGTTCTGGCAGGTGAAAAACCCAGACAAGGTAATATAATGCGAGGAACAGCATGAAAAGCCCGCATGCAATATTAATTGCTCTCCGGTTGGTCGTGAGGAAACGTAACAGGCGGTAGTTCGTTGCAGCCGGGATCAGGGAAATCAGCAGTACCGGAATGGCAATACCAACGCAGAAAGCGACAAGAATTATAAAATTTTCCAGAAAATCTGCCGCATTTATGCTGAGTGCAAAGAGCAGGATTACCGGGGCAGGGTTACAGGGTAATATAATAATGCCAAAAAAAAGTCCGAATAATAACGCATTCCGGTATGGCCCTGCAGGATGAAAAATTTTCGGTGAGGGAATAATCCGCGAGAGATCCAGGTCCAGAATAAGGCATATACTCACTCCTGCAAGGATTACAAATGCAATCATGGATATAATTTCAACTGCCGCGCTCAGTGAAGACCGTAACAGCCAGGTAACAATGAACCCAACAACCAAAAATGAAAAGATAATCCCGGCGGTAACAACGAGAGAGAACAGGAAAAGCAATGTCCTGTCATTTCTCTCACCGACATGGTTTGCCAGCCATGCGAGATATCCCGGGTAGAGAGGCAGGACATACACTGCGCCAAGTGGGGCAAGCAATCCGGCAAGAAAGGAAATTCCTGCGGCGGATAGCGGGTCCAGGGCTAACACCGCATCCTGATTGCCTGTTCAAGTACCTCCGCGGATTTTACTCCGAGACCCAGTCGTATAACTGTTCCGTTGCTGCAGATAAGCAGCATCGGTGCACTCGCAGGGGTGATTATATCGACGCCAAATTCATCGGTAAGTTCATATGTCATTTCCGGGGGTGCAACGGCATACAGCCCGTAAAACCGGTTATCAGACTGGTGTTTTCGCACTACGTCCTCATTTTCATACGGGTCAATATCATCCCGACAGCGGTAAATAAACCAGGCGACATGGCCTGCAACCTTTTAATCTCATTCTGCTGGGCGGTGCAGATCGAGCACCAGGTGGTAAAACAAAACAACAATACTGGTTTCCCAGCCAG
>Ga0209668_10001040_pt1 | contig 11752 bp, 10 predicted proteins | sample FrelakmetPLP11PL_FD_187150 | JGI IMG/M metagenome (GOLD analysis project Ga0209668, IMG submission 187150) | Freshwater lake sediment microbial communities from the University of Notre Dame, USA, for methane emissions studies - PLP11 PL (SPAdes)... | ecosystem: Environmental > Aquatic >... | reverse complement strand
GGATCACCATTTTATCAAAAAACGTTTCCGTAAGATATAAAGGCTACAAAATAAATATTATCGATACACCGGGCCACTCCGATTTTGGCGGGGAAGTCGAAAGGGTTCTGAACATGGCTGATGGCTGCCTGCTGCTAGTGGACGCATTCGAAGGACCTATGCCTCAAACGCGTTTTGTCTTGCAAAAAGCCCTCGAACTCAAGCTCAAGCCTATCGTCGTCATCAATAAAGTTGACAAACCTAATTGCCAGCCCGACCTTGTCCATGAAGCTGTTTTCGACCTGATGTTCAACCTGGAGGCCGATGAAGACCAGCTCAATTTCCCCACGGTCTACGGATCTTCCAAGCAGGGCTGGATGTCGGCCGACTGGAATAAACCTACAACGGATATCACCTACCTGCTCGATGTGATCATCAATACCATTCCAACTCCTGTAGTCGAGGAAGGAACGCTGCAAATGCAGATAACCTCGATCGATTATTCCTCATATGTAGGCCGTATCGCAGTAGGCAGGATCCACCGGGGAACTTTGAGGGCCGGAATGCAGGTTTCACTTGTCAAACGCGACGGAACGATTACGAAATCGCAGCTCAAGGAAGTTTATCTTTTTGAAGGCCTTGGAAAAGAAAAAACCAAGCTCGATGTGCCCGCGGGAGAAATCTGCGCCGTGATGGGCATTGAAGATTTCGATATCGGCGATACAATTGCCGATGCGGAAAACCCTGAAGGCCTCATCCCGATTAAGGTGGATGAACCTACGATGAGCATGCTCTTCACCATTAATAATTCGCCATTTTATGGAAAAGACGGCAAGTTCGTGACTTCACGACATCTTCGTGACCGGCTGTTCCGTGAGATCGAAAAGAACCTGGCATTGCGCGTCGAAGAAACCGGGTCGCCTGATTCATACATGGTTTATGGTCGGGGCATCCTCCACCTTTCGATCCTTGTGGAAACAATGCGCCGTGAGGGTTTTGAGTTCCAGCTCGGCCAGCCGCAGGTGCTCCTGAAAACCATCGACGGAGTGAAGTGTGAGCCAATTGAGTACCTCACCGTTCATGTCCCTGAAGCATTCTCAGGAAAGGTTATTGATATTGTCACAGGACGAAAAGGGGAAATATTGAATATCCAGACCAAAGGCGATCGAATCGTCCTTGAATTCAACATCCCTGCACGCTCCATCATAGGATTACGTAATACTATACTTACCAGCACAGAAGGCGAAGCCATCATCGCCCACCGTTACAAAGGTTACGAGCCATGGAAAGGTGATGTTGCAATAAAGCGTAACGGTGCCCTGATAGCCATGGAAACCGGGATGGCTATTCCATATGCCATCGATAAATTACAGGACAGGGGATCTTTCTTCATTGCTCCTTCGGATCCTATTTATACAGGACAGGTGATCGGGGAGCATATCCGTCCTGATGACCTTGTGATAAATCTCTGCAAGACAAAAAAGCTTACTAACAACAGGGCTTCGGGTTCTGATGACAAAATGATGATTATTCCTTTCATTAAATTTTCGCTGGAAGAAGCGATGGAGTATATCCGTAATGATGAATATGTCGAAGTTACGCCGAAATCTATCCGCCTGCGCAAGATTATCCTTGGTGAAATTGAGCGGAAGCGTTACAGGATACAGTCTGCCCAAACTTCGCAGGCCGAAAATTAATCCCGGAATTTTCCTTAATTTTTATTAATTTTGAATTGACAGATGGCATCAATTACAGTGGTGCGTTCTTGTCGGTTATGCAATCAGAAAAGAAAATCACCAAGAGGGATTTCCTCAGATACTCAATCCTGGGTGGATGCGGGGTTTGCCTTGCAGGATTTGGTTTGAGATCTTTTGGGAATGAAAGTTTTTCACCTTTGGCACCTGCCCCTTCTTTCCCTCCGGACAGCCCGTGGAAATGGAGCACGCCGACGCTTTATTTTATTGACACGCCAAAAGGGATCAAATGCAAACTGTGCCCGCGGAAGTGCGAGATTGAAGTGGGCAAGGCCGGCAGCTGCCGCACCAATGTCAATTACGACGGCAAATTATATTCTATCAGTTACGGCAATCCCTGCGCGGTCAATATCGATCCTATCGAAAAGAAACCTTTTTTTCATTATCTTCCCGGAACCCTCACCTATTCAATCGCCACAGCCGGCTGCAACCTGGCCTGCCTGAACTGCCAGAACTGGGAAATTTCGCAGGTCAGCCCTAAAGAAACCCGTAACTACGATATGATGCCCGATGTGGTCGTAGCTGAAGCAAAAAAGGCAAATTGCCCTGCCATCGCCTATACTTACTCCGACCCGGTCGCATATTATGAGTATACGCTCGACACCTCAATCCTCGCCAGGCAGCAGGGAATTAAAAACCTCATGGTTTCGGCCGGCTATATCAACCCGGACCCGATCCGGAGACTGAGTAAGTACCTGGATGCAGCCAGGATCGACCTAAAGAGTTACAGCGATGAAATCTACGAGATGCTCAACGCCGGGACACTCCAGCCGGTACTGGATACGCTGAAAATACTGAAAGAAGAAGGTGTCTGGCTGGAGATCATCAACCTTGTCATCCCGACCTGGACTGATGATTTCGACATGATCAAGGAAATGTGCGACTGGCTGGCGGAAAATGGTCTCAATACAGTTCCGCTGCATTTCAGCAGGTTCCAGCCATTATACAAACTGACAAACCTTCCGCCAACCCCGGTCGCGTCCCTCGAAAAAGCACGGCAGATCGCTTTTAGCGCCGGCATCAAATACTCGTACATCGGCAATGTTCCCGGCCATGAAGGGGAAAATACCTACTGCCCGAAATGCAAAAAAATGATCATCGAACGAAAAGGCTTCTCCATCCTGCAAAACAAAATCATTGACTCTAAATGCAGCTTCTGCCAGGAGAAGATTGATGGAGTGTGGAGCTGAACTGTTTCTAGTTTCAAGTTTCTAGTTTCTAGTTTCTAGTTTCTAGTTTCTAGTTTCAAGTTTCAAGTCCCATTTAATCTAAATTTGCAAAACATAATTTGACAGATTGATGATTTCAGACGGAGAATGAAAAAGCTCAGGATATGTTTTATTTACAATCCCATTTCGGGAGCCCGCAGGCTTAAAGGCCTGGATGACCTTATAAAACAAAATCTGGATCTGAAACGCTTCGATTATACCATAGCGGGCACTTCCAGTCCAAAAGATGCTATGAGGCTCGCATCCGCTGCAGTGGAGGAGCTTTTCGACATTGTCGTGGCAGTCGGCGGGGATGGCACAATCAATGAAATTGTCCAGGGAATGGGAAATACCCCGCTGATCCTTGGAATCATCCCGACCGGTTCCGGCAACGGGCTGGCCAGGCACCTTGAAATCCCCCTGGAGCCTGAAAAAGCGATTAAACATATAAATAACCTTAAAACAAGGACTATCGATATTGCTTCAATTAACGGTTATCCATTTGCCAGCATTGCCGGCCTGGGTTTCGATGCGCGTGTGGCCAACAAATACCGTAAACTTAAGAAAAGGGGACTTTATGGCTATTCCAGGGTAGTGATGAGGGAATTTTTCCGCTACCGTGAGAGGGAATATGTTTTAAGTTTTAACGGCCAGAAGATCACTCGACAGGCATTATTATTGTCAATCGCCAATTCCAACCAGTTCGGGTACAACACGATCATCGCGCCTTATGCAGAACCGGATGATGGTTTACTAGATATCGTGATTGTTAAAAAGTTCCCCATAAGCGAAATCCCGAGGATGATCGGGCTGCTGTTCACGGGAAAAATTGATCAGTCTTCCTATATCGAATCATTTAAAACAACTGAGATCTTCATAGTCCGGAAAAGGGGGAAGCGTGTCAATATAGATGGTGAAGCCATTAAAATGGGAAATGAAATTTTTGTCCGTATCCAGCCTGCAGCAATAAAAGTGATCGTTTGACAGGCAATTCTTGACTGTTACATTTTTCACAACAAAAAAAGATATATTATTGCCCTAAGAATGTTTTAATAACCTTTTAAGTGTTCGAGTTATGAATCATAAAATCCTCCTGGAAACTATCGGAACCATAGAAAAGAAAGAGATGCTTGGCCCTGTGGGCTATGACCAGCTCGTTCTTGAAGCTTTTCATCCATATCCAGGCTACCATGGTACAACAGTGCCTGATACTGATATGCCTAAATCCCTGTTTGCCATTACCCGTTCGAAATATACTGAAGAAAAGCTGATCCGGGTGACCCAAAAAATTAAAAGCGACCATAATTTTAAGTTTGATGGTACACCGGGCATGGTTACCCTCTATAATATGCTTAATCCTTGCATCAGGTTCAAAGAGCTTACAAGCTATAACACGGTGCCTGCGATTCTGCAGGCATATGAGGGGGAAGGGATAGAATTTATGAGTAACCGTAAAATAGAGCCTTATACCGGAATTATTAAAGTAAAAAAGTATTTTCTGATGGAAGCCATTTCAGAATATAATTTTAAAGATGCGGAAGAGCCGAACACTTATTATTTCAGCATTCCGGTCCAGTTAAGGTTCAACCAGTTTGAAAAAATTACCATAGACCTCAAACGGAACATGGATGATCCCAAATTCGATGCTGCCCTTGGAACGATCTTCCGGAAATCCGGATTGGTCGATCTGATCAGGATCTACGATGACAAATGTACACCTGAAAGGCTTAATCTCATACGCAGCAAGTACTTACAGGCTATCAATAATCTTGTCAAATAGCTTTTCTGCCGGCAATGATTAAAGAAACCGAGATTAATAAAGATATTTTTGAATCGATCACCAGGTACTTTAAAGATTGGCTGATAAATTCAGGCATCTCGGAAAATATTGCCAGGATTGTGGCAGATTATTCCGGGTTCTTGCTGGTGATAGCGGTTGCCTTCATAGTATTTTATATTGCCAAATACATTATCGTCAGATGGGTTCACCGTATGGCTGTCAAATCAGCCTCCCACTGGGATGATTCATTTGTCAAAAGAAAGGTTTTCAAACGGCTGGCTTACCTCATCCCGGCTCTCATAATTCATGTTTCAGTGCAATACGTCATCCCGGATTATCCCATAACGATGGCTGTAGTTCTGAAACTCATCAATCTCTATATCGTCACTGTTTCTGTCATTGTGGCATCTTCAATACTTGACGCTTCAAATGATATTTATAACAGTTATGAAATTTCAAAGACCCGGCCGATCAAGGGATTTATACAGGTAGCGAAAATCTTCCTCTATGTCGTTTATGCCATTGTAGTGATTACCGTCATATTCCTGAACTCAAGAGGCTTTGGCTGGCTGGCCGGGTTAGGAGCATTTTCGGCAGTCTTGCTGCTGGTATTTAAAGACCCTATTCTTGGATTTGCCGGCGGGATCCAACTCACAACTAACGATATGCTTCGGATCGGCGACTGGATCGAAATGCCTAAATATAATGCCGATGGTACCGTCATTGACATCGCCATAACAACCGTAAAAGTCCAGAACTGGGACAAGACCATAACGACAATCCCGACCTACTTTTTAGTCAGTGATTCATATAAAAACTGGCGGGGGATGCAGGAATCCGGTGCCCGGCGGATCAAGCGGCATATCCTGATCGACCTCAACAGTATAAGGTTTTGTACGGCAGAAATGCTCGAACGATTTTCCCAATATGATTACGTGGCTGATTATTTGACAAAAACTGAGTCTGAACTCAAAGAATATAACCAGCAAAGGAAGGTTGATCCCGGAGTCATTATCAACGGACACAGGCAGACCAATATCGGGGTTTTCCGCGCTTATCTTACCGCCTATCTTAAAGACAATCCGAATCTTCGCCAGGATCTTTCACTCATGGTGAGACAGCTTCAGCCAACTGAAACAGGTCTCCCGCTTGAAATATATGTATTTTCGAAAGAACAGCATTGGGAACGTTTTGAAGAGATACAATCAGATATATTTGACCATGTTCTGGCCGGGATTAAATTTTTCGATCTCCAGTTATTCCAGAACCCGTCAGGACAAGACTTTCAAACCCTCTCTAAATAATTAAACCATGAGCAGGATTTATTATAAGGAAGAACAGAAATTCAGGCAGATATGGATCTGGATGTTGCTTTTGGCGCTAAGCGGGATATGGGTATGGCAGCTGGTCCAGCAGGTGTTCATGGGCATACCTTTCGGGAATAATCCTTCATCAAACCTTGGAGTCATCCTGACAGGGCTTTTTCCATTGCTTGCTGTTATACTATTTCGCCTGCTCACGCTGGAAACCATTATCAATGACGAAGGTGTCCATTACCGCTTCAGGCCGTTCCAGCTTAAGCCTAAAGTCATTAAACCGGAAGAAATCCTCAGTTTTGAAGTAAAGAGATACAGCCCTTTGAAAGATTATGGCGGCTGGGGCATCAGGCTGGGATCCTTTGGAAGAGGTAAAGCGTACAATGTCAGCGGAAACCAGGGTGTACTTTTCGTACTGAAAAATGGCAAAAAGTTCATGCTCGGAACGCAAAAACCTTCTGAAATAAAGTCAGTGCTGGAAAGACTGATGAAGCAAACCACGATGGCCTGAATTCCTATCTTACTATTTGTGATTTATTGATCGGTTTTAACCGATTATCAGCCAAAAAATCCCTTTCGTAAAATTTTCCACTTTTTTCTTGACTTTTAGAAGTTTTTGATTTAATTTTGACCGACCGTTCAATCAATAACTAATGCCGCGCACTGAAGAACAATTCGAAGGTATCAGAGAGCAAAAAGTAAACCTGATCATGCAAACAGCTCTGGAACTTTTTGCCAATGAAGGTTATTATCCTACATCGATCAGCAGGATTGCGCAAAAAGCCGGTATATCCAAAGGTTTGATGTACAATTATTTTGAAAGCAAGGAAGATTTGATACTGGCCATTATCGGCAAGGGCATAAACAAGCTTACCGAAAGCCTTGATCCTAATCAGGATGGTTTTTTAACTGAAGAAGAATTTGAATTTCATGTAAACGAAAATTTCCGGAAATTGCAGGAGAATACCGACTACTGGAAACTCTATTTTGTAACTATGATGCAACCCTCTGTATCGAAGCTTGTAGCAGCAAAATATCCTGATTTTGTCCCACCCCTTAAAACTGTCGTTGAAGAGTATTTTAATAGAAAAGGTACTCCGGATCCGGAAGCTGAAGCTGCTTACTTTGATGCCTTGCTGGACGGAATTTTCTTGAATTATGTCATGAATCCGGAAAGATTCCCGTTAGAAAGGATCAAATCAAAGATCATTGAAAGGTTCAAATAAATTAAAAATTAATTTACAATTTCACCTGAAATGTTAAAAACCAAACTGATCTGCCATCTGATAATCCTTGCAGGTATTATTTTCCAGGGCTTTTCCTCCTTTGCCCAGGACCTGAGTGCACGGGATATTGTGAAAAAGGCCAATGATAAAGCCACCGGCCTTACCAGCCAGGGAACTATGAAAATGACCATCGTTAGGCCTGACTGGTCGCGGGAAGTCACTATGAAGTCCTGGTCAAAAGGTACTCAATATTACCTGATCTATATTACTGAACCTGTAAGGGACAAAGGACAGGTTTTTATGAAACGTGACCAGGATATGTGGAACTGGATGCCCAGCATCAACCGGATGATCAAACTTCCCCCTTCAATGATGGGCCAGTCGTGGATGGGCTCTGATTTTACAAATGACGACCTTGTCAGGATGAATTCGATTTTAGATGATTTCACGCATCAGATAGTGGATTCAGAAAATACAGGAGGCTATGAATGTTATATCATTGAGTTAATTCCCAAACCGGAAGCTGCTGTTGTCTGGGGCAAGATCAAGCTCTGGATTTCAAAGGAAGACTTTTATGAGCTTAAAGGTGAATACTATGATGAAGATGAACAACTGGTAAATGAGATGGTTTCTTCCGACATCCGGCAGATGGGAGACCGCAAGCTTCCTTCCAGGACGGTCATGGTTCCAGTTGACAAACCTGGCAACCAGACTATCCTTGAAATGGTGGACGTGGTTTTCAACAAACCATTAGAAGACGATTTCTTTTCGCAACAAAACATGAAGAATGTCAGGTAATGGGAGATTACATTAAAATAGCATGGCGCAATCTCTGGCGTAATAAAAGAAGGACGCTACTGACCATCAGTTCGGTCCTGTTTGCCCTTTTTCTGGCCCTGATCGTTCGGTCGATGCAACTTGGGTCTTACGCAAGCATGGTGGAAAGTGCGGTCAAGACTTCCACAGGGTATATCCAGGTACACGAAAAAGGATATTGGGCAGATAAAAGCATCGATAATACCTTCGAAACCAGTCCGGAATTAGAAAAAAAAATTCTGGATCATCCAAATGTGACCCAAATCACTCCCAGGCTTGAATCTTTTGCCCTTCTTTCATCGGGTAAACAAACCAAAGGTGCGGCAGTAATCGGAACACTTCCCGTTTCGGAAAATGAAGTATCCGGCTTAAAAAGCCGCGTGGTCAGCGGGGAATACCTTACTGGTAATGATCGTTCGATATTGATCGCGGAGGGGCTGGCACAATATCTCAAAGTGAAAGCCGGTGATACCGTAGTGATCCTTGGCCAGGGGTACCATGGAGTGACTGCTGCCGCGGCATTTCCTGTAAAAGGCATTGTAAAGTTCGTACAGCCTGATATGAATAATATGATGACCTATATTCCACTGGCTCTTGCCCAGGAATTGTATGCTACACCCGGCAGGCTGACCTCCCTTTCGATCATGCTGGCCGACCCGGACAAAATGAACAAAACCCGGGATGAACTCGCCCGGATCGACCCTGATCATCTTGAATTTATGGTTTGGAAAGACATGCTGGTGGAATTAGTTCAGGCAATCGAAGGTGACAATATCAGCGGACTGTTTACCCTTGGAGTCCTGTACCTGGTAGTAGGTTTTGGCATTCTCGGAACAATTCTGATGACGACAATGGAAAGAAAGAGGGAATTCGGGATCATGGTGGCCGTTGGGATGCGCCGCTATAAACTGGCGATCATCGTCTTCTTTGAAACACTGGTAATCAGCATTATCGGAATCCTGGCCGGCGCTATTGTCAGCTTCCCGCTCATCCTCTACTTTTATCACAACCCGATCCCGCTTACCGGTGAGGCTGCCGATGCCATGCTTGAATATAACATGGAACCGGTTATGCCATTCCTGCTGGAACCAGGCTATTTTGTGAGCCAGGCAGGTGTGGTGATTATAATAACCATCCTGACCCTGGTTTATCCTTTTACAGTTATTGGAAGGTTTAAAATTATTAATGCAATTAAAGGAAGGTAAAATCAGTTCTGAGCGCTGAGTTCTGAGTTTTAAGTTAACTTGGAATTCAACTCAGAACTAAAAACTCAGAACTCAAAACTATGATCTGGTCTGTCGCATGGCGGAATATTTGGAGAAATAAGCTGAGAAGCCTCGTTGTCATACTTGCTGTGACCCTGGGATTGTTCGGGACATTATTCATGATTGCGCTTTCAAATGGAATGGTTGAGCAGAAAATTGATGCATCAATCAGCAATGAGATCTCCCATATTCAAATTCACACACCGGAATTCATGCAGGACCAGTCCCTGGCTTTCTCAATGGATTCGACCAGGGCAATGGAGGATGAAATATCGTCCATCCCGGGTGTAAAAGCCGTTACGAGCCGGATTAAGGCAATGGCAATGGCCAGTAGTGCCGCCACCGGCGCAGGGATCATGGTAAATGCCATCGATCCTGAAAAAGAAAAGGCTGTCACCAAAATATATAAATCCATTATTGAAGGCGACTATTTTGAAAGTTCTGGCAAAAGTGCACCCATTTTAATAAGCAAAAAGCTGGCGACCAAACTCAAAGCAAAAATAGGTTCAAGAATCGTCATCACCATCCAGCATACTTCAGGTGAACTGGCTTATGGCCTTTTCAGGGTATCCGGCATTTATAAAACCGCCAATACAGTTTATGACGAACCGAACATCTTCGTTAAAAAGGCGGATCTTATCGCCCTGACGGGGTTTGATCCTTCGAAAAGTTCGGAAATTGCCATTTTACTCAATAATGTTGAACAAACTGATCCGGTTACAAAAAGTCTGAGGGCAAAGTACGCCGCTTTAAGCGTATTACCCTGGAAGGAACTCGAACCTATACTGTTAGCTTTAGGCTCTATGATTGACCAGATGTCCTATTTCCTGCTGATCGTCATCCTGGTGGCCATGGCTTTTGGAATTATTAACACAATGATGATGGCAGTCCTGGAGCGTACACGGGAACTTGGAATGCTTATGGCTGTCGGAATGAATAAAAGAAAAGTATTCCTCATGATCATGCTGGAAACTATCTTTCTTGCTTTGGTAGGGACTTTTGTCGGCATTATAATAAGTGCCGTGACCATTCATTTTTCAGGTCTATATGGCCTGAATTTCGCAGCCTGGGCAGAAGGATATGAGTCATGGGGTTTCAGCGCGTTGGTTTACCCTAAACTTTACCTGTATTTTTATGTTGAAATGACAGTTTTAGTAATTATAACAGCAATAATTTCATCAATCTATCCGGCAAGAAAGGCGCTGCGGTTCAATCCGGCTGCAGCGATCCGGGAAGACGCATAAAAATTTTGAATTTTAAATTTTTAATTTTAAATGGTTATGGGAGTCATCAGCACAAAAGCTCTGCACAAGGTTTACTCGGAAACCAGGATTCCGGTCAGGGCACTGAACGGGATTTCCCTGTCGATTGAAGAAGCCGAGTTTACGGCAATCGTCGGTCCTTCTGGCTCAGGAAAAACCACCCTGCTGAATATGCTCGGTGGCCTGGATGCACCTTCCAGTGGAGAGGTTCATATTAACGGGACCAATATCACCAGCCTGCCTTCCCGCCGCCTGATCGATTTCAGGCTTCACAATATCGGGTTTGTGTTCCAGTCATTCAACCTGATTCCGGTTTTGACGGCAAGGGAAAATGTTGAATTTATACTCCAGTTGCAGGGAGTAAGTAAAAACGAAAGGCAGAAGCGGGCCATTGAACTGCTCGAAGCAGTGGGCCTTCCTGATAAGATCGATAACCGCCCAGGCGATCTTTCGGGCGGCCAGCAGCAGCGGGTTTCTGTTGCCCGGGCTCTTGCATCCAAACCCCGGTTCATCCTGGCTGATGAGCCGACCGCCAACCTCGACAGCAAATCAACTGCCGAATTGCTTGACATCATGATGAAGATGAACGAGCAGTATAAAACGACTTTTATTTTCTCCACCCACGATCAGCGAGTGATGGACCGTGCTAGGAGGATCATTACGATTGAAGATGGAAAGGTTGCGAGAGATGAGACACGATGACATTGCACATTGCACATTTAGCATGATGATTATTGAATGAATAGATTTATCCTGATCATAATCATTTTTTCTGTAGCTATCAATCTCCCAGCCCAGGAAAATGAGAGGAAATGGAGGCTTAACGGGCATTTGCAGACACTCCAGAATCTTTGGATAGAGCCCGCATCCAGCCAATGGCAAACCATGACGTCGATCAATAACCGACTTGATTTCCGCTGGGATCCTGCCGAGTCATTTTCGCTGCACATCGGTGCCAGGAATATCTTTAACTTTGGTCAGCAAGTCCAGCTTAATTACCCGGATTATGCTGACTTTGCAACAATAGAAGAAGGATTTTTCGACCTCACCTGGCTCTGGGTGAGTGACACATCCTTTTATTTTTATTCTAATATCGACCGGGCCAATGTTAAGCTGAAAAAGGGAAATTTTGAAGCAACCATGGGC
>Ga0209668_10001039_pt1 | contig 11753 bp, 11 predicted proteins | sample FrelakmetPLP11PL_FD_187150 | JGI IMG/M metagenome (GOLD analysis project Ga0209668, IMG submission 187150) | Freshwater lake sediment microbial communities from the University of Notre Dame, USA, for methane emissions studies - PLP11 PL (SPAdes)... | ecosystem: Environmental > Aquatic >... | reverse complement strand
CAAGCCGGTAGCCTGCCGCGTAGATCCCCGCGATCACCAGCACGAACAACGCGAATCCGCAGACGCACGCGACCGCGCAGTCGCGAATCAGTCCACTCTCGTCACCCATCCATGCACTGCGCTTCTTGTCATCCATCGTGGATCCCTCCCCAGGAATCGCCCCACGCAGGCAGGTCGCCCCCCGCGGTGGGGGCCGGAGCGTGGAACGCGAAGGAGAGTAGCACGTTGCGGCCGCGCGGGCCCACCTGTTAGATTGCGGGGGAACGCGCCCGTAGCTCAGCTGGATAGAGCGACAGCCTCCGGAGCTGTAGGCCATAGGTTCGAATCCTATCGGGCGCACCACCCCCCTGGATCACCCCTCGCCGGGACCTGACGCCATGGACGCCCCCGAACTCGCCGGCTACGCGCGTCGCCCCGATCGCCTGGGCTCCATGTTCAGCGCCATCTCCTGGCGCTACGACTTCCTCAACGCGGTCATGAGCCTGGGCCAGGACGGCTCCTGGCGGCGACGCCTGGTGGCCTCGGTGCCCCCGCAGGCCCGGGTCCTCGACCTGTGCTGCGGCTCGGCCCGCTCATCGGCGCCCGCGTTCGCGAAGAGCGGCCGCCGCGTCACCGGAGTCGACGTCTCGTTCGCCATGCTGGCGCGCGGCCGCGACTGGACGGCCGGGCGCGGCGCCGGTTTCGACCCCGTCCATGGCGACGGCTTTCGCCTGCCCTTCCGCGATGCGACGTTCGACGTCGTGACGGCGGCGTTTGGCCTGCGCAACCTCGTGCCGCTGCCCGAGGCCGCGCGCGAGATCCAGCGCGTCCTCGTGCCGCAGGGGCGCTTCCTCGCCCTCGACTCGGTCGCCCCGGCGGGGGCGTTCGCGCCGGGTCACGCGTTCTACCTGCGCCACGTCGTGCCGCTGCTCGGCCGCCTGTCGCCCGACCCGGCGGCCTACCGCTACCTGAGCGAGAGCATCTTCGACTTCGGAACCCCGGCCGTGGTCGCCGCGCGGCTGGCCGCGGCGGGCTTCCGCGATGTCCACGCCGAGTCGCTGATGTTGGGCGCGGTCGCGATCTTCACCGGCGTTCGCGCCAACTCGTTGTCCGCGCGGGACACGGCGGGGGAGGGCATCGTGCATTCCGGCGCGGAGGCCCTCCATTTCGCGCATCCTGCACGGCCGTCCGCGGTGGAATCGGCGCCCGGCGGCGCCCCGTGATCGACGTCACGCCGCCGCCCGACCGCACGCCCCCGGGCTCGCGCGAGCGCGCCGCGGCGCGACGCCGCGCGTCGGCGATGGAACGAATGCCGGCTTCGGCCGCCGAGCGCGCCGGCCTGTGGCTCCAGTTCGGGCTCGCCCTGGCCCTCGAGGCGGCCTTCCTTCTGGCCGGGTGGACCCTCTTCAAGTCGTTGCCCTACCTACCGATCGAGCCGTGGCAGAAAGTGGCGTTTCAAGTCGGGCTGGCGGCCGCCTTCCTCGTCTTCGCCCACCGCGCCCATGGGATCTGGCAGCGCCTCCACCCGCCCGCCGCCTGACACCCGCACAAACCGGTCGCCGCGCGGCCTCGCCGTGCCGATGACCGGAGGGTTCGACCGCATGCGCAAACGGTCCGAACGGCCCGGCTGGCACGCCTCCTGCACTCCATCGCGTGGGACGCCTGCGGACGCCCCTCGGCATTGCAAGTTGCGGTGCGCGGTGGACCACCATGCTCGATCCAGGAGACGCGCCATGTTCACCCCCGATCGGACGCTCGATGCGCTCCTCGGCCTGACTTCCTCCCCGACGCGCGATCGCACAGCGGCGGTCGAGGAGGCATTGCGTGCCACGTGCACGCTGATCGAGGCCGAAGCCGCGTCGTTCCTTTACTACGACGGGCGGCGGGCGGCGCGCACCACCGTGCTCGAGGGCGGGGCGAAGGTCGTCGACGAGCATCCGAACCCGAACGAAGGCCTCTTCCGCCAGGTTACGTCCGAGGGTCGCGCCGCGATCGTCAACCGGCCGCAGGGCGACACGCGATTCTGGCGCGATGCCGACGCGCCCGCGGGGCTGGTCGTGCGCAACGTGTGCGCCGCGCCGGTGCGCGTGCGGGCGCAGAACATGGGCGTCCTCTCGGCGTTCAATCACCAGGGTCGCTCGGGCTTCGCGGCGCAGGACGGAAAGCTCCTGTCGGTCCTCGCCGCCTCGCTCGGCCTCGTGCTCGAGAACGCGCGCCTGTCGTCGACGCTCGAGCGCATCGCGGTCACCGACGAGCTGACGCAGGTCTACAACTACCGCTTCCTCAAGACGGCGCTGCGCCGCGAGATGCAGCGCGCCAAGCGCTTCCGTCAGCCGTTCGCGCTGGTCATGTGCGATGTCGACGGGCTGAAGGGCTACAACGATCGCTTCGGCCACCTGCGCGGCAGCCACCTGCTGCGCGAGCTGGCGCAGATCCTCTCCAAGCAGGTGCGCGGCATGGACCTCATCGCCAAGTACGGCGGCGACGAGTTCACCGCCATCCTGCCGCAGACTCCGCGCGAGGGTTCGCGCCACGTCGCCGAACGGCTGCGCGCGGCGATCGCCGAGCACCAGTTCCCGCACGTGCAGACGGGCGAGGTGACGATCTCGTGCGGGCTCGCCATGTTCCCCGAGGATGGCATCCAGCCAGGCAGCCTGATCGGCGCGGCCGATGCGGCGCTGTACGCGGCGAAACAGGCGGGGAAGAACCGGGTCGTCGAGGCGACCGGGCTCGTCCTCCCGGCAAGCGCTCCGCTGCACGTGAACGGGGAGCGCAAGACGGCGTAGCCCACCGGGCGGCACCGCCGGATCAGGCCCCCGCGGCGGGGCTGGGGAAAAATCCCCGGCCTGCCACGGGGGTCCAACTTTTTGACAGATGCTCTTGCGGCAGCTACATTTGGGCCTCCTGACCCTCGGCCCCAACCGCCCCTCTCGGAGGCCCCCGTGGAACCCGTCAACCTCGCCCTCGTCGGCACCGGCGACTGGGGCGCCAACCTCCTGCGCAACTTCGCGGCCCTGCCCGAGGCCCGGGTCGTCGCCATCTGCGACGCCGACCCCGCCCGGCTGGCCAGGGCGAAGGGCGTGGTGCCGCAGGCGGTCGCCGTTGATGACGCGCGCAAGCTCCTGGACGTCCCCGGGCTCGAGGCGGTCGTCATCGCCGCGCCGGCCCCGGCGCACGCGCCGCTGGCGAAGCTGTTCCTCGAGGCGGGGAAGGACGTCTACGTCGAGAAGCCGTTCACGCTCGACGTCGCAGACGCCGAGGCCCTGGTGGCGCTGGCCGACGCGAAGAGCCGCATCCTGATGGTCGGTCACCTGCTCATCCACCACCCGGCGGTCGTGCGCCTCAAGGCGATGATCGACGCGGGCGAGCTGGGCACCGTGCACTACGTGTATTCGCAGCGCGTGAACCTGGGAAAGGTGCGCAAGGACGAGAACGCGCTATGGTCGTTCGCACCGCACGACCTGTCGGTGATGCTCCACTTCCTCGGCGGCGAGCCGGTCGACGTGAGCGCCCGCGGCTCGGCTTTTCTCCAGAAGGGCATCGAGGACGTCGTCTTCGCCTCGCTGTCGTGGGCCGACGGCCGCATGGCGCACGCGCACGTGTCGTGGCTCGACCCGCACAAGCTCCGGCGCTTCACCGTGGTCGGCGCGAAGAAGATGGCGCTGTTCGACGACATGGAGCCGTCCGAGAAGCTCAAGATCTACGACCGCGGCGTCGATCCCGCGGCGGGGGAGTTCGTCGACTTCGCGCGCTCGCTGACGGTGCGCCAGGGCGATGTGTGGATTCCGAAGCTCGACGGCGCCGAGCCCCTGCGGCTCGAGTGCCGCCATTTCGTGGAATGCGTGCGCACGCGGAAGACGCCGCGCACCGACGGCCGGGACGGGCTCCGTGTGGTCAAGGTGCTCGCCGCGGCCCAGGCCTCGCTCGAGGCGCACGGGGCTCCCGTGCGGCTCGACGCGCTCGAAGGGACCCGCTCGTGACCGACTCGAAGAAGGTCCATACCGCACTCGACGCCCGCATCGGCGCCGGAACCAACTGGGGCGAACACTGCGTCTTCGGCGCCAACGTCGTGCTCGGCGCCGGCTGCCAGATCGGCAATAACGTCGTGTTCCACGACGACGTCGTGGTCGGCGACTCCGTGCGCATCGACGACGGCGCCGTGCTGGGCAAGCTGCCCATGCGCGCCGCCTCGTCGGCGACGACGAAGGACGCGCAGTTCGCGCCGCTCACGGTGGGCAGCGGCGGCATCATCGGCACGCACGTCGTGCTGTACCGCGGCGCGAAGATCGGTCGCCGGGTGCTGATCGCCGACCAGGCGACGGTGCGCGAGGAAGTGACCGTCGGCGACCGCACGATCGTCGGACGCGGGGTGACGATCGAGAACGAGTGCACGATCGGCCGCTTCGTCAAGCTCGAGACCGAGTGCTACATCACGGCCTACTCGACGATCGAGGATCGCGTGTTCATCGCCCCCGGCGTGGTCACCTCGAACGACAACTTCGTGGGCCGCACCGAGGAGCGCAAGAAGCACTTCAAGGGCATCACGGTGAAGAAGGGCGCGCGCATCGGCGCGGGCTCGGTCATCCTGCCCGGCAAGACGATCGGCGAAGACGCGCTGGTCGGCGCCGGGTCCCTGGTCACGGGCGACGTTCCCGCCCGCATGGTGGTGTACGGCAGTCCGGCGCGCGTCGTGCGCGAGGTGCCGGCTGAACAGCTGCTCGAGCAGCAGGGTTGGAGCGACGAGGTATGAGCGCGAAACCGACGTTGGCAGACGCCCCGCAGACGATGACCGTGCCGCTCCTCGACCTGAAGGCGCAGTACGCGACGATCAAGCCCGACATGGACGCCGCCGTGCACTCCGTGCTCGACAGCGCCCGCTTCATCGGCGGACCCGAGATCACCGCCCTCGAGTCCGAGATCGCGGCCTATTCGCACGTCAAGCACGGCGCCGGCGTGGCCTCGGGCACCGACGCGCTGCTGCTGGCGCTCAAGGCGCTGGGCGTGGGCCCGGGCGATGAGGTCGTCACCTCGGCGTACTCGTTCTTCGCCTCGGCGTCGACGATCGCGCTGGCCGGCGGGACGCCGGTGTTCTGCGACATCGAGCCCGACACGTACAACCTGGACCCGGTGAAGCTGGCCGCCTGCATCACGGCGAAGACGAAGGCCGTCGTGCCCGTGCACCTGTTCGGGCAGTGCGCCGACATGCCCGCGATCCGCTCCCTGTGCGACCCGCTCGGCATCAAGGTGCTCGAGGACGCGGCCCAGGCGATCGGCTCCGAGTGGCAGGGCAGGCGCGCCGGCACGATGGGCGTAGGCGCCTGCTTCTCATTCTTCCCCTCGAAGAACCTGGGCGGCATCGGCGACGGCGGCATGGTCGTCTCCGATGACGACGCGTTCATCGACAAGGTGCGCCTGCTGCGGGAGCACGGCGCGCGCCCCAAGTACCACCACCACCTGCTGGGCCAGAACAGCCGCCTCGACGCGCTGCAGGCGGCCGTGTTGCGCGTCAAGCTGCGCCACCTCGAGGCGTGGCACGCCGGGCGGCAGAAGAACGCGGCGCTGTATCGCGAGCTGCTGGCCGGCACGAACGTCGGCCTGCCCCTGGCGCGGCCCGAGGCGCGGCATATCTACAACCAGTTCGTCATCCGCACGCCGCAGCGCGACGCGCTGAAGCAGGCGCTCACCGACGCGGGGATCGGCACGGAGATCTACTATCCGCGACCGCTCCACCTGCAGGAGTGCTTCGGCGCGCTGGGGAACAAGGCGGGCGACTTCCCGGTGTCCGAGGCCGCCGCGGCCGAGACGCTGGCGCTGCCCATCTATCCCGAGCTCACCGGCGAGCAGATCGCCTACGTGAGCGCGAAGATCCACGCGTTCCTCGGGAGCCGCTGACCCGACGCGCCACCACGACCTCGACCGGAGCCCGCTCATGGACGACAAGCAGCGCGAAGCCCTGCGTCGGCTGCTGCGCCGCGTGGACGAGGTGCGCGGCCTCGAGGTCCTGCCGTCCGACGCCCCCGGCGAGGAGCGGGAGGAGACCGAGCTCCTGCTGCGCACCGCCGAGAGCCTGGTCGAGGAGCTGGAGCGCTCGCGCCGTCGGCTGATCGAGACCAACGTCCAGCTCGTGTCGCTGCGCGAGGTCGCGCATTCGATGGTCTCCTCGAGCGAATCCGAGGAGGCCACGCAGACCGTCACCACCTACCTGCACAAGGCGTTCGGCTTCGAGGACGTGTTCCTCGGCCTGATCCATCGCGAGGAGGGCATCCTCGAGGGCATGTGGACGCGCAAGACCGGCGCCAGCCACGCCACGCTGCCGTTCCGCGTGCAGCTGCTCGGTGCCCCCGAGTCAGTGGTGGTCAAGAGCGTCTGGCAGCACCGTCCGTTCGTCATCCACGACGCGCGCCTCCACCCGCCCTTCAGCGCCGCCGCTGACTCGACGTTGGCCGACGTGCTCGAGCTGGTCGACGGCTACGCCGTCGTCCCGTTGCAGCGCTCGCGCACGGCGCTCTCGACGCCCGGCACGGCGGACACGTGCGATCGCGAGTGCCCGTTCGGCCCGGCAGGCAAGGGCACCTGGTACCCGCCACCGGGCGCCAACGGCGCGTGGCAGGAGAACCGCGACCGCGCGCGGCGGCGCTGTCTCGACTGCCCGCAGTACCCGGTTCTCGGCGTCCTCGGCGTGGGCTGCCGCCGCTCGGTCGACCTCGCGTCGGTCGAGACCGCGCTCCTCGAGTCGATCGCTCTGTCGGTCGCGCCCGTGGTCGAGAACGCGCGGCTGTACCACGAGCTGCGCCGCTCCGAGCGCTTTCGCGATCACGTGCTCAACTCGATGTCGAACCCGCTCGCCGTGGTCAACCTCGAGGGCCGCATCCTCACCTTCAACCGCTCGGCCGTCGAGCTGCTGGGGCTGAGCGAGAACGAGGCGCGCACCCGCCCGATCGAGCAGGTGCTCGGCGTCGACGCGGCGCGCCTGCTGCGCCAGACGCTGGCCGGCGGGCGCGAGCATCAACGCGTCGAGACCACGCTGCCGCGGCGCATCTCGGGCACGCGCACGTCGCCGACGCCGGTCGAGGGCGCGCTGTGGGCCGCCGGCGGCACCGGCGTGCAGGCGCCCACCGTGCAGGTCATGCTGTCGACGTCGCTGCTGCGCAACGAGCGGCGCTCGGTCTATGGCGTGATTGCCACCTTCGTCGACCAGTCGCGGGTCAAGGTGATGGAGGAGCGCATCCGCCAGCTCGACCGCCTGGCGGCGCTGGGCCGCTTCACCTCGAGCGTCGCGCACGAGATCAGGAACCCGCTCGCGGGCATTGCGGCGGGGGCGCAGTACCTGAAGAAGTCGATCCCGCCGGGCCACTCGGACCACGAGAACTTCAAGTTCATCCTGTCCGAGATCGCGCGACTCGATCGCATTGTCGAGGACCTGTTCCACATCACGCACCCCAAGTCGCTGCAGCTCAGCGATGCCGTGCTGCCCGAGATTGCCGATCGCGCCCTGCTGTCGCTGCGGCCGCAGATCAAGGACAAGAAGATCACGATCAAGTGGGACGTGCCGTTCGGCCTGCCGCACGTGCGGGTCGACCCGGACCAGATGCAGCAGGTGTTCATCAACCTGATCAAGAACGCGATCGAAGCGTCGCCGCCGAAGTCGACGGTGCTGATGCGGTTCATGAAGAAGCTGGCCGAGGCCGATGCCTTTCCCCACCCGCCGGGTACGCTGCTCATCGTCGCCAGCGTGGTCGACGACGGCATGGGCATCCCCGCGGAGCAGGTCGAGCGGATCTTCGATCCGTTCTTCACCACGAAAAAGGGCGGCACCGGGCTGGGCCTGTACATCACGCACGACATCGTGAAGCGCCACGGCGGCGCGCTCCGCGTCACGAGCGAGCCGGGCCGCGGCACCACGTTCACCATGGAGCTCCCCGTGGAGCCCCTGACGGGAGTCGAGGATGCCTGACGCGAACATCCTGGTGGTCGACGACGAGGATTCCATCCGGCATTTCGTGAGCCGCAGCCTGAAGGACGACGGCTACCACGTCCGTTCCGCCGGCACGGCCGAGGACGCGCGCGCCGCGTTCACCGACGAGACGCCGGACCTCGTGATCCTCGACATGAAGCTGGGGCAGGACGACGGGCTCGAGTTGCTCGGCGACTTCAAGCGCAGCTCGCCCGAGACGGTCGTCATCGTGATCACCGCCTTCGGCGAGACCGAGACGGCGGTCCGGGCGATGAGCCTGGGCGCGTTCTACTTCCTCAAGAAGCCGCTGCAGCTCGACGAGCTCAACACCATCGTCGGCCGCGGCATCGACCAGCAGCGCCTGTCGCGCGAGGTGCACCACCTGCGCCAGGCGGCGATGGACTCCGAGGGCTACGTCGAGTGCGTCTCGCCGGCGATGAAGCTCCTCTACGAGCAGGTCGGCATGGTCGCCACCGGCGAGACCACCAGCGTCCTCGTCGAGGGCGAATCGGGCAGTGGCAAGGAGATGATCGCAAGGCTCATCCACCAGCAGTCCGAGCGGGCCAGCAAGCCCTTCGTCGAAGTGAACTGCGCCGCGATCCCCAAGGACCTGCTCGAGAGCGAGCTGTTCGGCCACGAGAAGGGCGCCTTCACCGACGCGCGCGCGCAGAAGCAGGGCCTGCTGGAGCTGGCCAACGGCGGCACGCTGTTCCTCGACGAGATCGGCGAGATGCCGGTGCAGCTGCAGGTCAAGCTGCTGCGCGTGCTCGAGCGCATGACGTTCAAGCGCGTGGGCGGCGTCAAGGACATCCAGGTGTCGGTGCGCGTCGTCTCGGCCACCAACCAGGACCTCATGCGCCTGGTCGAGGCCGGTGGGTTTCGCGAGGACCTGTACTACCGCCTCAACGTCGTCTCGCTGCGCGTGCCGCCGCTACGCGAGCGCGGCGCGGACATCCTGCCGTTGGCGAACCACTTCCGCGAGCGCTTCAATCTGGCATTCAAGAAGGCATTCTCCTCGTTCTCGCGCGAGGCCGAGGAGATGATCACCGAGTACGGCTGGCCGGGCAACGTGCGCGAGCTGCGCAACGTGATGGAGCGCGCGATCCTGCTGCACAAGGACCACGAGGTGAAGCCCGACATGCTGCAACTGGGCGGCCAGAGCCGGCTCCGTCGCGAGGCGCACTCGATCGGCGCCCAGATCGACGCCCTCCTCGCCGCGCCGATGCTGCCCGAGGGCGGGATCGACTTCGAGAAGCTGGTCGAGGAGGTCGAGCGCGCGCTCATCACCAAGGCGTACCTGCAGACCGAGGAGAACCAGAGCCGGACGGCCGAGATCCTCAACGTCAAGCGCGACAAGCTGCGCTACCGCATGAAGCAGTTCGGCATGAAGGACGACGACTCCCCGCGGGTCGGGCATGCGTAGGAGTTCCCTGGCGGCGCTCCTCGTGGCGCTCACGGCGTCGGCCGGCGGGTGCAGCTACTCGCCCAGCCCGTCGCTGTTCCCGACGCACCTGAAGACGCTGGCGGTGCCGATCCTGAAGAACGAGACGACCGAGCCGAACATCGAGCAGGAAGTGACGCAGGCGATCGTCGATCGCTTCGTGCAGGACAACAAGTTGCGCGTCGTCGACGAGCAGCAGGCCGACCTCGTGATCTCCGGCAGCGTCGTGCGGTACACGAACTCGGTCTTCGGCTTCAACGCGCGCGAGCAGGCCGAGGAGTACCAGGTCGCCGTCGCCGTGCGCCTGACCGCGCGCGATCGCGTGAAGAACCGCGAGATGTGGCGCGACGACAACCTGGTGCGCACCACGAACTACTTCGTCGTCGCGCCCGTCGGGCAGACGCCGCAGGACCAGTACACGTCGCGCAAGGACGCGATCGAGAAGCTCGCCGACGCCGTGCTCAACAAGACGGTGGAGGGCTGGTGATGGCGGAGAAGAAGGCGGCCGCCGCGAAGCCGAAGGCCGCGGCGAAGCCGAAAGCCGCCCCAAAGAAGGCCCCGTCGAAGAAGCCGGCCGGCCGCAGCGCCAGCGGCCTCGCCCCGCGCGCCGGCGGCCCGGCCGCGTGCGCGGCGTGGCTGGCGCAGGCTGCCGCGTCGCCCGGCACGACCTACCTCCAGGGCCACGACGAGGCCCTCAAGACCGAGATCCTCACCGCGCTCAAGGAAGCCTGGATCGCTGCCGTGCCCGATGCGCCTCCGACCGTGATGCGCGCCGGCGAGGCCGGCCCCGCGGGCGTCCTCGGCGCCGTGCAGGGCGGCTCGCTGTTCGCCTCGCGCGCGCTCGTCATCGTTCTGCGAGTCGAGGACTGGGCGCGCTCGGCCTCGGTGCCGGCCGCGGTCGCGCAGGGCATCGGGAACGTGCCGGCCGAAAACCTGCTGGTCTTCGTCGAAGGGGCGGGGGACAGCGAGCGCAAGCACCTGAACCCGCTGCGTGGCGCCTGCGCGCGCGTCTTCGCGCTCGATGGGCTGCCCACGACCGAACTGCGGCCGTGGGCCGAGCGCCACGCCGCCCGCCACGGCCTCGCGCTCGAGCCCGACGCGTGGGAGGCGCTGTTCGAACTGCCGCGGCTCGACACCGGCGAGGTGTTCAACGAACTCGACAAGCTCGCCGCGTGGGCCGGCCCGGGCGGCCGCGCCACGCGGGCGCAGGTCGAGGCCATCGTCCACCCCGCCGGCGGCGCCACCCTGGGCGCGCTGGCCGACGCAGTGGCCGAGCGCCGCGCCGACCGCGCCATGGACTGCCTGCTCCGCGCCCTCGAGGGCGGCGAGTCGGCCGGCGGCGTGCTGTTCCAGCTGACAACCCTGCTGAGCGGCGCGCTGCGCCTGCGCGGCGGGGGCGGGGGCTGGGTGCGTGACCGGCTGCGCTCGCAGCGCGTCGCCTCGGCCTGGCGCTCCGAGGAGATCGCCCGCGGCATCGATCTCCTCTATCGCTGCGAACGCGCGTGGAAGACCGGCCGCGCGCCCGAGGACGTGCTGCTGGTGCGGGCCGTGGCGGGGCTGACCGGCGGGGCGGGAGCCTGACAGTCGAAGGCGATCCGCCAGAATCAGGCCCGGTCCACCCGATCTCAGGGGGGACGGCCCGGGGCGAGCGCGTGTAGCCTTGTTGCTCTACGGTCGACCCCTTGGGAGGCCCGGATGCACCACGCTGCCACGCCGCTCCGCATCCTCGTGACAGCGACGACGCTCGCCGTCGTGGTCGCGGCGTGGCCCGCTTCGCCCGCTGCCGCGCCGATCGAGTTCCACGCCGTCATCGACGCGTCGCACGGCCAGCCGCCCAACAATGGCTCGCCCGTGCGCGGCATCGGGCACTTCACGCTCAACGAGGCGCAGGACCTGCTGAGTTACGACATCCTGTTCGATCCCTGGATCACGACGACCGAGATCGCGTCGCACATCCACCATGACTCGACGGGGATCGAGATCCACGACCTCGAGCCGGGCGCGCACAAGGTGGGCGCCATGGTGATCGACAGCCCGGTCATCCTGCAGGCACTGCTCGAGGGCATCCTCTTCGTGCGCGTCCACTCGCAGGCGATCCGTAACGGCGAGGTCGGCGGCTGGATCGTCCTCGGCACGCCGGCCGGGGCGGCGACGTGGGGGCGGCTCAAGGCGCTGTACCGCTAACGCTGGAGCCGCACCGGCCAAGTGCGCACACCTCCGCGGAGCGGGCGTTGCCTCGGCCTTCCTGCCCGATCAACATGCGCTGGCGCATGTGAATCTGCACATCGAACCGCACACACCTCTTAGACCCTCGGGGCCTCCCGGTCGCCCCCGGCGCGCGTCGAACTCAGAGGCGATGGTCCGAACGTCGCAGGGCGC
>Ga0209668_10001038_pt1 | contig 11753 bp, 26 predicted proteins | sample FrelakmetPLP11PL_FD_187150 | JGI IMG/M metagenome (GOLD analysis project Ga0209668, IMG submission 187150) | Freshwater lake sediment microbial communities from the University of Notre Dame, USA, for methane emissions studies - PLP11 PL (SPAdes)... | ecosystem: Environmental > Aquatic >... | reverse complement strand
AAAACCTCCTAAACGAGCCATTACAGCTGAGAGGGAAGTAAAACGAGTTCGAGAATACTGTAGAGAGTACATAAGCAAGTTTTTTGCCTATGAAATCCCCGCACCGTCAAACGGAGACTGTTGGGCGTGTCTTATGAAGGCTGAGGACGGAACGAGACCGCTTAGCTCTGATGGAAGCCATGTTCGTATGCATATAAAAGAGAAGTATTTTGTGCCTTCTCTTTTAGTAGCGGCTTGCGAAGCGTTTCCTGTTGCAAATGTAGCTAAAAGCATGTTCGCCTATGCTTGGAATCCAGCCGCTGACCGTAAAGAAGCTACAGAATGGATAACAATCGTTTCGAAAAGGCAGATGGAGTCAAGTCTCTATCGCTACTGCAAACGCCAACTTGGGATGGTAGCATAAGAGAATGAGAGCGTTTCAAACGGTTGTAGGCTCTCATTATTGGCGATGCATGGAGTGCGGTCTTATGTATGTTCGAGAGCGTCTAGCTGAAGTATGCTGTTTGCCAGACGACCTCGACCCATACCGCAAACACGCACACGATTGCAATAACGAAGGTTGCCCTTGTCAGGGCGACGGAAGGGAGGACTGAAGATAACATGAAAACCTATTATGTAGACCATGAAACATGGATTATCGAAGCAAAGAGCGAAGAAGAAGCAGAAAAGAAGGCTCTGGCAAGAGTTAAGGCTGGGGAAGTGCCTGAGATTTGCAATGTCGATGTTTGCGATGATGAAACAGAAAAACCAAGATAAGGGAGGCTACATGAAAACCTACAAGATAATCCGATTCTTTTGTGATGCAACGGCTCAGGCGGTACAAGCTGAAGGCTTGACGCTAGAAGAAGCAAAGGCTCATTGTCAGCGTGAGGATACACATGGCGAGGGCTGGTTTGACGGATATACTGAAGAATAAACTGAAGAAAGGAAAGCATAACCCATGAGGGATGCATTACCAAGCAAACAAAAGTGTTGCGTCGAAGGTTGTAAACGCCACGCCGAGACAGACGGCTACCGATGCGTCAATCATAGCATAGCGTACTACGGAGGCAATCTAGCTATCGGTGGCATTGGGGATGGCAAGTCAAGAAAGGAACGGCATACAGGACAGAATGACTAAAATAATGCGGGCGGGTGCTATTGACAATAGTATCCGTTCGCATTATATTGTCAGTAGGGAAAGGGAGAAACCAATGAAGAAACTAGCACAACTACTGAAACTGGTGAAAGACGAAGCGACCCGTTTGGAACACGATGAAGGGGCTTGGCTCAAGTCGCTTGGCGAAATTGGCGATATTGCAAGAATGGTTTTAGAAAATAAAACCGAGATTGCAGAAGTGAAGAAACGAATATCAACCTTGGAGGGTAAAAAAGATGTGTAAATTCTTTTCGGCGGTAATCACGAACAAAAATAAAACTTGTCTCTACGACTTGGACAACGATTCCCATGAGTTTATTCTAGAGAAGTTTGAACTCAAAGACGACAAAGAGAGTCCAAACTTTGTCAGAGTGGAGTTAATCCCAAAGGATATCTTTAATCATGATTTGAAAACTTGGGATTTTATCATTGACCAAGATTATAAACCAGACTGGTTTAATGAGTCCCTCGCAAGAAAAACCACCGAGAAGAGTCTGAAGAATTTAATCAAAGAACGGTTTGTTATAGGCAGAACAGAACAAAGAATTACGCAAGGAAGGTGGTTTGTAGGCAAAGACGGCGTTGTTGAGTCCGTTTATGACAACGGCGTTGTTAAGTTCGTTTCTGGCAACGGCGTTGTTCAGTCCGTTCATGACAACGGCGTTGTTCAGTCCGTTCATGGCAACGGCGTTGTTGAGTCCGTTTCTGGCAACGGCGTTGTTGAGTCCGTTTATGACAACGGCGTTGTTGAGTCCGTTCATGGCAACGGCGTTGTTGAGTCCGTTTATGACAACGGCGTTGTTGAGTCCGTTTATGACAACGGCGTTGTTAAGTCCGTTTCTGGCAACGGCGTTGTGATTATACCAAACAAAAACAAAATCATCGTTGGGAATCCAGACTTTAAACTTGAAGTCTTCAAGGCGAAGCCATGACGGGATTTATTCTGTTAATCGTCGGAAGCGTAGCCTTTGGCGTGGTATGTTGTGCCTTGGTGGACTATGCTGTGGACTTCATTCAGCGGAGGGGCTTATGAAGAAAGGTCAGAGCGACGAACAAACCGAAGCAAGCTATCTCCAACTCAAACTATCTCCAATAACTGAAGCGACTCTTGTTGGTTTGGGTTGTTTCCTGATAAACCCTCTGACCGTCGAAGGCTTTATAGCGCAATACAACCATGATTGCGCGGTTGGTAGTTCTCAAGCCCCAGTCGTAAAATGGGAAAAGAACTACCAACCTCCCGCCTCCCCTGATAAGAAGGGCAACGCTCTTTCCCTCCTGTTTTGTTGCTCTTCTTGTCAGCGGGATTTTATCTCTAGCTATTTTTATGACTTAAAAGAAAAGACCAAGCCCACTTGCCCTGAGTGCGGAACGAATATCTTTGTGGACGAGGTGAAGTGATGCAATCCGAGGTTAAGACTATCCTTGATGTGGTTGAAATCGTGGACAGGCTGAAGAAACTGAAGCAAGAGTTTCCAAATCCAGACGCTCTAATCAAGGCATTAAGGTACGACCTGTACGTCGACGTTTTGAAGTGCCTGAGCAATTCATGCTCTGAGTTTGTGCGCGATATTTGCGTGGAAGCTCTGAATGCGGAGGACATTAAATGACCAAGCCAACCCCCAAGGAGAAGTATCAAGAGTGTGGATGTCCGAATGAGTATCCTTGTTCTGGAGCGCACCCAAGAATCAAGAGGGAGTGTTGGCATGATTACAATATTGTTTATTTCTGCCCGAAGTGTAAGGACATGAAACCCCTCGACCCATTTCAAAAGAAACAACCCTCCCCCTCTCCTGAGGCAAGGGTGGATTGGGAGAAAAAGGGGAGGGATGGATGAGCGAGAATACTTTTTGCACTAAATGCGGTCAGGATATTCAGAAATGTCATTGTCTCACTTGGAAGGACGAGGAGATAGCTCGTCTTGAGGCTCAGGTTCTAGCAAGAGACAGTTATATCAAAAGCCTTGAGCAGTACCGAACTATGGACGGAGAGCGTATCAAGTCCCTTGAAGCCAAGGCAGAGCAAGCGGAGAAGGATTCAAAGGACTTTCAATTCGCCTACGAATCCGAGAAAGAGTTCTGCATGAAGGTGATGGCTGAGAGAGATAAGTTGCAAGACCAGAACGCTCGCCTTCAGATGATGTCTGATAACGCTTGTAGTGAGTTAGAGGAACAGCACAAGGTGAACGCTCGCCTGAAGGATGCAGGAGAAATGCTATGGGTTGTTCTTGCGAATGTAAGCGGTGGAGATTGGACGAAGCAAAATAAAGAATGGCAAGAAGCCGCCTCCAAGTGGAGAGACAATTATTTTCAACAATTATCCAACCAAGGAGATGGAAAGTGAAGAAACGGTATCAATGTGAATACTGTTGGAACAAGTTTAAGGATGTAAAAAAGTTCGTGTGTCATCTAGCTGAAAAGCATGGGGTCATCAAACTTGCGTTAGTGTTAAGCATTGCTTTTAACCAAGGAGATGCAGATGCCTCTTAAATCTTTCAGGTGTCCAGACACCGAAGAAATAGACTGTGCCAAGTGCATAGCTGAAGAAGGGTGTCGAATGGGTGCTAGGTGTTGCTCCCGCCCCGTCCTTAAATTGATGTATAACAGCCAGCGTGAGTGGAAAGGGATACCCTCCACAACGCAACTGATTAAGGGAACAATGAGTGCGTTCCTTGAGATAACAAATGACTACGCGTCATCTCCCGACAAGATGGCGTTTATGATTCACGGCTCTGGCACACACAAGATGTTGGAAGAACAGGGCGACGAGACTTCCAAAGCAGAGCTTGACTATTCTGACTCTGAGGGAAGCGTAAGACCAGACCTCATTGAGACTGAGGGTGGCAAGAATATCCTGATTGACTACAAGATTTGTGGCAGTTTTCAAGTAGCAAAGGCTCTAGGATATTACTTTGAAGATGTCCCATCTCTTGACCCTATAACGCAGGAACAGATTATTTATAAGACAGGTGCAAAGAAGGGAAAGGCTAAGACGCATAAGGAGAAGCGTGTTGACCCTAAACTAGCAGACTTGCGGGATTGGGCATTACAGCTGAACAACTACCGAATCGGTATTGAGCGTGGCGATATATTACAGAGTCCAGACGGTAAGTTTCATCCGAAGGCTCTTGCTCCCAAGGGTTCGACTAAGATTAAGATTCACAAGATTCTTGTTCAGGCTCTCGTCCGTGATGGTGGTACGATTATAGCTATCAGTCGCGGAGTGGAACGCAACATCTACTTGATTGACGTTCCCAAGGTTCCCGACCAAGACATCAAGGACTACTTCAAACGGAAGAAAGACGACCTCTTGCAAGCGTTGAAACAAGGGTCGTGGAGTACGCCCTGTAATGACCTTGAACGGTGGAACGACCATAAATGCACAGATTATTGTAACGTAAATAAGTTCTGTCCTTATTGGATGGAAAAGTATTCAAAGAACGCAGACCAAGATAAGGTCGCTGACGCAGACATGGAACAAATAAATGAGGATGGTACACCTAAATGAAGAGACTTGAGGACAAGTTTTTAGACGAAGGTTTTATCAATAAAGTATCTATGATGTTGCTTATATCGTTGTATTCCATGGAGGACGTAGGCGATAAAGGCATCGACGACAGAGTTTTGCTCGTCAGAAATACCATAGTTAGAATGCTTGAGGAATACGACAAAAAATTGCGGGGTGTAAATGATAAATAACCTTGTGTTCTTCTTCGGGGGAATACTGGCAGGATTCTTTACTTTTAGATATGTCGTGAAATGGGAAAAGGAGGACGCTAAATAATGGGGATGTTTAATAAACTACGCTATGAGGCGCAGACAACACCCACAGGCAGGGCTTCTTGCAAGATATGTGGCAACCTAATAGACAAGGGAACATACATCTTGAAGATTCTAGGAGTGGGAACGAATGAGAGTCTGCATCCCACTTGTGTCGCTGACCTCACTCTTGGATTGAGAGATGTTATTACCCAAACCAAGGACGAGAAGAAGTATGTGGTGAGGGCTTCAGACGGCATCGTAAAACTTGGATACTACGCCGATACAGACAACCCCAAGAAGAAACGATTCACCACTTTAAAGATAGTAAAGCTAGCATCACAATCTGAGAAGAAAGGAGAGACGAAATAGTGGGAGAACATCACGAAAGAGAAAGAATCAGGGAAGAACAAGAACGACAGCACAAAGCCAAAGAAGAGGAAATGATTCAGAAGCAGGTCGACGCTTTCAAGAAGGTCTACGACGACGTTAAGGAACTCATCGTCAACCCCGAAGCATGGAAGGCGGTTCGTTCTTTACGAACCAAGGTTCGTAGAATCCAGATAGACCTGAAAAGGAAGAGTCTGGAACGATACAGAACGGAGTACGAATACGTTCAGGAGTTTATCGGGGATGGTAAAACGCAAACCCGCAAGGTTCCCAAACAAGTCCTAGTACCAACGTCAGATAAGGACTTTATGGCTGGACAATGCGATGCAGTTGCGTTGGTGTTTGATTTTATCGAACAGGCGAGAGAAATAGGGAAGAACATGATTCCAGGGCATGAGGCTGATTATGTTCGTAGTTTAATAAGGAAAAATCAAGCTGCTCAACAGCAGCGATAAAGGAGAAAAAGATGCCAAAGAACAGTAAAACGTATAGTCTGCGAGGGAAGGTAAGGAAGGTTTACCCGCCCAGACAGATTAAAACAAAGTGGGGTTCTAAAGAAGTGAGTGACTTGTATCTTATCCTAGATTCAGGAGCAGAGGTCAAGATTAGCTTCTGGGATACGGATATAGCACACCATGAGGGAAGCGTTGCGGTTATCAATGCCCTTAATTATACGGGCAAGTATAAGGACATACCGCAGTATTCCTCGACAAAGGAGACTAAGATATCTCCAACAAACAGGGCAGAGTCAGAGCCAGAGTCGGAGCAAGAGTCAAATCCTGAAGGTGCTACGCTTGAGGCTCAACCTGAGTTTGGAGATGACGGTGCGCCAGAGGTGGAGGTTCCAGAGGGTGCAGAGGAAGAGAATGTAATGCCCGTTGCTGTGGCTAAGAAGGTGTGGAAAGAATCTGCCGCCCCTTTAACGCCCGTTACAAAAGCTGCTACGGCAGAGAAGCGTAACTTCAAACCAGCTGTTGTTATTTCTGCCCCTGTGGTAGTGGTTAAGTCCCAGATTGATTCTAAGGTTCTGGAAACCACGGTTGCATTAGCTCAGGCTGCAATGGAGATAGCACAGACGGTATCCACGGATTTGGTTGCTAAGGATGCCCAGGCATTTCAGGCTCTCTTTGCCACCATCTTCATTCGTCTGGATAGGAACCACAAGGGATAATATGGCTAAAGATGATGTCGTCAGGTACATTGCTGAGAAGAAGTGGAAGACCAAGGAGATTCCTGGGGGCGTAAAGTGTGCCTGTCCTCTTCCAAACTGCTCTGATAATGTGCCTGAAGGTCATCATTTTTATCTGTATTACAATAACAGCGTCTACAAGTGCATGAAATGTGGTTCGGCTGGACATCTCTTGAAGCTAAAGAAACTTCTAGGAGACCTGAACTACATCAAGCAAGAGAGTGGGATGGGGAAGATTCTATCCGTTTCTCTTGCTGAGGAAAAGCATCAGGCGTTGCTTGCAGACGAAGAGACCTTGAGCTACCTTCGTTCTTCTCGCGGGTTATCTCTTGAAACTATCAAGACTTTCCGAGTGGGGCTAGACATTAGAACTGCCCCAAGGGGGGATAGCGCAAAGTGTATCGTTTTTCCGTATTTCTCAGAAGGTAAGCTGACCAATATGAAATACAAAAGCATCCTAAAATACGAGGGCGTGGAGGGTGGGAAACCCCGCTACATCACCACTCAGGAGGCAGGATGCGCCCACCATCTTTACGGAGTTGATACCGTTGATAAGGATACCAAGATGATAACGGTGGTAGAGGGCGAGTTTGACGCTATGGCAGCACACACTTACAAACTACCAAACGTAGTGAGTGTGCCTAACGGTGCTAATGGATTTGGTTCTTGGGTAGAGGAATTAAATAAATACGACAAAATCTATCTTATGTTTGACAATGACAAGGCAGGAGAGGATGGAGCAACTGAGTTGGCTAGGAAACTAGGTCAATCCCGCTGCTGGCGGGTCAGGTTGCCTCTTAAAGACCTGAACGAATGCTTATGTGCAGGGTTTACGGGCGCAGAGTTAAAGAAATGCTTTGACGATGCTGCACACTACCTCTCAGACAGCACAACTTCGTTGGATAAAGTCATTGCTAAAGTTGATACTTTATACCAGAACTCCGAGAAGGCAAGGGGGCGACCCACTGGATTCAAGCAACTCGATGACACAATCGGCGGGTGGAGGGATGCCGAGGTAACAGTATTCACAGGGAACACGTCGTCTGGTAAGACAACCTTTATACTTAACGCTATGTATCAAGAGATTGTGCGGGATGGTGGTATCTTGATTTGCTCTACTGAGATATTGGTGGAGAAGGTCATGGCAAAGCTCTTCAGTATCCACATGGAAGCAGACTTTTATAACAAAGAAAAGTTTACACCAGAAATGTACGAGACCTGCAGGACTTGGTTCTTAAATAAGAACATTTTCTTTATTGACGTTTACGGCGGGATTCCCCTATACAAAATACAAGACGCTATTGAGTTTGTATCCCGCTTTCACGACGTTAGGATGATTATGCTCGACCACCTTCATTTCTTCTTAGAACGCAAAGACAAGGAATACTTTGAGATTGGCGTGTGGTCGATGGAAATTGAAAAGATTTGTAAGAAAACAAAGACGCACATCTTTTTAGTTGTGCATCCAAAGCAGATGGACGATTCTGGCGAACTCCGCGAGAAGGGAATGGACTTCTTGCGCGGTAGCGCCTGTATTAAGCAGAACGCCGACAATGTGGCAGTGCTGTGGCGAGACTTTGACATGGAACAGCAGGGCGTTAATCGAGTAGAGCTGCTCTTTAAGAAGGTTCGTGATGACACAGGGCATGAGGGCGTGGTAACGCTTTACTTTGACCCAAGTAACCAGCGGTACTACGAGACTATTCCTGAAGAACAGAAATTCCTGCTACCCACACCGCCAGTGAAGAAGCCCAAAAAGGTTGAGGTCGAGAGGAGCGATGTCAATGGATAGCAATAAGATGCTAAGGGAAGAACTTGAGGTGACACGCAAAACCTTTGAACATAAGGTCGAGGGGTTACTTGATGAGCAAAAAAGACTTTACAACGATAAAGCTAAACTCATTGAGCGACTCCAAGATGCTGAGTGGCTTCTGAAATATTTGGATATTGTAATAAAACTTGCTGACGTTCCAGACGCCATGTGGACAGCAGACGACTCCAAAATTCTTCACGATATTAGAACGGCTGTCGTTGCGTTCAAGAAGAGGGTGTACAATGTGTAAGTACATCTTTACAATTATGTACGTTTTGAACACTATCGTATTTGGGTATGTTACCCTGAAAATGTGGATAAAATGAAAAAGAAACCAACGCTTGTCGAACATCACGTTATCTACTCTCTTCCAGACCAGAAGAAGAGGCAGGGAGACTTGACTATGTTTATAACACAGGGGGAGCATACGGTCATCACAGACGTAATGTATAGCGTTCCCCTGAACAGTCGAATGATGGGTTGGGCGCTTGTGTTTGAGGGAATGAAGAGGTTAATGCGTAGTGACATTGAGAATTACAATTCAGAGAAAGGGTTAAAACCTTGCAAACCAAAGACAGCTGGGAAGAATACAAAGAGTTAATCAACTATCTGGCGAGAACCACCATCAGAAAGTGGATGATTGGCGTGGAGTTGGAGGATGTGAAGCAAGAGTTGTGGGCTGAGTTCTTTAGGGTGTGCGAAGAGAATGAAGACACTCATAAAATCATTATGATTGATAATCTCCGCAGGTTTGCATCAGTCTACAAGAGAAAGGCTGGAGAGTTAAAGTTTGGGCGGGAACGATTTCATAATGAGTGCCTCGACTTTGAGACTAAGAGTAAGAATACCTGTCATTGGAGAAAGGTGGGTCATCTCTGGGAGGAGTACCTTGAAAAACTGTCTCCGAGAGATTCGACCATTCTCCGTTTCGCGGCTCAGGGAGCGTCTAACGCCACTATTGCTAACGCTTTTAAACTAAGCGTGAGTCGAATAGAGGCAATCAGGTCTAAACTTATACGAGATTTTAAAATGGAGGTTGAAAACATCACATGAATCAAGAACTGAGAAGTTCTATCATTTGGATATGCGTGAACGTCGGTTTGCTATCCATTGGGTTTGCAATTGTCGGAATTATTGAGTGGTTCCGATGAACAAAGACGGAGCCAAGATTCTACTTTTGGACATCGAGACCGCGCCCGCTAAATGCTTTTCTTGGGGGCTGTGGGACGTGAACATAGGCATCAACCAGATTATCGAGGACGGATACGTTCTCTGCTGGTGTGCTAAGTGGTATGGAACCAACAAGTTCCTGAGTGATTCCTTGGTGAACCACCCCACTTATTTCAAGAAGCACCCGATGTGCGATTCTAAGATTGCACTTTCGATTTGGCGGTTGTTGGATGAGGCTGATATCGTAGTTACCCATAACGGTAACAGTTTTGACCTAAAATGGTTAAATACTATCTTCATCAAGAACCATTTACCGCCTGTGGGTCAGTATAAGTCGGTAGATACATGCCTTGAGGTGAAGAAGAACTTCAGATTTATCTCAAACAAGCTAGATTTTGTGGTGAAGAAACTAGACCTTGGATACAAGATAAATACGGGTGGCTTTGAATTGTGGCGTGATTGCATGAAAGGTGATTTGGTGGCATGGAAGAAGATGACCACCTACTGCGAACACGATGTGCGGATATTAGAGCGTCTATACTCCGCAATCAGACCCTTTATTAAGACCCACCCTAACCTCAATTTGTATCGGAAGGATGGCGTGATAGGCTGCCCCAACTGCGGGAGTAAGCAACTTGTAAAAAAGGGATGGCAGTATACACAGCTATCCAAGTATCAAAGATTGATTTGTACGAACTGTGGCAGAAAAACTAGGGACGGTAAGAGGATTGCCCTAGACCCACACGCTCCGAGGTCAGCATGAGGCTTATTGACCCCGTTGATGTGATTCTGAGTCTGATAATTCTGTGGCTAGTAGCTTTGAGCATTTCTAACTGTCTCATAATTAAGGCAGAAAGAGAGTTTCTCAAGTTCACCGACTTTGTAATAGACGACAACCTGAAGAACGTTGTTCAGTCAGGCGGAAACACCTATTACATCGTCGATATGGGAAAGGTAACAATTCCGCAAGATGTCGGGGGAACAAATCTCTGGTCTCCGATTTATGTGGACGGAAAAGACCTTCCCGCGCTAGCAGATTGGCGCAGGAAGATGTCTATAATGGTGAAAGAGTACGACGAGATGGATATTACAGGGAAACAGCTGGTGGCTCAGGCTGAGGGTTTCTTTACAAGGAAACTTGCTGAAACCCAGAAAAGAAAGGAAGAAAAGAAATGAGATGTCAAGGACAGTACCAACTAGCATGGGCTAAGTGCAAGAGTTTAGACCCATCTGCTACATTAAAGTTTGAGATAGGAGAAGAAGTGTGCTATTGTTGTCCAGCATGTGCAAACCTGCTGGAAGATAGACTTCGCACGGATGGGGTGAAATTTTTTATGAGCGCCATCGGAGAGGAATCCTAATATGCCATATTTGGAGGAGAACCACAAACAGGAGTTAGAAAAAGTTATGGAATTAGACCACGATGCGACATATATTGCGTCGCATAACACCAAAGACTTCGCGGGGGCAGTAAACTATCTGAACTTTGTCATTGCAAAGAAAAGATTTGCGGAGGGTTCAGAGTTTAAGAAGTATTACCAGTTTGCTTTGTGGACTGGGACTATGTTGTGCTGCGTCCTTGAGGTTTACAGGAGATTGATTGCTCCTTATGAGGACGAGGCTATCAAGCGCAATGGTGACGTAGAATGAGCTACCTATACAAGGTGCTTCTATTCCTGTCCAATAACGAGAAGGTGTCTAAAAAGAAATGGGAAGATGACGAAGTGGCATTTGATATTGGGTTTTTAATCGCACTGTTCACATCAATTTTTCTAGCAATGGTCTGCTGGGTAACATCTATCACTCTAAAGATTGTTGCTATTCAGCTGGGCGATGAAAAGATGGCTTCCGTTGGCTCAGTATTATCAGATGGAGGATGGATTTTTATAGCCATCATATTCTTCATCGAGGCATACGATAGCTTGAGACATAACAGAACGTGGAACGAGTGAGGAAAATATGAAAAAACTAGTAACGTATCTCGTTGGTAGCATTCAAGATAGTGCAGACCCTAATGCCAGCAGAGAGAAGGTAGAGAAGGCTCTAATCGAGGACGGATTTGAGGTTCTTAATCCGTGCAAGTTGGAATGCAACACTACGTTGGCTGGAACCATTGAGGAACAGAGCGGTAGCTTCTGATCCGTCCGAAGCTATGCCTGAGAAAGTGATGGTGCCAGAAGAAGTGATTCCTGTGGCGGCAGCGATGGCGCCAGAGTCATTGATCTGGAATTCAGAAGCCGGACCGATCGAGAACTTGGAAGCTGGAGCAGTGGTGCCGATGCCGACATTGGTTCCGTC
>Ga0209668_10001037_pt1 | contig 11754 bp, 7 predicted proteins | sample FrelakmetPLP11PL_FD_187150 | JGI IMG/M metagenome (GOLD analysis project Ga0209668, IMG submission 187150) | Freshwater lake sediment microbial communities from the University of Notre Dame, USA, for methane emissions studies - PLP11 PL (SPAdes)... | ecosystem: Environmental > Aquatic >... | reverse complement strand
CCGGGAGCGCGCTGACGACATTCCCGTCCTCGCCTCGCGGTTCGTGCAGACGGTCGCCCACACCTACGGCCGCGAGGACCTCAGCATCAGCCCGGCGGCCGTGGCCTGGCTCAAGCGCCAGCCCTGGCCCGGCAACGTCCGGCAGCTTCGCCAGTGGATCGAGCGCGCCTCCCTCGTGGGCCGCCACTCCGTCCTCGACGTCGCCGACTTCGACGCGATCGTCGACATGGAGCCGCGCGACCCCTCGCGCGATGCTCTCCCGCCCGTCGGCAGCATGACGATGGACGAGATCGAGAAGGCGATGATCGTGAAGTCGCTGAAGCACCACGCCGGCAATATCACGCGCGTGGCCGAGTCGCTGGGCTTGAGCCGGGCTGCGCTGTACCGGCGATTCGAGAAATACGGGCTTTCCGCGTGAACCTGCGGCGCCGCTTCATCATCTACCTGGTCGTCGTCCACAGCATGCTGGCGGCCCTGGCGTGGTGGCTGCTGCTGCAGAACATCCTTTGGCTCGTGGCGATCGAGGTCGTGTTCGCCGCGTCGCTCGCCGTCGGCGTGGCCATCGTGACCAGGCTGTCATCCTCGCTGTCGGCGGTGCGGCAAAGCGCGCAGATGCTGCACGAGGGCGAGTTCACCACGAGGTTCCGCGAGATTGGTCACCCGGACGTGGACACGTTGATCCGGGTCTACAACGGCATGGTGGACGGGTTGCGCGAGGAACGCGTGCGCCTGCAGGAACAGCAGTACTTCCTTGGCCAGTTGCTCGCAGCGTCCCCCGCAGGCGTCATCATCCTCGAGCACGACGGCCGCATCGCGTCGGTCAACCCGGCGGCCGAACGGCTGCTGCAATTGGCTGCGTCCGAGACAGAAGGCAGACTCCTGGCGGAGGTGCGCTCCTCCCTGGCCGAGGCTTTGGACTCCCTTCAGCCCGGCGACGCAAGTGTCGTTCCGCTGTCGAATGGAGGCCGGGTGCGCGGTCAGTGCGCCACCTTCGTGGAACGCGGCCACGCCCGGCGGTTCTACCTGGTCGAAGAGTTGACCGAGGAACTGCGGCAGACGGAGAAGTCCGCCTACGAGAAGCTCATCCGGATGATGTCGCACGAAGTGAACAACTCCGTCGGCGCCACAAGGTCGCTGCTGCAGTCGTCGCTGGCGTTCGGCGAGCACCTGCCTCCTGCGCAGCGGGAGGAACTTGAACACGCCCTCGGCATCGCGGGAGCGCGACTCGAACGCCTCAACAGCTTCATGCGGGGCTTCGCGGATGTGGTGCGCATGCCGCAGCCGGTGAAGCGGCCGTGTGACGTCGATCGCTTGCTCGACGGATGCGTCCGATTGATCCAGGCCCAGACGGACCCGGCGCGCGTCACGTGGCGATGGGAGCGTCAGGGCGCGCTGGGCACGATCGATCTGGACGAGGCGCAAATGGAGCAGGCGCTCATCAACATCCTGAAGAATGCCGTCGAGGCCATTCCGGCGGACGGCGGGACCGTGACTGTCCGCGCCTGCCAGGGCGTCGATTCAAGCTGCATCGACATCGAAAACACGGGGCCTGGCATCCCCGGCGAAGCACGGCCACATCTGTTCACGCCGTTCTTCACGACCAAGCAGAACGGCCAGGGGATTGGCCTGACGATGGTGCAGGAGATCCTGCGGCGGCACGGCTTCGATTACGCCCTCGAGGGGCCCGCCGGCGGCCCCACGCGGTTCCGGATCGAGTGGGGTCAGGTCCAAAACACAACCTTTTCCAAGAAGCCGTAGAAAAAGGTTGTGTTTTGGACCTGACCCCACTCCTCAGCGTTTCGGCCGCAGCAGCAGGTCCTGGAAATCGAAACTGAAGTCCGTGGCGGAGGACACCGCCTGCATCTTCGCCTGGTCGATGCTGCCGTCGGGATTCAGCGCGAAGGTCACATACGCATCGGCGCGCAGTTCGCGGTCGCGCCACCGCACGACGAAAGTGTCGTGCTGCCAGTGCTCGAGGTCGCCGACGAGTGACGGCGTGCGCGAGAAACGCATGACGAGCTTGCCCTGCTCGAGCGCTATGGCGATATCGCCGTACCACGCATCCTCGTACGTGGCCGCGTAGCCTCCGAGGGCCAGGGACGGTTTCGATGACGCATCCCTGGCGGCGCCAGCCTTCTTCTCTGCGTCAGCCGCGACCGCCTCGCCGCGCGCCGCGGTGACGCGAAATGCCTCGATCCAATCTGCGGCCGGCGCGCCGAGATAATGGTCGACCACGTAAAGCGCGATCGCGTCGAACGCCTCGCTGGACTCCTGGTTGGTCAGCACCACCACGCCCAACTGCGCCTCTGGCAGCATCATCACCCGCGAGACGTAGCCGGGCAGGCCGCCGGTGTGTGTCCACATCTTCTTTCCGCGGTAGTCGCGGACGTTCAGGCCGAGCGCGTAGCCTGCAAAGTTGTTCCGGAGAGGCGCAAGCTCGGCAGGCGGGTTCGACGGTGAGAGCGGCGTGACGATGCCGGTGATCTGACGGAGTGTGCGTTCCGAGAACAACAGGGTGCCGTCCGACAGTTTCCCGCCGCCGAGGAGCACGAGCATCCACCTCGCCATGTCCTCGGCGCTCGAGTTGATGCCGCCGGCAGGGTTCGTGTTGTCGCTGAGGAAGGGGGCAATCGGTTTGACGGTGCCGTCGACCCGCGCGTGCGTGACCGCCACATTGGCCCCAGACGAGGCGGCGGAGTGCAGCACGTTGCTGCCGGTCATCCCGACCTTGTTGAGGATGCGCGCCGTGACGAAGTTCTCCCACGACTGTCCGCTCACCGCCTCGATCAACTGGCCGGCGACGAGATACAGCACGTTGTCGTAAGCGTAGGCGCTGCGGAAACTGGTGGCGGGCTTGATGTAGCGCAGCCGGTGGGCGATCTCGCCCCTGTTATACGTGGAGGCCGGCCACCACAGCAGGTCGCCGGCGCCGAGTCCGAGACCGGCGCGGTGCACGAGGAGGTCTCGCACGCTCAATTCGCGCGTTACGTAGGGGTCCCACATCTGGAAGCCGGTCAGGTACCGGACCACCGGCGCGTCCCACTCGATCTTGCCTTCCTCCACCAGCAGGCCGAGGGCCGTGGAGGTGAAGACCTTGGTGTTCGACGCGATCCCGAACAGGGTCCGGGCGTCCACCGGGTCTGGCGCGCCAAGCTTGCGCACGCCGTATCCCTTCGCCACGACGACCTTCCCATCTTTCACGATCGCGAGACCGATGCCCGGCACGTCGAAGGTCTTCATGGCCCGCGCGACCCAGGCGTCGAGATCGGGTGGCGCGGCGGGCGGCGCCTGGGCCGCCAGTGTGACGGTAAACGCGAGCACAAGGCAGGTGACGATGGCGGGTAGTGCGCGGCGGAAACGGTACATGGTCAATCTCCTGGGGGAACTCGTTCCATCCGGCGGTCCAAGAGTGGGACCGGTCGGAGGGCGGGCTGCGGATCCTCTCCTCGACGTTCCCGACTGCGCCGGGCATTATGCCGGATCCAAAGACCCGGCCTTCCTTGGCTGATGGAGCCCGGGGGCTTCCGCCTCCGCGCGAAGCTTCGGCGGACCGCCGTAACTCTAGTGGGGGCGGTCAGACTCCCGGGGCGCAGCCGCTTGTTTCGCACGGGCGAGGAGCACCTTGGGATCGAACACCTCGCCGGCCCTGATCACGTTCGTGATGTTCGCCAGGTCCTCGATCCGCTTCAGCGGATCGCCCTGTACGACAATGAAGTTGGCCTCGGTCCCGGGCGCGAAGCGGACGAGGCCCGCCTTCTCGCCGACGAGCGCGGCGGCCGTTACCGTTGCGGCGCGCAGGGCATCGGCCGGGCTCAAGCCTGCCCGCACCAGGGCGGCGAGTTCCCGGTGCAGCCCGACGCCCGGGACCGGATAGCCGCGCAACTCGAAGCCCGTGCCTGCGGCCACGCGTCCGCCGGCGCGCACGAAGCGGGTCAAGAACGCCGCCTGGTTGGTCCACACGCGCCGCGCCTTCGCGGCTTCGGCGGCAGGCAGCGTCGCCAGGGCGGCCGTCAACTCCGCGCGCCGGCCCTCGGGCAGCAGCGCGAGCGCGGTGTCGCTGGCAACCTCCTGCGGAAACGCACGCGTCATGGCCACCGCCATCATCGGCACCAGCGTCACACGCGCGCGCAGCAGTCGTGCGTGCAATGCCGCCAGTTCCTTCGCGCTCGCGGCCAGCCACGAGTCATCCGACGACCCATTCTTCGCTTTGACGGGGTACGCCAGGGTTTCGATCGACGACACGCCGGCGGTGACGAGGTCGGACATTGACGCGGCGCCCGGCTGGCTGCTGACACGCACGGACGACCCTCGAACGGCCGAGACCATAGCTCTGTAGACGTCGGCGCCGAGAGCGTCGTATCCCGCGATCCAGTCGACCTTCGCCTGGATCTGTTGTCTCACTTCCGCGGCGGCAGTGGCCGTGTCCGGCGCATCGAAGAGCCAGCGGTCCGGGCTCGCGCCTTGATTGATGCCGCGGCCGCTCGTCCACAGCTTCGGTGCGAGCGTTTCCCCGGACAGCGCGCGTCGGCGCTGCGCGACGCCCCAGCCGGTCCGCACGTTGAGCGTGCGATAGCCCGTCACGCCGTGGGCCAGGCCCATCAGGTAGAAGTAGTCCGCGTCGAGATCGGAGGTTGGCGCGGCCCAGGCATGCGCGTCTATCAGGCCGGGGACCAGCACACCGCCCTCGACCTCCACTCGTACCGTTGTATCGGGCACGGACGCCGGCGGCTCGGGGGTAACGCTCTTGATGCGGCCGTCCTCGATCAGGATGGTGGCCGGCGCGAGGTAGCGTCCCCTCGACACGTCCAGAACCCGCGCGCCGGTGATGAGCACCGGCGCCTTTATCGGGAGCACTCTCGTCGGGAGCGCTTTCGGCGCCGGTGCCTGAGCGACGAGCGCTGTTCCGAGCGCAATGGCGGCGAGTGAGGCGAGCCGGCGCACGCTCTGAGGACGAGCCCGGCCGGTGTGCGTTCTCGTGCGGGAAAGGTTCACGCTGCCGTCAGTCTAATCCGAATCGCGCATTCCGAGTCTCGCTTGCCCGCCGTAGCCGGCCGGCAGGCCGCTCGGCGAAGGCGGGAATCCCGGCCCTCTGATCTATGATGCGAAGTTCGACAGGATGCCGTCATGCGCGAAATCGTCATCACCCGTCACGGCGCCCCCGAGGTCATGGAAGAGCGGGAGCGTCCGACTCCTGATCCTGGCCCCGGCGAGGTCCGCATTCGCGTGAGAGCGGCCGGTGTGAACTTCGCCGATCTGCTCGCCCGCCTGGGCCTCTATCCGGACGCACCGCCGCCACCGGTCGTGGTGGGTTATGAAGTGTCCGGTTATGTCGACGCGATCGGGCCTGGCCCGACGCGCCACGAGGTGGGCCGCCACGTGCTGGCCCTGACGCGGTTTGGCGGCTATGCCGATTACGTCTGTGTCCCCGCCGACTTCGTGTGGGGCGTGCCGCCCAATCTGAGCCACAACGAGGCGGCGGCCATCCCGGTGAACTATCTGACGGCGGTTGTGGCCCTGTACCGGATGGCGAACCTGAAGGCCAACGAGACCGTCCTCGTACATGGCGCCGGTGGTGGCGTCGGCATCGCGGCCTTGCAGCTCTCTCGGCTTCGCCGTTCGACTGTCATCGGCACGGCGTCAGCCTTTAAGCACAACGCGTTGCGCAGCCTCGGGATCGATCACGTCATCGACTACCGGAGCGCCGATGTCGAAGCCGAGGTGGCGCGCATCACGGGCGGCCGGGGCGTTGATGTGGTGCTCGATCCCCTTGGAGGCGACCACCTGGCGAAGAGCTACCGCATGCTCGCGCCGCTCGGCCGGCTCGTCATCTACGGCTCCCAGGATCTCGTCGTCGGCCTGGAACGCAATGACGAGCGCGTTGAGGCCTTCCTCCAGAAGCGGCCGTTCTTCGATCCGATGGACCTCATGAACAGCAACAAGGGTGTCTTCGGATTGAACCTGGGCCACCTGTGGAAGGAGCGACGCTACCTGGCCTCGGCGATGGAGGCGCTGCTCACCGACTTCGCCGGCGGGCGCCTGAAGCCTGTCATAGCGAAGACCTTCCCGCTGGCACGGGCCGCCGACGCGCATGCGTTCCTGCAGGACCGCGCGAACATCGGCAAGGTGGTGCTTACGATCTCGTGACTGGGGCTGGGGTTCGGGGCTCGGGACTCGGGGCTCGGAGTTCGGGGCTGCGGATCTCTTCAGATGGAGGCCGGGGCTTCAGACCTGGCGAACACCGGACACGAACATTGGCCCCTACCTCACGACCAGCGCGGCCCGCGTGACCGCTCCGGCAGCGACCACCACCTCGACGCGCTCGCGCATGGCCTTCCCGGCCCGATCCTCCAGGCGAACGTGATACTTCCCCGGTGAGAGGCGCGTCATCCCGACCCAGCCGTTCGCATCGGCGGTCGTGCGCTTCGTCTTGCGAAACCAGCCCGTCCTGCGAATCCGGATCGTGGAGGCCTCGACGGCACGGCCATCCGCGTCCGTCACCATCCCGGCGATGAACCCGGCGGTCGGATGCTCGATCCACGGCATGGCCGGTACGGGTGCGGGTGCCGTGAACGCCGCAGGCGCGTTTCCGGCGCCGCGCACGAGGTAGTCGAGGCGATCGGGGTCGGCGGCCTGCGTCGGAGGTGCCGGTGCAGCGGGTGCGCCCGCTGGTCTCGGCAGGGCGGTGGCCGCCGTGCCCGCAGCCGGCTGCTGTACCGGTGCGCCGGTCGCGGCAGGCGGGGCCGGCCGGAGGGACGGGCTGAAGTACGAGAAGAACGAGACGCCGTCGGCACGGGAGCGGTCTTCGGGTGTTCGCACGCGAGCCACCTGCGCAAGCACGCCTTCAGGCGCGCTGAGGTAGCCGCCGATCCCGACGGCCAGCTGCCGGTCGGCCTTGTGGCGTTTTTCCCACGCGATCCAGCCGTTGAACCAGCCCCGCACTCGCTCGTCTTGCTCGCGCGCGTAGTTCATCGGCACGGCCAGATCGAGCAACCCTTCCGCGAGCCAGCCCTGCCAGTTCTGGAAAATCCGCTGCATCGGCGCGACGTTCTCGAAATCCGCGAGCGATACCGGCGGCCTGCCCCACGGGATGGCAGCAGCGCTCACCTTGATGCGGGGTTTGATCGCGCGCGCCTCGATCGAGATGCGGCGCATGAGTTGCGTCACCTGCTGCCGCCGCCACCGGATCCACGCTTCATCGTCCGGGGCCGGCACGTCGGTGCGGCCCGTAGCCCGCTGGAAGCGCCCGACGCTCACGGGGTTGTAGCCCACGTCCGACCCGCGCGGGAGTGTTGGCCCGTCGGTTTCCGGGTAGCGAATGTAATCGAAGTGAATGCCATCCACGTCATACCGCTTGACGATGTCGAGGTAGACCGACACGAGATGGTTCTGGGCCTGCGGGTGGCCGGGATCGAGGAAGTAGCCGACGGGGAACTTCTGCTTGCCGTCGCGAGCGCTGGTCAGCCAGCCGTTCTCGCCGGTGGCAGCCGGCCCGTGAAGATTGAATACGTGGCGCGCGTCCTTTGGCGGCGTCTCATCGCGCCACACCGGCATGGCGTTGAGCCAGGCGTGCACCTGCAGCCCCGCCTCGTGGGCCGTCTTGACGATGTGGGCGAGGGCGTCGAAAGAGGGGCTGTAGTTCGGGTCATCGAGGGGCGGTTCGAGTCCGCCCGTGTAAAGGGCGTCGCCGCGCCGCCGTACCTGCACGATGAGCGTGTTGATGTGAATGCGCCTGGCGTCGGCAATGAGCTGGGCCACCTCCTCGGGCGAGCGAATCCCGGCGTGGAAGGCGTCCACCCACAGCGCACGCAGTTCAGGCGCAGCTGTTATCGGGACGCCCGGCGGCGTTTGGGCGGAGGCGGCCCTCGGTGACAGCAGGATGAGCGATGCGGCCAGCATGAGCCACACGCCGGCGCTGGAAAACCACGAACGACCTGTGATCATTCTCCGCCTCCTGCGTGTAGCGCGCACTCGCAGCGGTGATTATGCTCGATTCCGCGCAGGCGGGGCAGAGTGGAGTCTGACCTCGATTACTTCTTCAGCGTGAACTCGGCGTGCAGCGGGCGGGTGAAGGTGCCGGTGTCTTCCAACTCCAGGCAGACGAACTCCGCGCCTGCGAGCCACGCGGCGTCGATGCGGCTTCCCGCCGACGCGTCGCCGTTGACGCGGATCTGCCACGTTCCCGTCGTCAGGGTGACCATCCTGCTCAATATCAAAGGCTCGGCAGTCGCGCGCCCGGCCTCGAGCAGGAAGGCCTCGTGCCTGGACGTGTTCCTGAGACAGTACTGAGGGAAGGCCGTCGGCTCGAGCAGGGGCGACCTGATTTCCGCTTGAGAAAGGCCGATCGCGGCGCCGGTCGGCAAGAGGGCGACCGACGTGATTTCCACTGCGGATCCCGGGAAGGCGAATCGCGCTCCGGGCCGCGCCGGGATAACACCTCGCACGCGGTATTGATGCGCCCGGAACGTGACCGTTGCATCCAGAATCGCCCGCTCGCCCCTGTAGCGGTCCGCCAGATCGGCCGGCACGGTCGCAACGGCTATGCGGCCATAGGGGATTGCTGCGGCGGCAGGAGAGGCCAGCACTGCCGACGGGCCAAGAGCCGCCTGTCGGGCGAGTTGGAACAACTGGACCAGGTTCTTCCGGTTGCTCGATCTCGGCACCAACACCTGCCCGATCGCAGCCGTCATCCGGTCGGAGACCGTCTGGTCCGAATACGTCAGGCGCGAATCGATTGCTGTCGCCATCAGGAGCACGCCATCCGTCTGGCAGTCTGCGGTGATGAAAGCCGAGATCCGCGTCCGTGGAACAACGACGCCGCCAACCTTCTCAGGCCAGCTCTGCTCGATGACCGTCTCGGGGTCGAGTGAGACGATGACGCCTTCGGGGTTGACTACCGCCTGATCGACGGGACCCGAGGGCCGGACGGCAGGCTCACCCGGCCACGCGATGCCTCCCGCGAACGCGACCAGCAGCGCGACTACGACCATCACCGCCGCTCGCGTCTGCCGGAGCCTGTTGTATTGGTACGCGATCGCCGGCACACCAAGCACCAACAGCATGACGACGAAGACGTCAGGCCGCCATCGGCTGTCCGGCGTCATGAACGGCCAGAACCTGAGGATCGCCGGCACAACCACGCCGCCGGCCGCGCTAACGAGTGCGAAGCCCGCGACGGCGGCCACGACGAAATGGGTCAGCGACGAGGTGATACAGGCGGCCATCGCGGCGAGCAGCGTCACGACGCCCTGCTCAATCGCGACCGCGTTCGCAGCCCGCACCGCATCTGACACCAGGGCGCCGGTTGACCACCAGGCGGTGAGCGTCACCGCCCACGGCACGGCGACGAGAACGAGCCCCAGGGAAACCAGTTTGCTGACGAAGAGCGCGGTGCGGGAGATCGGCCGCGTCAGCCAGAATGCCGTCGTGCCGACAAGGGGGTCGCGCTGGATGATGACTGCGGCGAGGAACCCCGTGCTCAGCAAGCGGAGCAGGAGCAATACCGGTGTCCTGGGCATGCGCAGCAGCAGCGCCGGACCGGCGAGGATCGCAGCAGGCAGCAACGCCAGGATGCCGACCCACGCGAGCAGCAGCGCACGCTGCGAGCGCAGATCGTGCCACGCCAGGTGTTGAATCGACTTCATCGTCCGGTTCCCAATGCTCTCATCGCAGTTCCGGCACTTTCGTCGGCCGCCCAGGGGTGAAGCCGTCGATCCCGATCGACGTGGACAGCAGCCCGACAGTCTCCGGTTTCAGCACGAGCAACTCCGCATCCGCGAGCCACGCGCGGTCCAGAGTGACCTGCCTCGCGGCGGTCGCGTTCAGTTTCATCTCGAGATGGGTACGGCTCACGAGCAGGCTGGAGAAGTCGAGCAGCGTGCTTCGAAACGACAACTCTCCCCGATTCGTCGTAACCACCGCCTGGCGCAGTCTCTGGTTGAGCAGCAGGTAGCAGGCGGGCGCGATCGGGATCCAGTCTCTGACGTAGTCTTCGCGGATCTCCACCGCGACGCCATCTTCGACCGGCGCAATGCCTTCGAACTCGACCGCGTATCGCGGGCTTCGTGCCACGTGGCCAGCGTTGAGCGGCACGCGGGCGATGATTGCGTAGCGGTACGCCAGCAGATCGAGGGAGACGTTCACGGTCGCCGGCTGGGCCGCACGCACGGCATACGTGTCTGCGCCAATCTCGAGAAACGTGAAACGGTAGCGTCCGGCGGCCATGCGCCCGGGCTCCGCGATAGTCGCGCCGCCGATGGCGGCCGATATGCTCGCGTACGGCTGATCGGCGAGGGTCTCCGCCGCGTCGTCGTCCATCCACGAATCTGCAAATCGGGACGTGGAGCGCTCGGATACTCCGTCCGGGAACTGGATCGTCGTCGTCCGGCTGACGGGCTTCAGGATGATCGCCCCGGCGGTGGAGTCCGCGAGCGTCGCGCTGTAGCGCATCCCGGGCTGGACGGCGCCGTCGGTTGTCTCTCGGTACGATGTGACGCGAATCGATGCCAGGTCGAGCGAGAGGTTCGACGCCTGCAGCGTTCGGCTGACGGCACCGGCGGGCGGCGCACTCGTCACCGTCCACAACGGGAATTTCTTCACCAGCACCACGACAGCGACCAGCGCGATGACGAGTGAGAGCGATCTCGCCGTCTTCAGCGTCAGGTGCTGGTGGACGGAAATGAGCGTGGCAAGGATCCCCGTGACGGTCCAGAACGCGATGCCGACCCACTCTCCGGTGTGCAGGACGATGGCAAACGGAGCAGACCGACGCGGAAGGGCCCAGGTCAGCTCGCCGCCCAGCCCGTACAGGACCTCCGTAACCACCCCCAGGACGACGATCTGGGCCAGGTTCTTCGACACGGACGCCAGCGCCAGGGCAAGGCCCGTGATGAAGGCTTGTTCGCCCGCAATCGCCAGCCCCGCGTGGAGTGCGGCTGACACGTGCAGCCCCATCCCCAGGAACACCCCGATGAACCAGATGAGCGGCACGATCACCGTCAGCAGAAGGGTACTGAGGAGCGTGCCGCCAAGCACGGAGACACGCGGGATCGGCCTCGTCCGCCAGAACGCGGTCGTTCCGACCAGGAGATGCCGCTGGACCAGAAGCGCAACAAGCACCACCGTCATCGCCCAGCGCATCACGATGGTGGCAATGTCGAGGCTCAGGTCGAGCCTCATCTCCGAGGGCAACCCCACGACGGGCGCTGGCGGCCCCATCCAGAGCACGGCGGCCTGGAGCAGAAGCACGCCCGCCCACACTACCAGCACCGGCGAGAGCGACCGCAGGTCGAACCGAACGAGGTGGCGGACCAGCTTCATCGCAGCGTCCCCCATTACTCCGACAACCGATACACGCGCGCGAGCGCGACGAAGATCTGGCGCAGGGGCATCGGCGTGGCCTGGATGTCGCGCGCGGAAGGCAGCGCCGCGCGAATCCGCGCCGGGGATTCGGTGTCGGAGAACGCGCTGTCCACGAACCGGATCACGGGCCCGGCCGCCTGGGGCAGCAGCCAGGATGCGGGAGCTTGCGCGGGCACGGGCGTGTCGGCGTCGAATGTCACCTCCACCTGCCGGAAACGCGAGAGCATCGACGGCACGGGTTCCGAGAGTTCGAGACGGCCGCGATTAATGATGCCAACCCAGTCGGCCAGGCGCTCGACCTCGTCGATGTCGTGGGACGACACGAACACGGTCCATGGCCTGTCGCCGGTCACCTCGAGGATGCCCTGAGAGAATTCCTCCCGCACAAGCGCGTCC
>Ga0209668_10001036_pt1 | contig 11758 bp, 12 predicted proteins | sample FrelakmetPLP11PL_FD_187150 | JGI IMG/M metagenome (GOLD analysis project Ga0209668, IMG submission 187150) | Freshwater lake sediment microbial communities from the University of Notre Dame, USA, for methane emissions studies - PLP11 PL (SPAdes)... | ecosystem: Environmental > Aquatic >... | reverse complement strand
GATCTAGCCGCGGCCTGTTCGGCAAGGCGCCGAACCCCGCCTTCATCGAAGAACTGCTGAAGCAGTTGTCACTGTGGGACAAGAAGGACGCGCGCATCATGCAGCTGTCCGGCGGCATGAAGCGCCGCGTGATGATCGCCAAGGCGCTGAGCCACGAGCCGCGCATCCTGTTCCTGGACGAGCCCACGGCCGGCGTCGACGTCGAGCTGCGCCGCGACATGTGGCAGATGGTGCGCGGGCTGCAGCAACGCGGCGTGACCATCATCCTGACCACACACTACATCGAGGAAGCCGAGGAGATGGCCGAACGCATCGGCGTCATCAGCGGCGGCGAGCTCATCCGCGTGCAGGACAAGGCGCAGCTGATGCAGCAACTGGGCCGCAAGCAGTTGACGCTGCAGCTGCAGCGGCCGCTGTCGGCGCTGCCGGGCGAACTGGCCGAATGGCAGCTCGAGCTGGCCGCCGACGGCCTGGCGCTGGTGCACCGCTTCGACGCCGCGCGCGGCCCGCATCACATCGCCGAGCTGCTGCGCCGGCTGGCGGCGCTGGGCATCGAATTCAAGGACCTGCAGACCGAGCAGAGCTCGCTGGAGGACATCTTCGTCAGCCTGGTGCACAAGACATGAACCTTCACGCCGTCAAGGCCATCTACGGCTTCGAGATGGCGCGCATGCGGCGCACGCTGATGCAGAGCGTGGCCTCGCCGGTGCTCAGCACCTCGCTGTACTTCGTGGTCTTCGGCGCGGCCATCGGCTCGCGCATGGAGCAGATCGACGGCGTCGGTTACGCGGCCTTCATCGTGCCGGGGCTGATCATGATGGCCATCCTGACGCAGAGCATCTCCAACGCCGCCTTCGGCATCTACATGCCCAAGTTCACCGGCACGATCTACGAGTTGCTGTCGGCGCCGGTGTCGCCGCTGGAGATCGTGGTCGGCTACGTCGGTGCGGCGGCCAGCAAGTCGATCCTGCTCGGGCTGCTGATGCTGGCCACGGCACGGCTGTTCGTCGACTTCCAGGTCGCCCATCCCGTGTGGATGCTGGGCTTCCTGGTGCTGACCTCGCTGACCTTCAGCCTGCTGGGTTTCATCCTCGGCGTCTGGGCCGACGGCTTCGAGAAGCTGCAGATCGTGCCGCTGATGGTCGTCACGCCGCTGGCCTTCCTGGGCGGCACCTTCTATTCGATCCACATGCTGCCGGCGCCGTGGCTGCAGATCACGCTGTTCAACCCAGTGGTCTACCTGGTCAGCGGCTTTCGCTGGAGCTTCTTCGGCAGCGCCGACGTGGCGGTGGGCATCAGCCTGGCCATGACCGTGCTGTTCATGCTGCTGTGCCTGGGCGCCATCGCCTGGATCTTCAAGACCGGCTACAAGCTCAAGACCTGAGACAGGCTGGTTCGATCTCGGATCAGGGCGGCTTCGCTCCGGATCCGAAGGCCGCCAGCACCTGCTCGATGAGCGTCCAGTCCGCCGGGATCTGACGGTCCAGCACCAGCAGCGCCAAGCCGTGCACCAGCGCCCACGCATGCAGCGCCGCGGCCTTGCGTTGGGCGGCGGTCCAGCCAGGCGGCATCAGCTCGGCGATGTCCTCGCGCAGCCCGCGCATCGCCGCCGACACCTTGTCGGGCGACGCATCCAGCAGGTCGTCGGGCTGGGCATGGCTGAACATCAGCCGGAACAGCATCGGGTGCTCGGCCGCAAAGTGCACATAGCTCAGCCCGCTGGCCAGGAACCCGGCGGCGCCGCGGCCGGCCTGCTTGCTGGCCTGCTGCTGACGGCGTGCCAGCCGCGCCAGCCCCTCGGCGGCCAAGGCGGCCTTCAGCGCATGCTTGTCCGGAAAGTGGCGGTAGATCGCCGTCGCGCTCACGCCGACTTCGCGCGCCACTTCGCGCAGCCCCAGGTCGTCCTGCGTGCCATCTGGCGGGCGCGCTTCGAGCAGGCGCAGCCCGGCCTCGATCAGCGCGTTGCGCAAATCGCCGTGGTGGTACGGCCGCGCGTCATGCCCTTGCCGTGGCGATGGATTCATGTTGACACTGTAATCATTTGCGGGCACGATGTGTTCGCTGTCAACATTATCGCCCCTCACCCTTCCGCCCGGATGCCGCGGGCGCCACGCAGGAGTTCCTCGCCATGCCCAGCCCGATCGAATCCGCCATCCGCAAGACCGTGACCCAGGGGGTCATGAAGCTGGCGGACTTCAACCGCAACCGCATGGCCGAGCCCGCCGTGCCGAACCCCTTCCTCAGCGGGCTGAACGCGCCGATGGACCGCGAACTGACGTTGGACCAGCTGCAGGTGAGCGGCACCATTCCGGCCTCGCTGGACGGCCGCTACCTGCGCATCGGCCCCAACCCGATCGGCACGCCCGCCCCCGCCAGCCATCACTGGTTCGTCGGTGACGGCATGGTGCACGGGCTGCGGCTGAAGGACGGGCAGGCGCTGTGGTACCGCAACCGCTGGATCCGCTCCACCGCCGTCAGCAAGGCGCTGGGCGAAGAGCGCGCGCCGGGTCCGCGCCACCGCAGCGACACCGTCAACACCAACGTGGTGGGCCATGGCGGCAAGACCTGGGCGCTGGTCGAGGCCGGCGGCTATCCGGTCGAACTGGGGGAGGAACTGCAGACCGTGGCCCACAACCCCTTCGAAGGTACGCTGAAGGGCTCGTTCTCCGCCCACGGCCACCTCGATACCACCACCGGGGAGCTGCACGCCATCTGTTACGACGCCACCGACCAGACCACCATCCGCCACGTCGTGGTCGGTGCCGACGGCCGCGTCAGGCGCGAGGAGCCGATCGCGGTGCAGCACGGCCCCAGCGTGCACGACTGCATGGTCACCCGCCAGTACGTGATCGTGCTCGACCTGCCGGTCACCTTCTCGATGGCGACTCTGGTGGCCGGCTACACCTTCCCCTACAAGTGGAACCCGGCCCACAAGGCGCGCGTCGGCGTGCTGAAGAAGGACGCACCCGGCAGCGAGACTGTCTGGTGCGACGTCGACCCCTGCTACGTGTTCCACCCATGCAACGGCTTCGAAACCGACGACGGCAAGATCATCCTCGACGTCGTGGCACATGCCACGATGTTCGAGGACAGCCGCATCGGCCCCGATGCCAAGGGCTCGCGCTTCGAGCGCTGGACCATCGACCCGGTGGCGCGCCAGGTGGCGCGCAAGGTCATCGACGACCGGCCGCAGGAATTCCCCCGCCCCGACGAGCGGCGCCTGGGTCAACCCTACCGCCACGCCTACGTGGCCGGCCTTAAGCACGATGATGAAGGCCAGTTCGTCGGTGACCAGCTGCTGATCCACCACGACCTGCACACCGGCGCGAGTGAAGTGCACGACTTCGGCCCCGACCACCATGTGGGCGAGTTCGTGTTCGAGCCGCGGCATCCGGGTGCGGCCGAAGGCGAAGGCTGGCTGATGGGCTTCGTCGTCGACGCCCGGCAGCAGACCACCGACTTCGTGATCCTGGACGCGCAGAACTTCAGCGGTCCGCCGCAGGCGGTGGTGAAGATCCCGCACCGCATTCCGGCCGGCTTCCACGGCAACTGGGTGCCGACGCAGCGCTAGCCGGAGGCCGCGGCGGGCGGATGCCGGCGCGGCAGAATGCCGCTGCGCACACTCGCCTGAGGAGGGCACATGCTCGCGGTCATCGGTGGCACCGGCATCTACGAACTGGCCGGCATGCAGGTCGAACATCGCCTGGACGAAACCACGCCCTTCGGCACGCCTTCGGGCCAGATCGTGAAGGGCCGGCTGGGCGGGCGCGAGCTGCTGTTCCTGGCGCGGCACGGCGCCGGCCACAAGCTGCTGCCGCACGAGGTGAACTACCGCGCCAACATCTATGCGCTCAAGCGCGCCGGGGCGACGCAGATCCTCGGCTTCTCGGCCGTCGGCAGCCTGGTGCAGGAAATCGCACCCGGCGATCTGGCCATGCCCAGCCAGTACTTCGACTGGACCAAGGGTGGCCGTGCGCGCAGCTTCTTCGGCGAGGGCGTGGCCGCGCATGTATCCACCGCCGAGCCGGTCAGCCTGAAGCTGATCGACTGGGCGACCTGTCAGGCCCAGGCCATGGGCATCAAGCTGCACCGCGACGTGACCTACGCCTGCGTGGAAGGCCCGCGCCTGGGCACACGCGCAGAAAGCCTGTTCATGCGGCAGGCGGGCTGCCAGCTGGTGGGCATGACCAACGTGCCCGAGGTCTTCCTCGCGCGCGAGGCGCAGATCTGCTATGCCACGGTGTGCATCGCCACCGACTACGACTGCTGGATGGACGACCCGGCCATGCATGTCAGCGTCAGCGCCATCCTGGCCAAGTACCGCGAGAGCCTGGACCGCGCCCGCGCGCTGCTCGATGCGCTGCTCGCCGGACCGCTGCCTGCGGAGGAACCGGAAATCCGCAGCGCACTGCAGTATTCGATGCTGACGCCGGACGAGGCGCTCGGCGACGCGCAGCGCGAGTGGCTGGCAGTGCTGCGGCGCTGAGGCGCGCGGCGGGACGCGCTGTCACAATCGCCCACCCGATGGACTCCGCCCCGCCCTTACCGCCTGCCGCGTTCACCAGGTCCCAGCTGGACTCGGCCGAACGCCAACTGCTGCGCGACGGCCGCTTCGCCAATGCGCGCGTGGAAAGACTGCGTATCGGCGGCAAGGAATGGATCTTCAAGGACTTCTCGTCGCGCAGCTTCCTCGTGCGCCACACCGTTGGCCGATTCCTGCTCGGGCGGGAAGTGAGCGCGCTGCGCCGGTTGCAGGGCATCGACGGCATCCCTTCGGACGCCTTCCGGGTCGACGCCTTCGCGATGGCGGCGCGTTTCGTGCCCGGGCGTGCGCTGGCCAGCCTGAAGAGCCCGCAGGTGAGCACCGAGTACCTGTTGGCACTGGAGGCGCTGATGCGCCAGGTGCATGCTCGCGGCCTGGTGCACCTGGACACGCGCGGTGGCGGCAACCTGCTGGTGCGGCCCGACGGTGCGCCCGGCATCATCGACTTCCAGGCGGCGCTGTCCACGCGCCGCATGCCCGCCACGCTGCGCCGCTGGCTCGAGGAGATGGACCTGAGCGGCGTTTACAAGAAGTGGCTGCGCTGGCAGCCCGACACGCTGGGCTCACAGCGCCGCGAAAGTTTCGAACGCCTGAACCAATGGCGGCGCTGGTGGTTCCTGCGCGGCTACTTCGGCTTGAGCAAGAAGCGCCGGCCCTAGCTCCCGACCGGGCAGTGACAATAGCGCCATGAAACAGACATCGGACGGACTGTTCCAGCACCCGGGCCTGCGCAGCTTCCTGGTCAAGGCACGCCTGCCGCTGTTCATCGCGGTGCTGCTGGCGGTGGCGCCGTTCGTCAAACGCGAATGGCTGCTTGCCGGCTTCATTGTCTCGATGGTCGGCGAGTTCATCCAGCTCTGGTGCTTCGCCTCGCTCGACAAGAATGCCACGCTCACCATCCGCGGCCCGTACACCATGGTGCGCAACCCGATGTACCTGGGGCGCTTCTTCATCCCGCTGGGCTTCCTGATGCTGCTCGGCCAGTGGTGGCTGCTGCTGGCCTATGCGGTGATCTACTGGATGTACATGGACGCCCGCGTGCAGCGCGAAGAGGCGCACCTGAAGCCGATCTTCGGCGCCGCCTACGAGACCTACCTCGCGCAGGTGCGCCGTTTCGTGCCCGGCTGGCCGCAGGCCGGCACCACCGTGGCCTACTGGAACTGGACGCTGTTTTCGCAGAACCACGCCGGGCGCAACCTGCTGGGCACGCTGGCCGCTTGGGCGCTGATGGCCGCCTGGACCGTCTGGGGCGTGCCGGCGCTGCGCGCTTGAAACCGCCGACCCCATGACCGACACCCCGACCCGCCCCGACTTCCCCGACCGCCTGAGTGTCGACCCGCGCAGCCCGCACCATGTGGCCGCAGTGGTCGAACACGACATCGGCATCCGCTTCAACGACCATGAGCGCACCGATGTCGAGGAATACTGCATCAGCGAAGGCTGGGTGCGCGTGCCCGCCGGCCGCGCCCGCGACCGCCGCGGGCAGCCGCTGCTGATCAAGCTCAAGGGCAAGGTCGAACCGTTCTACCGCTGATCCTGGCTCCGGCGCGGCACGCCGGCCTGGACTGCCCCAGTCCCACCCCCAACAACCCCGACCCCATGGCCCTGCTGACCTACCTCACCACCACCCACTTCGACCATGGCGCGATCAAGATGCTCGCGCCCGAGCTCAAGCGCCTGGGCGTCAGCCGGCCGCTGTTCGTCACCGACCGCGGCATTCGCTCTGCCGGGCTGCTCGACCGCGTGCTGGCCACGCTGCCCGAAGGCAGCGCGCCGCCGGTGTACGACGGCACGCCGGGCAACCCCACCGAACGCGCCACGCTCGAGGCGCTGGCGCTGTACCGCGCCGAAGCCTGCGACGGCGTGGTCTGCCTCGGCGGCGGCTCGTCGATGGACCTGGGCAAGTCGGTGGCACTGCTGGCCGTGTCCGGCGAGCCGCTGGCGCGCTTCGATCCGCTGCAGGGCGGCGCCAAGCACATCCGCGGCGTCGCGCCGGTGATCTGCATGCCCACCACCTCGGGCACCGGCAGCGAGGTCTCGGTGGGCGTGGTCATCGTGCTCGAAGACGGCCGCAAGCTGACCGTGGCCAGCCCGCAGCTGATCCCCAAGGTGGCGATCTGCGACCCCGAGCTCACGCTCGGCCTGCCGCCGCTGATGACCGCGGCCACCGGCATGGACGCCATCACGCACTGCATCGAGGCCTTCCTGACGCCGGCCGTCAACCCGCCCGCCGAAGGCGTGGCGCTGGACGGGCTGTACCGCGGCTGGCAGCACATCGAGCGCGCCGTTGCGCACGGCGAGGACCGCGACGCGCGCTGGCAGATGATGATGGCCTCCACCGAAGGTGCGATGGCCTTCATCAAGGGGCTGGGCGCAGTGCATTCGATGAGCCACGCCATCGGCCGCCGCGAGGACCTGCGCGCCCACCACGGCACGCTGAATGCGCTGATCCTGCCCACCGTGCTGCGCTTCAATGCCGCGGCCTGCGAGGCCAAGTACGTGCGGCTGCGCCAGGCGATGGGGCTGGACGCCGGTGCCGACCTGGCCGCTGCGGTGGCGGCGCGCAATGCCGCCATCGGCCTGCCGAAGGGCCTGGCCGCGCTGGGCGTGACGCGCGCGATGATTCCAGAGCTGGTGCCCTATGCGCTGGGCGATCTGGCCCACTTCGGCACCCCGGTCAAGCCGACGGCCGAGCAGTACGCGCAACTCTACGAACAGGCGCTGTGAGCGCCGACACGACGTGCAGGAGACCGCCCCTATGAGCAGCACCCGCCTGAACCCGCTCGATGCCGCGTGGATCATGACCGAGACGCGGGCCACGCCCAACCACGTCGGCGGGCTGCTGATCTTCAAGCTGCCCGAGGGCGGGCCGCGCGATTTCCTGCGCCGGCTGATGCACGACTTTCGCACCTACCGCGGCTTCACGGCGCCGTGGAACCGGCGGCTGAAGTACGCCTTCAACCTGAACCCGGTACCCGAATGGATCGAGGACGAGGACATCGACCTCGAGTACCACGTGCGCCATGCGGCATTGCCTTGGCCGGGCGGCGAGCGCGAGCTGGGCGAGCTGGTCGGCCGGTTGCAGAGCACGCCGATGGACCTGAGCCGCCCGCCCTGGGAGTGCACCATCATCGAAGGGCTGGAGCACGGCCGATTCGCGCTGTTCGTCAAGATGCACCATTCGCTGATCGATGGCATCAGCGGCATGCGCATGCTGCAGCAGGCGATGTCCACCGACCCGACCCGCAGCCTGGCGCTGCCGCCGTTCTGGTCGGCCGCCGAAGGCACGCCGGCCCAGGCCAAGCGGCAGGCCGCGGCGCCGACGATGGCCAACGTGATGGCTGCTGCGGCGCTGTCGCTGCGCGGTCAGTTGAAGTCGGCGCCGCAGCTGCTGGCGGCTTTCGGCAAGATATTCCGCCGCCTCGGCGCGGGTGGCGATGGCATGGTGGTGCCCTTCGATGCGCCGCTGTCGGTGCTGAACGGGCGCGTGCGCGAGAAGCGCCGCTTCGCCACGCAGCAGTTCCCGATGGCACGGCTGCGCGCGCTGGCCGACGCCGCCGGCTGCACGCTCAACGACGTGGTGCTGGCGCTGTGCGGCGGCTCGCTGCGCCGCTTCCTGCTCGAGCGCGACAGCCTGCCGGCCAAGTCGCTGACCGCGGGCATTCCGGTGTCGATCCGCCCCAAGGACGACCAGGGCACCGGCAATGCCATCAGCTTCATCATCTCCACGCTGGGCACCGACATCGAGGACGCGGCTGAGCGGCTGGCCGCAATCCGTGCGTCGGTGCGCCATGCCAAGGCGCACGTGCAGAGCCTGCCGCGCCAGGCGATGACGCAATACACCGTGCTGCTGATGGCGCCGACCATCGTCACGCTGCTCAGCGGCATCGGCGGACGCACGCGGCCGATGTTCAATGTCACCATCTCCAACGTGCCCGGCCCCGAGAAACCGCTGTACTTCCGCGGTGCGCGGCTGGAGGCGATCTTCCCGGCGTCGATCGTGACCCACGGCCAGGCGCTGAACATCACCTGCCAGAGCTACGCCGGCACGATGGACTTCGGCTTCACCGGGTGCCATTCGTCGGTGCCCAGCCTGCAGAAGTTGGCGGTGTACTCGGCCGAAGCGCTGGCCGAGCTGGAAACGGCGATCCTGCCCAAGCCGGCGCGCGCGCCGGCCCCGCGCCAAGCTGCGCCGCAGGTCGCGGCCAAGAAGGCAGGCAAGACCGGCACGGTGCGCGCCAAGTCCAAGGCCAAAGCCTAGGACAGGCCGGCGCGTGCCTGGCTGGGCGTGCGGCCGAACCAGCGGCGGTAGGTGCGGCTGAAGTTGGAGGTGTCGGCATAACCCAGTCGCGCGGCGATCTCCTCCACGCCCAGCCGGGTGTGCGCCAGGTACCAGGCGGCGCGCTCCTTGCGCACCGCATCGAGCAGTTGCTGGAAGGCCGTGCCTTCGTCCTTCAGGCGGCGGATCAGCGTGCGCGGCGACAGGCTGAAGTAGCCGGCCGTCTGCGCCAGCGTCGGATAGCTGCCTTCGCGGCCCAGCAGCAGTTGCTGCACGCGCTGGCGCACGCCGACTTCGGCGCTTGCCGACAGCAACCGTTCGCAGGCCTGGCAGGCCTGCTCGAAGGCGGCCGAGTCGGCACTGATGCACGGCTGTGCCAGCAGTTCATGGCTGAGATGGACCACCAGCCGCGCTCCGCCGAAGCGCACGCTGCCCTTCGACAGCCTGTCGATCTGCGCGCGCCACGGCGGCTCGGGGACGGGCAGGTCCACGGCCAATGAATCCGGCACACGGCCGAGCACGGCCTCGATCAGGCGCAGCAGCGCCGCGAACACCATGCACGCGATGAAGGCCTGTGCCGGCCCGAGGTCCACCCGCTCGATCAGCTCCAGCGCGGCGCCCCGGGGCGTGTCGCGCAGGCGGAAGCGCAAGTTGGCGTTACGCGTGGGCAGGTAGCGCGACAGTGCGCCCAGCGCCTGGCGCAGGTCGCGGCCGGCCACGGCAGCCACGCCCATCGGACCATGGGCCGACGCCGGCACCGCCAGGCCCAGCTCCAAGCCCAGCTCGGGCCGCCCAGTGGCGCGCAGGCATTCGACGATCAGCGCATTGACGGCGCGTTGGCTGACGTGCGTGTCGCGCGCCGCCAGCTCCGCCCACGAACCCAGGCCGACGGCACGGATCACCGGCTCGGGATCGACGCCGTGGCTGCGCAGCGTCTGGCACAGCAGGCGCAGGTAGGTGGGGTGCACCGCCGGCGTGTCCAGCGTGGGCGCGATATCGGTCATGCGTGCAGCAGGCCCCGGTGGGCTGTCACTTATTGACGATCGAATGGGCATGTTAGCGGTGCCCGGGCGCGGTGGCCACGAGGAGACTGCCGCCCACCCCATTGCAACCTCCGGAGGCAACCTTGAACACCACCGCCACCGCCGCAGCATCGGCTCCGGCCGGGCAGCCGCCCTACCGCGACCGCAAGCGCCACGCCTGGCTGCTGTCGGCCTTCGTGCCCTTCTTCATCGGCTCGGGCGCGCTGCTGGCCTACTTTGGCGGCGACGCCCGCCTGGCCTGGGTGCCGGTGGCCTTCCTGTACCTGGGCGTGCCGTTGCTGGACCGGCTGCTCGGCGAGGACCGCAGCAACCCGCCGGAGAGCGCGGTCGCCGCGCTCGAGGCCGATCGCTACTACCGCTGGGTGACCTACGCCTCGGTGCCGATGCTGTGGGGGGCCTTCATTGCGTCGGTGTGGTTCCTGGGCACGCACACGCTGCCCTGGCATGCGCAGCTGGCGTTGGTGCTGTCGGCCGGCCTGGCCGGCGGCTTCGGCATCAACCTGGGGCACGAACTGGGCCACAAGAACAACGCGCTCGAACGCTGGCTGGCCAAGATCATCCTGGCGCCCACCGGCTACGGCCACTTCTTCATCGAGCACAACCGCGGCCACCACCGCGACGTGGCCACTCCGGCCGACCCGGCCAGCTCGCGCATGGGAGAGACGATCTATGGCTTCGTCTGGCGCGAGATGCCCGGCGCCTGGAAGCGCGCCTGGCAGATCGAGGTCGAGCGCCTGGGCCGCTGCGGCCAGCCGGTCTGGTCGCTGCACAACGAGGTGCTGCAGCCGCTGCTGATGACACTGTCGCTGTGGTCGGCACTGGTGCTGTGGCTGGGCATCGGCGTGCTGCCTTACATCCTGGCCATCTCGTTCTGGGCCAACTTCCAGCTGACTTCGGCCAACTACATCGAGCACTACGGCCTGCTGCGCCAGAAGCGCGCCAATGGCCGCTACGAGATGTGCCAGCCGCACCACTCGTGGAACAGCAACCATGTGTTCTCGAACTGGATCCTGTTCCACCTGCAGCGCCATTCGGACCACCATGCGCACCCGATGCGGCGCTACCAGTCGCTGCGCCACTTCGAGAACTTGCCGCAGCTGCCCAACGGCTACGTGGGCATGTTCCTGGCCTGCTACATCCCGCCGCTGTGGTTCCGACTGATGGACCCGCGCGTCGTGGCCTGGGCCGAGGGCGACGCCTCGCGCATCCACTTCCAGGCCAGCCGCAAGGCGGGGCTGGTGCGCCGCCACGGCCTGCGCGACGAACATAGCCTGGAGGCCGTATGAGCCGCTACCGCTGCCCCGAATGCGCCTATGTCTACGACGAGGCGAAAGGCGACCGCCACGAGGGTCTGAAGCCAGGCACACCCTGGTCGCAACTGCCCGAGGACTTTGCTTGCCCCGGGTGTGCAGTGCGCGAGCGCGACGACTTCGAGTGCCTGGATGCGGCGGCCAACGACAAGGCGGCCTGATTCGCGTTTGCTTTCGTCTACAGGAATCTCTTGGTCTGCCGCCGCGCATCGCTGTCGCTCCGACACGCTGGTTCGGACTTCAAGGGCCGGCGTTCGGCCTCGGCTGCGGTAGCGCGCTGGCGTCACCCGCGTTCTCCGGCCCACGCTCGCGGGCGAACGGCTTCTGGGCGTCAACGTTGCCTCGTCAACACCGACCAGGCTGACCCCCAGCCAGCGTGCCGCGAATGGGGCCTGCGCCCGCGGGCGGCCGCCATCGCACTACAACGATCACTCGCTGTATGCCGCAACGAACGCCTCGGCGATGGCCGGCCGAGGATGGTGGGGAAGCGAATCCGGGAAGTGAAGGAGGAGCCCGGTCCAGAGGCCGGACGGGGGACATGGACGGATTCGTTTTCCCCACCGTCCACGGCACGCACAGAGTA
>Ga0209668_10001035_pt1 | contig 11759 bp, 7 predicted proteins | sample FrelakmetPLP11PL_FD_187150 | JGI IMG/M metagenome (GOLD analysis project Ga0209668, IMG submission 187150) | Freshwater lake sediment microbial communities from the University of Notre Dame, USA, for methane emissions studies - PLP11 PL (SPAdes)... | ecosystem: Environmental > Aquatic >... | reverse complement strand
TCTGTCAAAAATTCCGGTACATATCAGGCCAATCCTTTTCATATTATTGCTGAATGCTGACTGGATCGACCTTATCTCCCGAATGTATGATTTCATAAACTCCTTATCCTGAAGTTTTTTCTTTTCAGAAGGGGAAAGCAACTTGAATTTCTCATTGAAAAGCTCACCTGAAAGTTCAATAATGTTTTGTCTTAGATCCCATGTCTTACCTTCTTCTATATTTGAACTTGCATATGTCGATAACCAGTTTCTCATAATATTGTCAGTAGCAGCTGAATCGATCAGTTTATCAACCGCTGAGGCGAGAATTGAGCTATGGTCAATCTCGGTACTAAATCCGGAATGGAGCCCTATATCCCTGGCAAATGCCCTTATTATCTTCTGATAGAAACCATCGATGGTGCTGACTGAAAATCTTGAGAAATCGTGAAGAACAGAATATAAGATTTCCCCGGCTTCTTCCCGGAGTGCTTCTTCCGACTTACCAGTAGATTTTAAAAGTTCACCCAAATATTTTGAATCTGAGCCATCAGCCAGTTTTTTAAGCTCTTCAAGGATCCGGCCTTTCATTTCGGCAGTAGCTTTATGGGTAAATGTAACTGCGAGAATTTTCTGATAGCTGAAGCGTGATCTGAAAAGCTTTTCAAGATAGAAACCGGCAAGTCGGTGAGTTTTACCCGAACCTGCCGAAGCGCTGTATATCGTTAATGTTCCGACACCCATGACTGGATAAAGTTAGCCAATTTAATTAACTTTGGGCGATGAAAGGGAAGGTGGTGATAGGATTATCCGGTGGGGTTGACTCCAGCGTGGCAGCATGGCTTCTGAAGAAAGAGGGATATAATGTTACCGGTCTTTTTATGAAGAACTGGCACGACACGACCGGTCTTATTCAAAGTGGCTGTCACTGGGAAGATGACCTGATGTTTGCCAAAATGGTTGCAAGAAAACTGGGTATTCCTTTTTTTTACGTTGATCTCAGCGGCCCATACAGGCAAAGGGTTGTGGATTACATGTTTTCGGAGTATGAAAAAGGCCGTACTCCAAATCCTGACGTTCTTTGCAACAGGGAAATAAAATTCGACTCTTTTGCAGCTGAAGCAAGGAAGCTTGGAGGCGATTTTGTAGCAACAGGACATTACTGCCGAAAGGACTCTGTTCAAACAGGTGAAGAAAAAATATACAAGCTCCTGGCCGGAAGAGATCAGAACAAAGACCAGAGTTATTTTCTTTGCCAGCTGAGCCAGGAACAACTTGGATATGCCCTTTTCCCGCTAGGCAATCTGACCAAACCCGAAGTACGCGGAATTGCTGATAAACTTGGACTGGCAACAGCACATAGAAAGGACTCTCAGGGAATATGCTTTGTCGGAAAGGTTCATCTTCCAACTTTCCTTCAGCAGAAACTGGAAGCCAGGAAAGGTTTAATAATTGAAATCCCAAATGATTTTCCGGGCATGGAATGGTATGCCGGGCTACCTCCCGATGATTATGATGAATCAGAACTGATATCAGCATCAGAGCCTCATCAGTTTGGCCCGGGATCAGGTAAAACAATAGGTGAGCATAATGGCGCTCACTTCTTTACAATTGGTCAGAGGAAAGGGATAAGCATTGGGGGGTATGCTGATCCATTATTTGTTCTTGGTACCGATGTTAAAAAGAATCTGCTCTATGTTGGTGAAGGTCAATCCCATCGCGGATTGTACAGGAAGGGACTTTTTATCAGAAATGAAGATATCCACTGGATAAGAACCGACCTTGAAATGAAAAAGCACGAAACCAGGGAGTACGAAGTAAGGATCAGATACCGGCAACCATTACAGAAAGCAAAGCTCTACAGAAAGGAAAGTGGCATTTATATTATATTTCAGAAACTTCAGAGAGGTGTTGCACCAGGTCAGTTTGCGGCCTGGTACTGTGGCGATGAGCTTATTGGATCAGGAGTAATTAACTCTTAGTTAGAAAGTCTACAAGTTGCGTCCTTCATTCTTTGGAGTTCGTTTATGACAACCGGTTTTTATAATCTTCGTAGCCGAATTGTTTTATCAAACTGAATTTGTTGTTCATGGTCCATATCCCGATTGACGGATGCTGAACGCCATTGAATGTTGTCGTTTTAACCATAGTATAATGGATCATATCCCTGAAAACTATCCTGTCACCTGGTTTAAGCTCATTTTCAAATGACCATACTCCCATAAAATCACCTGACAGACAAGAATTTCCTCCCATCCGATAAGTTGGTCTGCCGGAGACCGGATCAGTTGCTCCGATAATTATAGGCTTATATGGCATCTCAAGGCAATCCGGCATATGAGCAGTAAAAGAAATATCCAGAATTGCAGTTTTTATCCCTTTATTTTCTACTATATCTTCAACAGTGGCGGCCAGCTCACCTGTTTCCCACCCGAAAGCACTTCCCGGTTCAAGAATTACATGCAGACCTGTTTCTTCCCTGAATCGCCTGATCAGTTTGATAAGATGTTCGGTATCGTAGCCTCTCTTTGTCATCAGATGACCACCACCCATATTGATCCATTTTATCCGGTTAAAGAAGTTGCCAAATTTTTCCCTGACTACTTTTAATACATTTTCAAGGGCAAAGGAATCTGATTCAAATAAAACATGAAAATGAAGCCCCTCTATTCCTTCCGGCAATCCTTTTTCCAGCAGTGTTTCTGAGGTTATTCCAAGCCTTGAACCCGGTGAGCATGGATTATATAAATCATGACCTGTTTCAGAAAATTCAGGATTTATACGCAAGCCGGCTGAAATTTTTTGAGGAAATCCTGTTAATGTCGGAAAGTACTTGCTGAATTGAGAAATAGAGTTAAAGGTAAGATGTGAACTGTAATTCAGAATCGATAAAAAGTCCTTCTCTTTATAAACAGGTGAATATGTATGCGCCGGAGTTCCAATTTCTTCATAGCAGAGACGTGCTTCATAAAGAGAGCTTGCCGCTGCACCTTTTATATACTCTTTAAGGATCGGAAAGACTCCCCACATTGCGAATCCCTTGAACGCCAGTATAATTTCAGCACCAGATTCTTCAGCAATCATTCTAATGAGCGAGAGGTTATTTCTGAAACGTTCCTCATCAATAACATAACAGGGTGATGGTATTTTGGTGTAATCAACTGGCATTAAGATAAAATTAAAAATGCTTACAATTCAAGGTCAACGTCATACAACTCCACCCATGGCAGACCGAGGAGGGTCAGCTGTTCCATAAAGGGATCCGGATCAAATTCCTCCACATTGAACACTCCGGGTTTTTTCCATATCCCTTTCAGGTACATCATTGCTCCTATGGCTGCCGGTACTCCTGTTGTGTAACTTACACCCTGTGCTCCGGTCTCTTTATATGCAGCTTCATGACTGCAATTATTATAAATATAATAGGTCTTTTCCTTTCCGTCCTTTATACCTTTTATCCTGCATCCGATTGATGTCTGACCTTTATAATTCTCACCGAGTTCACCCGGATCCGGAAGAACTGCTTTCAGAAACTGAATCGGAATGATCTCCCTCCCATCGAACATTATTGGTTCAATGCCAGCCATTCCGATATTCTGTATCACCCTGAGATGTGTAAGGTACTCCTGGCCGAATGTCATCCAGAATCTTGCTCTTTTAATTGTCGGGAAATTCCTTACAAGCGATTCCAGCTCCTCATGATAAATAATATACGATTCCTTTGTGCCAATTTCAGGGTAATTAAGAGGCTTATGAATCTGATGAGGTTTTGTATATACCCATTTCCCGTTTTCCCAGTATCTGCCTTTCTGGGTCACCTCCCTTATATTTATTTCAGGATTGAAATTGGTAGCAAATGGCTTCCCATGATCACCGGCATTGCAGTCGACAATATCAAGGTAGTGAATTTCGTCAAAATGATGTTTTGCTGCATAGGCTGTAAAGATTGACGTAACTCCCGGATCAAAACCACAACCCAAAATGGCTGTAAGACCAGCTTTTTTAAACCTTTCATGATATGCCCACTGCCAGCTATATTCGAATTTCGCTTCTTCAAGAGGTTCATAATTGGCAGTATCGAGATAGGAAACGCCTTCACCCAGGCAGGCGTCCATAATATGAAGATCCTGATAAGGAAGTGCAACATTTACAATGATATCGGGTTTGAAGTTATTAATTAGCTTCCTGAGTTCCGGAACTTTGTCAGCATCAATCTGAGCTGTTCTGATCCTGTCTGATCCTGTTCTGGCTGCAATGGTATCACATTTTGATTTTGTCCTGCTCGCATGAAGTATTTCGGAAAAGACTTCAGGCAATGAGGCCATCTTATGGACCACAACAGCACCAACACCTCCGGCACCGATAACTAATACTTTTCCCATATGATATAAAATTAAAAGTCAGTTTCAAATATAAGACTTTTTAAGTATTGACTTTATGATAATTAAAACTGAGATTAATGTAAATACCCCTGCACCCGGATCGTAGTATCAAAATAACTGCTTTCATAAGTTTGGCCGTTTATTTTAAAATCTTTATTCAACATGATTTCTGCTTATATTTGACACATCATTTTCGTGATAAAAATATGAAGCTGATAAATCCTCTGATAGTATTACGGATATTAAGCTCAATCCTCTTTATTGAAACTGTATCTTTTCTGTTTTGTTTACCTGTTGCTTTTCTTTACAGGGAATCGCCGTATCCGTTTGTTTATTCATTCCTGATTACCCTGTCCGTTGCTGCTATGCTCTATCTGGTCTCGCGCAATGCAGAAACTGAAAAATTCAATAACAGGGATGGTTATCTTGCAGTAACCCTTGGATGGACATTATTTTCAGTTCTGGGAGCACTGCCGTACTTGTTCAGTACTGTCATACCTTCATTCATTGATGCGGTTTTTGAATCTACTTCAGGATTTTCAACAACTGGTTCATCAATTATTACGGATGTGGAAATACTCCCGTACTCAATTCTTTTCTGGCGCAGTCTGACTCACTGGATAGGGGGACTGGGTATAATTGTACTTGTTGTTATTGTACTTCCATCACTTAAAGTAAGCGGATATCAGCTTTTCAGTCTTGAATCATCTCTTAAGGAAAAAATCCATCCAAAGACAAAGGCTATCGGATTCCGCATTATGCTCATTTATGTCGCCCTTACTCTGGCAGAGATTTTCCTCCTTTCTATTGGAGATATGAATGTCTTTGATAGTATCTGCCATTCCTTTGGGACAATTGCAACAGGCGGATTCTCAACAAAGAATATAAGCCTTATGTATTATTCTCCATATAGCCAGTATATAGTAATGATCTTCATGTTCCTGGCTGGAACCAGCCAGTTGGTCTATTATTATATGGTAAAACTAAACTTCAGGAAGATCAAGCAGAATGAAGAGCTATGGTTCTATATAGCAGTAGTCCTTATTGCAGGAACCCTTGCCACAAGTATATTGCTTATTTACACTGCCAAACCTCCTGAGGAAGCATTCAGGGAGGGATTTTTCCAGATCATATCGATACTTACCTGCACAGGTTTTGCTTCGGCCGATTTTATTTTCTGGCCCATGGCAGGTGTTATGCTCTTATTTATGCTGATGTTTTCAGGAGGTTGTACCGGATCTACAAGCGGGGGAATAAAAATGGCCCGCCATCTTGTTGCAATAAAAAATATCAGGAGTGCATTTACAAAACTGACTCATCCCAATATGATAACTTCCATAAGATTAAACGGTAAAATGATAAATGAGTCAACAAATAACACAATTATTTCATTTATAATTCTTTACCTTTTCCTTTTCCTTGTAGGGACTGTTATTGTTACAGCAACAGGAGTCGACCCGGTATCTGCTTCAACCTCAGTAGCAACCTGCATGGCAGGAATAGGACCAGGCCTGGGAATTGTAGGACCAATGAGCAACTTTTCAGGAATGCCGGAGCTTAGCAAACTGGTTCTCAGTTTTCTTATGATAATCGGCAGGCTGGAAATAATTACTGTTTTCGTACTTTTCTCAAAATCGTTCTGGAAATTGTAAAATTTGACTATCGGGAATGAATAATAATAGCTATGAATATTGTTCTGCTTTGCATGTACTCATCCCCCTCCCCCCTTCTCTTGCAAACAAAAGAAGGGGGTGAGAAGGCTTTTAGCCCCTCTTTGCGAAGCAGAGAGGGGTTGGGGTGAGTACATGAGGACATATGACTGATAATCAAACACTTTAAGTACTTTATTACTGATTGCCGAAACTCATATTGTAATATAATGTTACAAGGGGCCGGGTATGAGGTGTGGGGAATAAAATAAAATATCCATTAATATTAAAAGTATTATCAGATCAATATTCAATTCCTGCATTAAGTGTTTTCCTCGCTTCATCAAGGTTCCCGGGTGTTCCGATGTCAAACCAGTAACCATCATCGCATCTGAATGTATAGATTTTATGTAAATGAGCCAGACTCAGATATAGTGATGTCATTGTATAGATCCCTTCGTTCATATAATTGAATATTTCAGGATTAATAATATGCAATCCCGAAAAGGCAATTTCGGTTAATTCCTTTTCTGCATTTCTTGTTATTATTCTTTCACCTGTAGCATTATTGCACCAGCCTGAAAGTATACCAGCATCATTAATAAGGAAGTACCTATTGCCTGTCCTGTTTCTTACAGCAAGTGTTGCCAGTCCGTTATTCTGCAAATGAAATCTGTACAAAGCTCCGATATCAAGGTCTGTCAGGATATCTGCATTATATAAAAGGAATGGCGAAGTGTCAAAAAAATCCTTTGCTTTAAACAATCCGCCGCCTGTTTCAAGAAGATTGGCACTCTCATCAGAAATAGTAATCCTGAATCCCATTTTTTTCAGCCGTGTGGTCTCAGCAACAATCATATCTGCAAAGTGGTGCATATTAATTATAATATCATTAAAACCGAAGCGGACACAAGTTTCAACGGCAATTTGAAGAGCGCTCTTACCATTTATATCTATAAGGGCTTTCGGGATAGATTCTGTTATCTTTCCCAGCCGTGTACCCATCCCTGCTGCCATTATCATAGCCTTCATAAACAGGATTTCAGGTGAGACTTTTTTTAAGCAGTTGTGAAAATATCTGTGAATCGGGGATTGATCTTATTGTTCTGAACAATTCAACAAGGGTGATGTGTTGCTCTGCCCGCTCGATAATCTTTCTAAGGAGGTTTACTCCCGGAACAATGCTGTCGGTGAAAGTTGGTTTCTGTTCATATAATCCCCTGAAACCAAAAGCTCCGAGCGCCTGCATTACCCTGATCATGCTGAATCCTGAATAATACCCTGCAAATTTCTGGCTATCCGATTTTGTTTCGGAACAGAAATTCTCTATATAGTAACCTAACAGGTATTCTCTGTCTTTTTCATCCATCGGGATTTTTGCATCATAAAGCAATGATGCAACATCATACTGTGGTGCTCCCTTTCTTCCTCCCTGGTAATCAATAAACCATGGATCCTCCCCTACTACCATAACATTTGCAGTCTGAAAATCCCTGTACAGAAAATAATCCTGTCCGGTTTCAAGCAGAAAATCCGCCAGGAGATTGAAATCTTGCTCAAGCCTCCGCTCATTAAATGGAACAGAAAGAAGCTTCAGCAGCATATATTTGAAATAATTCATATCCCACATCATCGACTGCCTGTCGAAACTTTTGTGGGGATAGCACAGATCGAGGTTAAGACCCTCAATACCCCTTGTCTGGAACAATACCAGGTTGTCAAGTATTTTTTTATAAAGCGACATAATCTCCTTGTCAAAAGGAGCAATATAAGGCCTCTTAAATAGCCATGTATAAAGGTTATCGTCACCAAGATCCTGCAGAAAATAAACAGATTTTTCAGGGAGGAACCCATATATTTCGGGGACCGGAAGCTGTTTCTTCCTGAAATGATGGGTAAATCCTATAAACGCTTCATTCTCTTCGGGATTGGCGTTAAAAGCCCCAATAATACTCTTTCCGGCATCACTTATTCTGAAATATCTCCTGTCCGAACCCGACCTTGGCAAAGGGGTTACTTCAGATTCAGTTCTGCCAGACAGCTCCCTGTAACCTTCCGATATTATTTTAATTATATCAGAATCTTCCATTCCTGATTAGTTAATTTACAACATCCCCCTACACCACCCCAAATCTCCTCTTCAGGCTGGCTCCTTCGCTACCAGCCCTGCATTCTGGCTCTTCGCTAAAAACACCCGCCGGGTGTTTTATAAACGCTCAGCCCTCCACCGGTCAAATTTTTAACGCTCCGCCCTCTTCAAAGGGGAAATATATCAGTTTACAACCTTATCATTACCTTTTTTCTATAAAGGACATATGCAACGCTCCAGATCAGTAACATCTGGATGAGAGCAAACATAAGACTACCATTCAGATTACCTGCGACAGGAACACAGATTCGTTCATAAAACCATGTATACAATGTGATTTTACTCCCCCCGGATGAAATCTTGATAAAGAGCATAAATTTGGTCCATACCCCGGCAAGAAAATATGAGAACAGGGCGTTTGTTCCAAAAACGAGTAAGAAGAAACCCCATTTATGAAATTTACTAACATCGGCAAGTAAGTAGATCAGCCCCAGAACCATCATGGCTATACCTGATGTATAAAGAACGTAGGAACTTGTCCATAAGGGTTTATTCATAGGGAAAACAGTATTCCAGAGCAGACCAAGACCAGTAAGGGCAGCACCGATGACAAAAATTTTAAAAAAAGCTTTTATACCTGCCGATCCTTTCCCTGCAATCTCTCCAACATAATATCCTATAATTACAGTGCACACAGCAGGAATTGTACTTAAAAATCCTTCGGGATCAAATGGTATTCCGAATCCGGTATAGAGATGATTTTTACCAAGTACCCACTGATCAACTTTAAGGGCAAGATTCCCTTGAAGACTATAAGGGTCTGCACCTCCGAAAACAGCCAGAACTCCCCAGTAAACGAGCAAAAGCACAGCAGTGACAATCCATAAGTATTCACGCCTTATCGTCATGCAGATCAATGCTCCGGCGCCGTAAGCAAGAGCAATTCTTTGCAGGACACCCATAATCCTCAGAGTTGAATAGTCCCTTTCAAAAAATGGGAAAGCATTCAGGAAAAGTCCAAGGGCAAAAATCGAAGCAGTACGTCTGATAATCCTCAGAAAGGAATTCCCGTTCAACTCATGCCCATATTTTTTCAGCGAAAACCACATTGAAACTCCGACAATGAACAGGAAAAAAGGGAAAACAAGATCTGTGGGAGTACAGCCATGCCAGCTTGCATGACGCAAGGGCTTATAAACATGGGTCCAGCTTCCGGGAGTATTTACGATAATCATAAATGCCACAGTCATTCCTCTGAAGATATCAAGTGATACCAGTCTTCCGTTCTTTGCCATACTATAGTATGAAAACCTGTTTGTCAAATGTAATAATTATTTCCCGCTGATCCCTATGATTTTCGGCGGATGGAAATGAAGTCAAGCAATAAAATTTACTACTTTTGAATGTATCAACTTAAATTCATTCCGCTTATAATCATAAACGTATATAATAATGCCCCTTTGCAAATGTCTTATTGCCACATCTCTTTTTGCAGTTTTCATTTCCGGTAATCAGCTGACTTTTCCCCAGGCAGCCGATCCTCCATTCCTGAAATATTTGAACCATTCATGGGTCGATTCAGTATTTAATTCTCTGTCATCAGATGAAAGGATTGCACAATGTATATGGATTGCAGCATATTCCAACAAAGATATTTCACATGAAGTTGAGACAAGCGATATTATACGGCATTATGGTCCAGGGGGAATCTTATTCTTTCAGGGAACTGCTGAAAAACAAGGTGAACTGACCAACTTCTATCAGCATATCTCCAGGGTACCTCTTCTGATATCGATGGACGCTGAATGGGGTCTTGGTATGAGGCTTCAGGATGTTGAGAAATTTCCATACCAGATGACCCTTGGAGCAATCCGGAATGATTCTTTGATTTATGAGATGGGAAGAGCAGTTGCCAGGCAGTGCAAAAGACTGGGTGTGCATTTAAATCTTGCGCCCGTTGCTGATATTAATAATAATCCAGGTAATCCGGTCATCAATTACCGCTCTTTTGGCGAGAACAGGGAGAATGTAACATCAAAAGCCCTGATGTATATGAATGGTATGCAGGATGCAGGTGTACTTGCTACGCTGAAGCATTTTCCGGGTCATGGTGACACAAATACCGATTCACACCTTGATCTGCCTGTAATTAATCATTCAAGAGCCAGACTTGACAGCCTGGAGTTGTTTCCCTTTCTCAACTTAATAAATCAGGGCGCAGGAGCCGTCATGACAGCCCATCTTAATCTCCCCTCTCTCGATTCGGTATCGAAACTTCCTTCTACCCTGTCGCCTGTTATAATAAATGATCTGCTTAAAACTGAAATGGGATTCAAAGGACTGATAATCACCGATGCTATGAATATGAAAGGTGTCACAAAGTACTTTGGTTCCGGTGAGGCTGAAGCACTGGCACTTCTGGCGGGAAATGATGTTGTCGAGTTAGTTACTGATATTGATGCAACAATTAAGGCGATAAAAAAGCTTATTGTTCAAAAAAAACTTACAAATGGAGAAATTGATCTGAAATGCAGGAAGATACTTGCTCTGAAGTACTGGTCAGGATTGGGTAAAATGAAACCTGTTCAGATAAAGGATATTACAAAAGAAATCTCATCATGTGAGAATTCAGCTTTGATTCGCGATCTGTATGCCGGCGCGCTGACCCTCCTTAAAAATGAAGAGAGTATCATCCCTTTGAAAAATCTCCAGAACCTAAAAATAGCTGTACTTGTTGTTAATCATGACAGGATTTCAAAATATCAGGAAAGGATCTTAAGCTATATACCTGCCGACACTTTCAGCATTAATCCGGAAAACAGAGCTGAATCTGAAGCTATCCTCCGGAAGCTCACAGAATACAATCTCATTATTGCCGGGATCTTCAGCACTGATCAGCGGCCGAATATGAATTTTGGCATAGGTCCTGAACTGAACAGATTCATAGAAAAGCTGACCTCTTTGAACACTACTATTATAACATACTTTGGCAATCCTTATGGTTTAGCTAAGCTTAGTGCCCTTCAAAATGCTGATGGACTTGTTCTTGCCTACCAGGAGAACGGAACTACTGAGGATCTGGCCGCCCAGCTGATTTTCGGAGGAACAAGTGGTCAGGGTACCCTCCCGGTTTCAGTTAGTAAGGAATGGCCTGAAGGTTTCGGGATTAACACACCCGGAAATCTGAGGCTTCAGTATGGATTTCCAGAAAATGCCGGTTTATCTTCAAAATCACTTGAAAATAAAGTTGACTCAATAGTAAGTATAGGTCTCAAGGCAAAAGCATATCCCGGCTGTGAGGTAATGATTGCCAGGAAGGGAATAGTTGTGTTTCATAAAGCTTATGGGTTTCAAACATATGAAAACAGGATGCCTGTAAGAAAAGATGATCTGTACGACCTTGCTTCAGTGACTAAGATCTCTTCTACCCTTGCCGGACTGATGTTGCTGGATTCACAGGGCAAGTTCACTGTTGAAAACCGACTGGATGATTACCTGCCTGATTTCAGGAAAACAAACAAAGGAAGCCTACTGATGAAAGATCTACTCACACACCAGGCCGGGATGAAAGACTGGATTCCTTTCTGGAAAGAGACTGTAAAGCCTGATTCATCCTTTAAAAGAAACATTTTCCGGCCCGTTTATTCAGAGAAATATCCT
>Ga0209668_10001034_pt1 | contig 11759 bp, 10 predicted proteins | sample FrelakmetPLP11PL_FD_187150 | JGI IMG/M metagenome (GOLD analysis project Ga0209668, IMG submission 187150) | Freshwater lake sediment microbial communities from the University of Notre Dame, USA, for methane emissions studies - PLP11 PL (SPAdes)... | ecosystem: Environmental > Aquatic >... | reverse complement strand
CATCGAAATTAATACGATCACCCATAACACCGCTCCTCGAACCCCTCTTCTTTCCAAACCAAAAATTATCGCCAAACCTAACAATGTCATCAGTACAGGAAAGGAAGTAAACACACCTAAATGCAGTGGTAAACCTTGCTGTGGATTTTTAACGATCAAACCGATACTCGTTGCTGCAATCAATAACAAAAACAAACCTATCCCTATACCAATGCCACACGCAACACCCTGCGGTAGATTACGTAAAATCCAAGCACGTATCCCCGTTATCGATATGATAGTAAACAAAATTCCTAACCAAAACACCGCACCTAAGGCGATCGGAATAGAAGCATGTTGCGTTAATACAATACCAAACGTGGTAAAGGCGGTCAGTGAAACCGCACAACCTATCGCCATCGGTAAATTGGCCCACAGTCCCATTAACAAAGAACCCAATGCCGCCACTAAACAAGTCGTTATAAACGTGGCTTGGGGCGGAAAATCCGCTAGCTTTAACATGTTCGGGATCACGATGACCGAATAGAGCATGGCAAGAAAAATGGTTAAACCCGCCATCATTTCGCGTTGTAGTGTGCTGCCTCGTGCATGAATTTTAAAATAGGTTTCTAATACATTTTGCTTTTGCTTGACCATTTTTATCTCGCAGAAATAAGCGTTGGCAATTCATGTAAATAACACGTCATGGCGAGGCCGAATTAGTGAGGCCGTGGCCATCTATAGTTTCAAATTTCCTGGATTGCCGCGCGCTACGCGCTCGCAACGACGGGGAGAAATAATATAAGCCATTATGCATACGCTTAAATCTATAAAAATAATTAATCCTCTAAATAGCGGTAGATGGCCGCCGCCGTATGGAATGAACCGAAAACCAGCAGCCGATCATTTTTTTGTAACTGACTGTAAGCACGTTGAAAAGCTAAATCCGGTGATGAAAACGCTACAATGATTTGACTGACTTCAAGATCCAATAAGGCTTGCTTTAATTGTGTTGCTTTCGCGCCGCGCGGTTCGGCCAAATCACAAACCGTCCAATGATCCACATGATGTCTTAATGGGCGCAATGTATTGGAAATATCTTTATCGGCCAGCATACCGACTACCGCATACGTATTGCCTAAACAAGGCGTATTCGCTAAGCGTTTTGACAGACATTCTCCACCCGCAGGATTATGTGCGACATCGATAATAATTTGGCGTGCATTCTTTTCAATGATCTGAAATCGACCCGGTATAAAAACACGCTTTAAGCCTTCTTGTATAGCAAGCGGCGTAATAATAAAATGATCACCCAATAATTCAATGGCTTGCAACACAGTCGCTGCATTCTGACAATCAATGTTGGGTAAAGGTAAGTCACGCAGTGAGAGTTGTTGACTATTCCACGACCAGGATTGCGATTGCACTTGTATTTTATAATCAAATTCGATGCCTTGCTGATACAAAGGACAGGCTAAAGACTGAGCCGCGTTGCGAATAGATTCTGGCGGTGCAAAGTCACCACAAACACACGGTCGATTCGGACGCAGGATCCCTGCTTTTTCTAAACCAATTTTTTCACGCGTATCTCCTAACCAATTCATATGATCCAAATCGATCATGCTAATAATAGCCAGATCCGCATCCACGCAGTTAACGGCATCCAAACGACCACCTAAACCTATTTCTAAAACAATGGCGTCTAATGTGGCTTGTTTGAAAGTCCATAAAGCCGCTAACGTTCCAAATTCGAAGTAGGTCAGTGGAATATCCGCGCGATTTTTTTCAATTTGGAGAAAGGCACGGCATAAGTCCTGGGAGCTAATGCATTGACCGGCTATTTGGATACGTTCCTGATAATGAATAAGATGCGGTGAAGTATACGTACCCACGCGATAACCGGCTGCACTTAAAATAGCCGCCGTTAAAGCAACCGTAGAGCCTTTGCCATTCGTTCCAGCAACGGTAACTACGGGACAATTAAAGGTTAATACCTCTAAACGCTGCGCGACTTGTGTTACACGCTCAAGACCTAATTCCATACGACTAGGATGCAAGGTCTCGATATACGCTAACCAATCGGGTAAGGACCGTAAACTTATACTCTTCGCACTTGACATTGTCTGTGTATCGCGCGGATCGCAATCCTCATGTATGCCCAATACACTCCGGTTACTCATTTTCGCGACGCCTGCCAAAAATCCAATTGCTGTGAGTATGTTTCATTAAAGATCGTCATTGGCAATGGCTGTGAGTGAATAACGTCCTTGATTGGCTGCCATCAGTTTATTTAATAGCGAAGCAATTTTAGCTTTTAATTCTCTCCTATCAATGATCATATCGATGGCGCCCTTCGCTAGCAAAAATTCACTGCGTTGAAATCCTTCGGGTAACACTTGGCGTACCGTTTGTTCAATAACCCGAGGACCGGCAAAACCTATTAATGCTTTGGGTTCGGCAATAATGACATCGCCAAGATTGGCAAAACTTGCCGAGACACCGCCCATGGTCGGATCGGTTAAGACAGAAATAAAAGGCAAACCTTTCTGCTTCAGCTTACCTAAAACGGCACTGGTTTTTGCCATTTGCATTAATGAAAATAAACCTTCTTGCATCCTTGCTCCACCACTGGCAGAAACACAGATAAACGGAATATCCTCTTCTATCGCCCTTAGGACACCTTGTACAAAACGTTCGCCTACGGCAGCGCCCATCGATCCGCCCATAAAATCAAACTCAAATGCGGCGCAAACGACTGCTCTACCCTGCAGTGTTCCTTGCATGACCAACAGTGCTTCTTTTTCACCCGTTTTTTTCATGGCCGATTGCAAACGATCTTTATATTTAAATTGATCTTTAAATTTGAGTTTGTCCACGGCTTCTATTTGACTGCCTATTTCTTGGCTGGTTTCTGGATCTAAAAGTTGCGCTAAACGTTTACGCGCCTTAACTCGATGATGATGATTACACGTAAGACAAACCATCAGATTACGTTCAAATTCCGCACGATATAATACCGCACCACACGACTCACATTTAATCCAACTATTTTCAGGAACTCCCGTGGTGTTTCGAACCACCGTCCGAATTCCTTTAATGACTTTTTTTAACCAACTCATAGTTTTCTATTTAACCTCACACTCAAATTAAATATATTCTTATCTGTTTAGTATATACCGATTCCACATTAATAGTGTGTTTAAATTAACCACCAATTTTCAACAATTCCCAATAATGTTGATAAATACTTTCTGCGGCACCTACATCCACTTGAACGACACTGCGTTGCAACGTCTTCTTATCGGGATAGATCATGGAATTATTCAAAATGGCGGGTGGCATTAATTGATACGCAGCAAGATTAGGTGTCGGATAGCCGGTGGCCAAACTGAGTTTTTTGGCAACATCTGCTCTCAGTATAAAATTGATAAACGTATAAGCATTATTCACATGCGATGCACCAATTGGAATCGCCATGCTATCGATAGAAATCACAAAGCCTTCTTTAGGATAAATAAAACGTAAAGCAGAATTTTCTTGGGCGGCTTGATAGATATCACCATTCCAAGCCATACCGACACTTAAATCTTCATCAATAAAAAGCGATTTCACACCATCATTATTAAATAAACGAACATTGGGCATTAATTGTTTTAATTTAAGATAGGCTAAACGAATATGTTCCGGATTCGTATCATTCGGAGAGTAACCTAATACCATCAATGCCATCGAAAAGACTTCATGGACATCGTCTAATAAGAGTAATTGGTTTCGATAGCGTGGGTTCCAAAAATCTGCCCACATTTGTAATTGCTGCACAGGATGTATTTTACTGTTAACAACAATACCCGTTGAAGTCCAAAAATACGGAACACTATAATGATTACCGGGATCATACGATTTATTCAATAAAGCTGGATTAAGATTTTTAAAATTCGCTAAACGGGATTTATCCAGTGCTTGTAACATCCCCTGCTGACGCATGCGATCGACATAATAAGTAGAGGGGACAATCACATCATAGCCGGTATGTGGATTGGCTTTCAATTTTGCGTACAACGTCTCATTACTATCATACGTCGTGTAATTGACTTTGATCCCTGTTTCTCGCGTAAATTCTTTTAATACATCGCCAGAAATATAACTCGACCAATTATAAATATTAACGACCTTTTCTTCAGCGTAAGCGGATCGAGTGAACAAAAGCAGACTTAGAATAAAAAAACCAAGACGACGCATGATTATTGAGTCACCTTTTTGGGTAATACCAATTGGAAAGCCACGACAATAAATAATGTAATAGCAAACATCACCGAACACAGTGCATTCAGTTCGGGTTTCAATCCGATGCGCACTAACGAATAAATATAGAGAGGTAAGATTTGAAAATCAGGACCGGTCACAAAAAAACTAATGATCACATCATCAAGTGATAACGTAAAGCTTAATAACCAACCGGCTAAAATAGCGGGCCATAACATAGGGATAATAATCCGACGAAAACTCATAAAATCATTCGCACCTAAATCACGCGCCGCTTCGAAAATATTTTTATCTAAACCGGTCAAGCGACTATAAACCGTGACCGCCACAAAAGGAATACAAAAAGTAATATGCGATAGTAACAACGACCAAAAACCTAAACGCATGTTCAGTAAAAAGAATAGGATAAGTAATGAAATTCCCATCACAATATCCGGCGAGACGATCAATACAAACAATAAGCCATGTAATAAATGTTTACCAAAAAAACGATAACGATACAGACAGGTGGCGGCAATAGTCCCTATCAACGTCGCCAAGCTCGCAGCCAATACACCCACTTCTAATGAATGCAAGGCGACAACAGCAAGATTGGTATCATCACCTAATTGCTTATACCAATCCAACGTAAATCCATGCCAGAGCAATGAATAAGTCGAATTATTAAACGAATAAATAATCAACAAAATAATAGGAAAGTAAAAAAAGCAGTAGATCACTGCCAAATAACTAAATTTCGCCAATCGGTTCATCGTTAAAGTGTCCTATTTTATTGGCACGTCGATACAATAACAACATTACACCCATCGCTAAAGTCAGCACCATACTCACTGCAGAACCCAAAGGCCAATTGTGGGCGGCTAAAAATTCGTTTTGTATAAGATTTCCAACCAACAATGATTTGGCACCCCCCAAAATATCCGGAATATAAAACATACTCATTGCTGGCAAGAACACCAAAATGATCCCACCCATAATACCCGGCAGCGTTAAGGGTAAAATAACGCGCGTCAAAATAGTTAAACTATTCGCACCCAAATCGCGTGCGGCATCAATAAATTGCGTATCTAATTTTTCAATATTGGCATACAAAGGCAAAATCATGAACGGCAGTAAACTATACACTAAACCAATAATGACCGCCGTGCTGGTATACAAAATGGCTAACGGCTGATGAATAATGCCGAGTGATAATAGCAACGTATTTAACAACCCTTTCGCTTTTAATATTGAAATGATGGCATACGTACGAATTAAGGAACTGGTCCAAAAAGGAATAATCACTAAAAATAATAATAAACTTTTATATTTAGAATCGAGACGCGCCAATAAATAAGAAAAAGGAAAACTGAGTACTAAACAAATTAAACTACATAATCCAGCAATACAAAAAGAATGCCAAAATACTTTGAAATAAATAGGATTTAATAAGTCTTGATAGTTTTGCATCGAGAATTTCCAGCGAATAAGATTCGTCGGATCATTTTCCAGTAAGCTGATTATCAGCACCAATACCGTCGGTAGTAAAGCAAAGACAGACAACCATAACCAAACGAGACTGATGGTCGTTCCCTTAAAAAGACGATCAGCTTTCATCAGGTAAAATAACCTCCCATCCCGGAATCCAATGCACCCAAACCGACTCACCGCTATGGAAATCTAATTTTTCATCGTCTTCATTAAAAAATTGTGTAGCCGCTAATAAAGTTTGACTTTCCAAGCGCACCATCAGATCAACCGTAGAACCTTTATAAATAACTTGTTCAACGACACCTGGAAACATTTGTGACGTATCAGTCACTTCAGCAGGCGACCAAACTTCGAGATCTTCCGGTCTAACTAAGGTATAAACCTTTTGATTCTTAGCAAAATGGCGTCGATTTTTTAATGTAAACTCTTTGCCTTCAATCACTGCATGAAATACATGTGCATCGGCAGAAATTATTTGTGTTTCGAAAATATTCACTTCACCGATAAAGCGTGCCACGCGTAAGCTATGTGGTTCTTCATACACTTCGCGCGGTGTGCCGATTTGTTCTATGCGCCCTTCGTACATGACGACGACACGATCCGACATCGATAAGGCTTCTTCTTGATCGTGTGTGACGAAGATGAATGTGATACCCAATTGCGTTTGTAATTGTTTTAACTCCAGCTGCATGGTTTTACGTAAGCGATAGTCCAAAGAACTTAACGGCTCATCTAATAATAAAATACTGGGTTTATTTACCACCGCTCGAGCAATCGCTACGCGTTGTTGCTGACCACCACTCAGCTGAGAAGGTTTACGCTCACTTAAATGTGCCAACTTCACCATGGTTAACGCATCATTGACCTGCTGTTTAATCGCTGCTTTTGACAAGCCACCTTTGCAACGCAAACCAAACGCAATATTGTCAAAGACGTTCAGATGAGGAAATAAAGCGTAACTTTGAAAAACAGTATTGACATGTCGCTCTTGCGGCGTTAATCCTTTAACGTCAATACCATTAATGCAGATGACACCCCCATCAGGCTGCTCAAAGCCTGAGATTAAGCGCAATAAAGTGGTCTTTCCGCACCCACTAGGTCCCAGCAAGGTCAAAAATTCGCCATGCCTCACCTCGAAGTTAATATCTTCTAACACATCTTCGTCATCGAAGCGTTTAGTAACTCCTTTGAGCTCAAGGACATTGCCATTCATTACACAGGTAACCTCGCTTTCATAAGTGTACGACTAAAATTGCAAGGATTATGCAATAGAGCTTCAGTAAAACCAAGTATTTTATTCTATGCTTGACTCTCTCGATTCAGCGATTGCTTTACTCATCTATAGGAAGTAGAAAAAATTTTGGTCCAAATACTTTCAAAGCTTCGCAGATGTATTTAATAGTTAGACTGAGTTAAAAAACTTTGTAATTTAATACCTACTGCTTCTGCGTTTAATTTAGGTAAAACGAATAAATTATTTCTCCCTAGGTGAATAGACAAACCTTCATTAAAACCTTGTTTTAATGCAGCTGCTTGCCGTTTTTGGTCGTCATTTTCAAGCTTGGCAGTTGCATAGACATCATTATTACTCAAGATGGACGAAAAAAATAAACCTGACGAAGCTGAAAATTTATTTAATCGGTTGATTAAGCTAGTTTGCTCAATTTCTGTGCCTTGAGATATTTGATCGTAGACTTCAAAATATCTTTTATTATAAGCAGCCACTTCATCTTTAAAATCTTTATATTTTTCACTTCTTAAAAAATATTTCACCAAATTCTGTATTGGAAGCTCTTCAAATAAATGAATATAGGAAAATGATAAATCACTTATCACTGCCATATTTTTAGGTAAATTATAATAATGGTAGAGTGCCATCATGCAACTCTGCCCTGTACAATTGCTGGCATACAGATAATCGACCGCTGACTTTTCTCGAAAATGACAATACAGAGCTTCCCTTATTTGGCTTTCTTTTTCTTCGAAAAAATCGAAATTTGCGAACAATAGATCGCTAATATACGCTAAAACAGGATGATTTGGAGTCGTGGTTGCAATAATATCTAAATGAAATATGATTCTTCTCGCTTCAATAAAAATATCAAATAATATACCCTCTTTACACGTTATGCGTGATGGTAAAGCCTCTTTTGGCACGAGATCTAAATCAAAATAGTAACCCGGTTCTTTAATTAAGATAGCTAAACGAAGTATATCACTCGCACTCCATGGATTGCCCTTATCGATCTCACCTATAATAAGTGGATAATTTTTTAAATCCGTTTCTTTTTCAATATTTCTGATTTTGAATGTTTCTTCTTCTAATTTAGTTTTTATTAATATTCTTTGTTCATCTTTATCCAGAGTTTTTGGAGCAATCCAAAAGTTAATAGCATAGCTAGGATGTAAAGATTTCCATTTTTTTAATGTGTTTAGATGGTCTGTCGCGCCTTTACCAATCCAGATGAAATGCAAAACCTTAGGGATAGTGTGATTCGTCATGTTAAATATACCCGCAATTTTTTTTAATATTCTTATGCAATTATATTAGCATGCAATCATTAATACTTAAATCGTACGTTAATTAAAAAAATAAAAAATCACTGTCTAATTGAGGCAACGTAAAGTTTTCTGGATAAAATACTTGAACTAAATACAAACCATTCGGTGAAGCCGTCACATCCGCCGCTTTACGATCTTTCGCTAACAAGACTTCTTTAGACCATGTGATGGGCTTTTTGCCCGCACCTATCGTCATTAACACCGCACTGATATTACGTACCATGTGATGTAAAAAAGCATTCGCTTGGATATCAATAATCACATAACATCCCTTGCGTACGACTTGAATATGATGAACATTCCTGTGCGCACGCTTCGCTTGACAGCTTGCTGCGCGAAATGAACTAAAATCATGTTCACCGATCAGACTCTGTGCAGCAAACTGCATAAACTTTTCATTTAAAGGATAATAACAATGACTCGCATACAGATTCCATAATGCACTCTTTAAGCGATGATTATAAATCATATACTGATAACGACGCGCAGTAGCAGAAAATCGCGCATGAAAACTACTATCCACGACTCGCACCCAATTGACACGAATATCTTCTGGTAAATTACTATTACAGCCTAACACCCAAGCATGTTGGGGGCGCTGTGCCGTCGTATCAAAATGCACAACTTGACCTAAGGCATGCACACCCTTATCGGTGCGTCCGGCACAGCTTAAAACAATCGGATGATCCGCAACTTGACTAATGGCTTGCTCTAAATAGGTTTGTATACACGCTAATCCTGCTTGCGATTGCCAGCCATGGTAAGCAATACCTTGATAGGAAATACCTAATGCAATTCTCATAATACTCTTCGCATTTGAATTTTTGTCTGTTGCATTGCATTGGAAAAAGTCGACGGTCCTGCCGCTCCAGACATCCTGGATTGTTGGCTAAAGCCATCAACCAGGATTAGCCTGCGCGTCACTCGTCGACAAACACAAAGTAATGTATCCAATAAAATGAGGTATCGCAACTTTAGGGCCGTTGAATTGACTTACACCTTATTTTTGGCCGGGTTAGTCGCTGCAGAAATCATGGCTTTAAATTGTTGCAAGCGAGCTTGAGCGGCTTGTGCGGCTTTGGAATCAGGATATTGTTGAATTATTTTTTCGAATAGTTCCATCGCCATTGGCTTATCTCCTTTGGCAAAATACGCTAAACCACATTGCAGCATCGCATCGGGAACACGTGCATCTTGGCTGTAACGCGTAATAAAACGTTTAAAAAAGTTGATGGCGGGATCGGCTTGTCCTTGTAGTAAATACAATTGACCTAAGAAATAATCGGCATTGGCAACATTCAGATCATTCGGAAATTTTTTATTGAATAACTCAAAGGCTTCTATCGCCTCATTATATTGTTTCGTTTTTAGCAGTTGAAACGCCGACTGATAAGCGCGCTCTGCCGCTGCGGAAGGCGCTGCATTCAGTATCATCGACTTGCGATCAGTTGAGCTGTCTTTTTTCGCACTGCTGAGATCGACCAAGGGACGCGGAGCCAACGCACTATTCGCCATCGTCGGAACATTCGCTGCCGGTTTTGCAGAATAAGCATTTGTCGTGTTAGCTCGTTGACCAAAACGTTTATCGAGTGCTAAATATTGATTACGTACTTGCTCTTCTAATACTTTGACCGCATGCTGTTGTGATTCAAGTTTACCTTGTAAACTTTGTAATTGTTGTTGTATATCATCCATTTGCACCAACAGCGGATTGAGATTCGCAATTTGACGTTCTACTATCGTGACACGCTGTTCCAAGGAAAAAGAAGCCGAATTACTTAGCACTGACGGGACACTTGGTGGCGGCGCTGCGCTGGGAATAGAACTACTTGGATTATTCGGTTCGTTTGCTTGAGTGGCAGAATTTGCAGTTGAATGATTTGCAGAAGTCGTCGCAGCGGGTGTATCGTCGTCGTCATCATCATAGGCATCTACGACTGGCGCTAAGGCATAAAGGTGTGAGCTTATTAATAAGCCCACACAGCATAAGACGATCTTAATTGATTTAACAAGTCCCGAATTTATCTTATTATCGAATAAATAGCCTCTCTTTGCTAAGGTAAACGATCTATTCAAAGCTAAATTCAAGCACATAGTTAATTCCTAATATTACAATCGGTTATAACTGGAGTTTGATACTGTAACTCAGCACGGCGATTTTTTGCATAATCTGCTTCGCTATGACCAAACGCAACCGGTTTTTCTGCGCCATAGCTGACTGTTAAAATTTGCCCATCACTCACGCCATTGGCGATTAAAAACTGCTGTACACTTAAGGCACGACGCCGTCCTAAAGCAATGTTGTATTCACGGCTGCCTCTCTCGTCGGTATTACCGGTTATCAATATTTTAGCTTGTGGATGACTAATTAGGTAATGCGCCTGTACTTGGAGTGAAGGTTTATCTTCTTCGTGGACGATATTTTTATCAAAGTCAAAGTAATAGATTTGATTACCGACTTGCATCGGGCGGGTACTTTCATCACCATAAAAGCTACCGACATCACCCGCTCCTTGCGTCAACGCGCTATCGGCATGCAGGGGACTGGCCGCCGCTTCACCTAATTCGTTCTTATCCGTCGTCGAACAAGCGCCCAAACTAAAACAGGCTGCAGTCAACACACTTATTTTTAACAATTTTTTTATTAACATAGTACTAACCTCACAAAATAATTAACTCGATAAAAAAGGCGACCAGACCGGATCTTGTACATCACCTTCAGGTGTGGGTAAGCGACAATTAATTCTTCCATCGATGGAAGCCATGCCTAACAAACCACGCTCACCGGGTTTTGATTCAAATAGAACCATTTGTCCATTCGGTGCAAAACTGGGTGAAGCATCATAACCTGAATGTGTAATGCTTAATAAAGTATCGTCATCTAAATCTTGCACGGCTATATTATACATTCCTTGCTCACGATTGAGTACCACAATCATTTTTCCATCGGGTGAAAAAGAAGCACGTGCATTATAACTTCCATCAAATGTGATGCGTTGTAAATGTTTATTGCGCAAATTCATTTGATAAATTTGTGGACCACCTCCTCTATCCGAAGTAAACAATAATGATCGACCATCAGCTGACCAAGTCGGTTCAGTATCGATAGAAAACCCAAAGCTTAACTGACGTAACTCTTTACTGGCTAAATCCATTAAATAAATTTTCGGTGAAGCAGAATTTTTAGATAATGCTAACGCCAATGTTTTATCATCCGGAGACCATGCCGGAGCACCATTAATCCCTGGATAATCACTCATTAATTGACGTTGGCCATTCGCGATGGTTTGAATATAGATACGAGGCATGATCTTTTCAAAAGAAACATAAGCAATACGTTTACCATCGTGCGACCATGCCGGAGACATAATCGGCTGTGTCGAAATTAATAACGGTTTGGCATTATGCCCATCCATATCCGCCACTTGTAGACTATACACTCGACGATTATTCTGCCGCGTCACCAATACATAAGCGATATGCGT
>Ga0209668_10001033_pt1 | contig 11761 bp, 2 predicted proteins | sample FrelakmetPLP11PL_FD_187150 | JGI IMG/M metagenome (GOLD analysis project Ga0209668, IMG submission 187150) | Freshwater lake sediment microbial communities from the University of Notre Dame, USA, for methane emissions studies - PLP11 PL (SPAdes)... | ecosystem: Environmental > Aquatic >... | reverse complement strand
AAACCAAGACCAGTATGTCCATCAATTTCTTTCAGATATCGAATTATATGATCAACAACTCTATATAGAATTGGATTTGAAAATCGAATCAACTAAGAACAGCTTTACTAAAGATCTGATCATTATCTTCAATATAATAAAACCTTTCTTGATCTTTCCATTAAACTATCAACAACTAAAATCTATCGCCGAATCGTTTTGGAATAAGAACTTGGATTTCAAATCTTATGATACACTCGTGAACACGAACGTTCCATATAACATAATTCTAAAAAATATGATGAATTTTAATGATCAACATCTTCATAAAATAAACACAGATATACCAATTCATATCAGAGAGAAGATCTGTTCCATACAAGATATATTTTTGGACATTCATATATGGAAAAATATATCAAATTTTAGTTTAGAAACATATTTTGACCATTTGTTTCTAAACTTTGATCTCCCTATGATCCATAAATATATCCTTGCGATCAAAGGGATGATCTACTTTCCCCTTGAAGATGAAATCATAAAATACTTGACTACGAATATAGATTATTTGATTGGAACATCATACAAAATAATAGAAAATAAAAAATATAAAAATACAGTAGAAATCAAAACACTTTGGAACAATCTCATTCTTACATCAATCATAAATCGTGTCGAAAATATATCGGTGTATTCTTTGATCCATTCCCAATCTGATTCTCTACATCAATTTGTTGATTTTATCGTTTTTTATCTCATCCTAATCAAACAAGTCCCAACTTACCAACTCATTCTTAATCGCATCAATAATTACACGTCATTAACGTCGAACGATATCACGGGTCTCCATCATATTGTGGATGATATTTTACAATACGTTCCAGAATATAAGACCATCAGAGAAAGGTCTATGATCAAAACTCTCCAAGATTCAGATGTCAACTATAAGTTAAATGGAATATATTCTCTCACTCTTGAGCAAAACATTCTTTTGAATGGGAGACTATTTACACCTTCGAATGACTTTTACAATTTCATATTCAAAGAAATATTTATTGAAAACGAAACAGGTGTTCTGGGTGAGATATCAAAAGGATTGGGAGAGACAGGACCCACCGGTCCCACCGGTCCAAATATTGTGATCCGCAATTCTAGTTCTATTCTAGAGAATCTGATTGATGAGACGCGTGTATTTTATTCTATGAATTTTGATAAAGAATCATTTGATCAAGTATTGCTCATGTCTGATCTAACGATGACTTCAAAATTGATATATTCCACATATTCTAAGCCAAAAGATATATTGAAACTTTCTGAGATATTTGGAGCGAATATAGCAAATTATATTGTTTTTAGAAAATTAAATAATAATATATTTGGAGATATCTATAATCTCCGAGATAGGATCACGCCGTTTGGATTGATGTATTTCCTGATTGAGTATAGTATTGGTATGAATTTGGGCAGTCAGGCGAATGGGAAAGCATATATTTTTGACATTGTCTCGAATATCAAATTGAACAGTGAGGATTATTTGGACAGATTGAAAAACAAGGTATCTACAATACATAATGGACTCTCTGAATACATGGAAAGAAATCGATTAGAGATGATGAATATAACTACTATGTCGATTTATGATAGACTGTTTTTGGATTATTTCAATACGCCTGAAGTTTATGAATTCTACGATTTGTATGAAAAGAATCAACAAAAGAATAGACAATTCATCACGTCTTTGAATTATACATACTTTATTGAACAATTTATAGAACAAGATATCAAGAATCCTTATGACGTTTTGATGTTTGTGACACAATTTGATTACGATACCGATGTGATTCATATGATACGGGAGACAATCAAGAAGAATTATAGTCAATATTTGAGTAAATATTTCTATTTGAATTGGATTTATTCATATAAAGATTCTAATGATGATTTTAATGATATTGTGTTCCATACATTAGGTAGACTTTTGGAGAATGGTATTTTGACAGAGAATGAATTTTTTGCGATCATGTCTGAGAATCCTAACGACACATTGATGTTATTTACGGGAACAAGATTATATTATACATTTATTCAAGATCCTAATGAATATTATATCCAAAATGGAGAAATCGAAAACAATATACCCAACTTTAATAATTCGACGAAGGTGGAAAATATTATTGATATTGTGAAATCTATGAATGTCGATACTATGCGTATTCCCACACGTGAAATGATGAATAAATTGATGAATGCTCCCGTCGATGAGGATATCTCAAGAACCCAACAGGAGATACAAAAGGAATTCGAAACATTACCAAAGGAAGATCTGAAGAATACAGTGGATACACCAGAGAATAATGAAGCATTAGAGAGGAAATACATCCAATCTGGAGATGTGCAGTCCATGCATGAATATTTGAAGAAACAAGGAAAGAAAAGAGGAATTGAATTAAATGATAAATTAAATGAATATATGTATGGTATGATGTCTCTACAAATATGGTTATCGTTTTTTGATCCCACACAAGTGTTGACGGATTACATGTTTGAAAGATTGTTGAATCAATCGATATTAGGAGAATGTATTGATTCTTATAAAAAATATCATAGTGATTTGGTTATGAATCTCTCTGTATATCCTAGTTCTTTAGTTGCGAAATTGATGTATGAAAACCTTGTAGAAGTCTTGAAACGTCAAGGTGTGGAAGTGACAAAAGAGAACATGTTAAATAAATTAGATAATTGGACAAGTGATGAGAAATGGGAAATTGAATCTACCGCATTCTTAGCTGCTAAACAATTCCTATCATTCATCCATAACAATAATACCATCCGATATTCTGGATCGCCAAAAATCGGAATCGGATCTGCGATCCAACCGATCACATTTGAGAAGGGGAAACTGATTGTCCACGATGGTGGAAGCGGATTACTCGAGATGCGAAGAGTTTAAGATCAACTCATTCATGTGACCATTTAATTCTATTCGTGTCATTCACTTCTATATTTCTTATATCACTAAGATTTCTAAATTTATTATAGAACATTTTTCGAATATTATTTTATGTTTGAATTCAAACATAAAATTAATCTTCTGGATTAGGAGCGATCCGAGCGACTTAATCATATATTATAACTCGAACAGATTATCTATTCGTAATATGGTATGTTATTAACGATGTATAATTTGTTTAATTCAGGGGCATTGATATATATGAATTTTCCCGAACGTAAAACACTTCCAAAATTACCATATGAAGAGCTACCAGAATCGACTATACCTTTTCCAGCGTCTTTATCGGTTAGATGTTGAATGATCACTTTTCCTTCTTTTGTTCCTACAACTGCATATGTGTTGTCAAATATACAGAAAGTATTTCCGAATCCCGAATATGTATAATCTTGGAAAACTTGACTACCTTCTAATGTAGGGAAATTCTTGTATTGTGGATCTATTTGCAATGGTGGTAAAATATATTTTCTCACTAATCCTTTTTCCGGTATGGCATTATATAATGTATTCTCATTGACATATAGATTTCCTATTTTATCTCTTAATGAGAATTTTGTTTTTAGTATTAACCCATTCTCAAATACTTCGAATTGATTGACGGATCCCAAAATCAGAGGATTATTGGATTGTGTATTGTCACATTTATTGAGATGTTTACCGAAAATATCTCGTTGTGGATTTGCTTGAAATATTTCATAATATGGAAGTTTATTAAGATATAATATATTATCGTCTTTAAATGTAAATTCATCGATTCCATATGCACGTGCAAAAAATTCAGAGAATACCACTGAACATTCCATTTTTTGTAAAGTTCTAGTAAGATCCATTCCAAAATAAATCTTATAATAACTATCAATCGGACTAACAAACTCAATTTTTTGTTCCTCATGTTTATTAGTGCCATTGTTAAAGATATCAGTAAATAATTTGAATGATGTAATATAATTACTATTATTGGTAATGAATATATTGTACGATTGATTTTGATATAAGTTATTTAATACGTTATCCATAAACTCCAAGTAGAAACTGTGTATATCATTAAAAATATCTGGATCCATTTTTATATTTTTAGAATAATCAGTTTTCAAATTCCTAAAATCATTATTTATCAAATCCACTGAAATTCTATCATAAGTGAATTTCTTAGTGGAATAATAATTGGTTTCAAATGTTTGTTCAGCCCCTTTAATATATTTTATTTTTGTAGGGATGATCGCCTTATAATTAATAGATATTTCGAATGGTGTTTTCTGATAATATGGATCTAAATATGATTCGGTATCGTCTAATATGTAATTCTGAATGACCATACTTGTCCTATTTTTTGATATCATAATATATTTATTATTAATGATCTCCAAATGATCTGGGAAAAATGTAGCTGTAAGAGAAAACGATCTTCTCAATGGTTTATGTGGGGAACTTTTAAAATACAAACTATTCAAATGTCTCCATTTACCTCTTTGTCTGATATAATAAAAGAGACATCCATATTTGATCACATTGTAATGATATCGTTGAAGATATTCTTCAGTGAATTCTATACTAATATTCGAAACGTATGAGATATTGATATTGTCCGCATAGGCTTCCGTTCCTCCAGAATACCATACACTATATAATAGCGTACTAGGTCGCGTGGTGTTTTCCGATTCACGATAAGCATCATCTAAAGTCGATCCAAGAGGGTTGACTCCTGTAAATGTCACATTTGTTCCTTTGGGAGATTTTAAACTACTATCATACTTCCATCTCGTCATATCATCCGTGATAATCATAAATTGATGATCTATAGCGAACCATAATCTTCTTCCACCTAGACCACCCAGATTGTGTGCTTTGAGAGCATGATAATTTTTATATTTCAATGTGATAATTTTAGAACCATAGTATGTATTGATCCTATTAGTGAGTTCCTCCAGTTTAGGGATTGTATTATATTTCTTGACACTGATAAAATCTTCAATACCCTTATCTTCATCCTTATATTTATAATCAACATTCCAATTTATCGTATATGTGATATCCTGTCTGGGGTCACCACTTGTGCCGTTTCCTATAGTATAGTCGGCCTTACTATGAATAAATGTCTGTTCGATGTATAGATTAAATGTTTTCTTCTTATCTCTTGAAGGTTTTACATTGGAAAGTGTATCAACATTTGAACCGATCACAATCAGATTACCATTTTTCGAAATGTTAGTAAATTTACCATACTCAATATCATTTTTTGCTAAATATGAACTATTTTGGATCGTCTCTTCCGTAACGATATCTATTGTCAATTCAGTCATCAAATAAACTTGGATGTCTTTTGGATAATTCGCTTTCGCAGTGGTTGAAGTGGCCAAAGAACGATCTACATCATATCTTATTAATATATCGTCATCGATTGATGTATCACTATATACATATATACCATTTGTTCTACCAACAACACTTGGGAGGACGGATCCAATATATTCCTCTGACCCGTCCTTACCCGATTGGGGATCATATGTATTTGCTAGAAATTTGATACCATTCGATGATATCTTTTCATCCACCCCTTGAACATATGTCGGACTACGAAACAAGACTACCTCCTTCGATTTGTCCAGTAGTGTATATTTATGTGCAACTGAATCCTCACCGCCTTTCATTGTGGCTATGATTCCTATGTATCTTTTTTCTGTAATCCTGAACAATGATATACTACGGTTGTCATTGATGCCATTCATATATTTCAAAACTTGATTGAGTGTTGTATATTTCTTCGGATCAAAGTATTTCGATACAACGACTTCATTGCTATAATATATTTTCTTATTGAAATCTGGAGTGAATGTATGTAATTTAGTATCCATATCCTCTTCTCCATATGTGAATTTTTGTGAACAATAAATCTTAAACTGAGATTCATTCTCGACTATGTTATTCATACTTGTCGAGATGTTATTCGAAATATAATTTGTAGGAAGAACCTGAATAACATTATTGTAGAATTCGTCATGTTTATATTGTATATTCACATCGACTTTTTGCTCCCTAAAAGTAATCATATGTTTATATTTTGTTTTCCCAAAAGAGTCAGGTGTATAGCGATAATATTTGCTCATTTGACTACCCTTGAATAGAACATTTATATTGTTCTTGTAATCCATCGAAAAATAACCAAAATTATATAACGTATTGATGGGAAAGTAATGGATAGTATTCAATGTAAGATTGATATCGTTTTGGATGACATCTAGAGTATAATAATCAATTTTGATATTTTTATTTGAATATTGGATGATGTGATTATCGATCACATTATGTTTCTCACAAGCGGGGACGGTCACATTCGTGTTTATGAGACTGTTTTCTAACTTATCATGATAGTAGAAATAGATATTGTTGTCATCCTTGTATGTGAACAAATTAACGTCTGGAAATATTGAGATGTTTAGTGGATTCTGAACCACAAAAGGAATAGTCTGTATATTCGAAAGATAAAAATTGTCCTCGGAATATACATAGACAACATTGTTCTTCCATGTGTATATATTATCATTATCATCGATATGAATGAATATTTCATCCAAGATGTAAGAGATAATTGGTTTACTCAATAATTCATATTCATTTAAAAAATATTTATAATCATATCCATACTCGGTCTTGGGTTCTGGAAGCGAATCGTTGCTCTTTGTGGTCCCCATCTTCGAATGACCAATTATTATTTGTTTATAGATGAGTTCTTGTTCGTAATGTAAGACGACAATATTGGATCCTTGAACAACGATCAAAATGTTTCCTCTTTTGTTAAAGAGAAGATTGTCGATGGGAATGCGAGCCCCTACATCATTCAAAGGATTATATTCCCATGTCGTCCAGATATCTCGAAAATCATATGTCGATTGATTAATGAATACATATATTTCTTGTTTCGCATCGAGATTTACTTTTTTGTATAGCTGTGTCAAATTGTCTTCTCTCAATAACAAAATAGTATCCCCATATCTATCCGAGGTGATCGACTTTAATCTTGCTATTCCAGATTGACTATAGAATAAAAAATAGGGCTCTGGAACAATCTCATGGCCGGAAACATCGTTGGCATAGACATGATAATGGTATCTCTGATTGATATAACTTTCATAAATGCTAAGTATCATATTCCCATCAGACGGAATGTAATAGGGGATGATGGGATATAACTCTCCGATCTTTGGTATCGTAGACGGATTGAAATCATTATTCGAAAGGATGACATTTGTATAGCCAATAGAAATAGTCTCGTAATATTTTCTTGTATTGATAGTATTCACAATATTTGGTATCTCACATGTTCCAGTTTGTAGAGTTGTTAGATCATACGAAACATTCTCATAGATATCGGTGACTCTCTCCGATTGATTTGTGATTACAAGTGTTTTTTCTTCTCCATCAATGTCAAATCTATGTGAAAATCCATCCAATTTCAACTCTTGGAAAAATGACCATCCATTCAGATAATGGAAGATAAGAACTCTTCCATTCTTTGGTTGACCCAATACCAACATATTTCCAAATTTGTCGAAACAGGCAGAAGTGTAACCAAAAGTGTTGTTATAGTAGAAGTTATCTCCATGTGGCGAATAGGGGTCTTTGTAGATGATCAATTGTTTGGATGCATTCGATATTTGTAATAGTTTGGGATTGAAACTATTCATGGCAAGGATCCCGTGAATGTCCGTCATCTCTGGTATATACGTTCTTAATATGGTCAAATTATCTACATCATATATCTCTATCGATGTCATCTTGTCACATACAACGAAATTTCCAGAGGTCTGGAAATTGTAAACATTATCACAGACTAATGTATCTTGGCTTACATTTGTAGGGGTAAGCGTTCGTCTAAATAGATTTCTATTTCCACTACCAAATAGACTATAAATCAATAAAATATAATCTATTTTTCTTTCCTGAGAATCAAATTGAACAAATTTGATATTACGAACATATGCAATTGTTGCGATTTCAACAGGTGGGTCGATTGTAATCATATCACTTACATTATAATATAAAGCAGTATTAACAGCATCGAGAGGCTGATAGAACAATTTGATACTTACACCGGATGTCTTAGTTAGAGCATATAGACCTTTGTTGTCAACCGAGACATGGAGTAGTTCATATCCATCTGGATCGACATATGGAAGTGTGAAGAATTGAGACCATATTGATTTTTCCTCATAGATGACAGTATTTTCTAGAAATTTGGGAACACGAGTAGATTGTCTAATGTATATGATACCCGATGCCAGAAAAGAGTCTCTTCGAATATCTGTGTCATAATTTACATAATCACAATATTTGACACCCAAATAGCATTGTGATGCTCCTTGATTGAAGACGGGATTAGTGAGAATGTATTGGTGTCTAAATTCTGGCTTTGAGAATCGATTTGCCAATGAGAATGGACTATTTGTATTCAGAGTATCTCTATTGTAGAAGGATATGAATGAGTTCTCGGCATCTATAACGACAATATAATTACTATCGGGAGATATAATCGTTTTGTATCCAAATGAAGTCAACGTATGAACTGGTTTGATGACTTCTTTTAATGTAAAAATCTGTCTTTGATTTGCCATTTTAATATCTAAAGGAAATATAATTCCAGAATAGGATTTATCATATTATAAAATATGACATCTCTCAATATTAGCGAGGAGAATTTATTAACAAATCAATTCTCCTCAAAGGGTAAAATTTTTATATATAATTCTATCATATATTCCCTTTATTCTACTTTCAATCAAACTATAGAGATATATGATAACCAAAATAACACTTCATACACAATCTATTCTCAGAAAAATGTAGAAATTTATCATATATTTTTAAATAATAATAGACTGTGGATTTGTGGAAAAAATTTGGATGATAATATAGGTTTCTACACATATTCAGACTTTAGCAATGGTCAGTTCCAACAAATTACAGTTTGGTATGAAGCAGCAGGAAGCGAACATATTTTCAGAATATTCATCATTGATAATATTCTTCATTACATCAAGACATCGTTCATGAATAACCAATATGAAATAACTATGGTAGGCGGTCCCTCAGATTATTTAATCTATTCCGATCCATATTGTTCCTTGAGAGACGTCTATTACAACGGAGACTTATACTTTATCATAGAGACAATCGATGATCAGAATAATCTAGTATATCTCAAGATATTCAAACAACAAAACTATTCTCCGTCGACGGGAATAACCAATCTATCTTTGACAAATATAAGCGATCACACATTAAACGTCATGTTTTTCGATACATGTATGATCTCCAATGTGAAATATATGGTTTTCGGAAAATCACAAACTATCACCAACAATAATAATACAGTTGTAGCTAACCAAGTATCTCTCTACAATCTCTACACAAATAGTGTTTCTACAACATTTACATTTCCAAATATATATTTTAAATCTGTATCTTATATTTATTACAATGGTAAATATTTGATCATCGGATATTTATATCAATATTCATATACTCTATTGAGATACTTTGCCATTACATCCGATATGAATGGAAATGTTATGAACAGCACAGTCTATATCAAAAATTCATCCTATACTTATCTATTAAACGATAGAAACGTCGACGTAGTCATCAAAGATAATTTCTATTATACATTATCTGAAATAAAAAATACATCAACTCAAGAAAATACTAATGTAATCCAAACAAAAATGTTTTTCCAAATCCAAACAAATGGAAGCGCAGGATCAGACCCACATATATACCCATTGTTCTCAGATAAATTCGATTTATTACGAATGTCCACAAATCGATGGTATTCGTTGTTCGAGATGGATTCTATAAAGATGAAGGTAAAATTTGTCGGATTAAAGACAGGTATCTTTTTCCACAAAATATTAATTCATTCAGTGGGGCGAAGCCCAGAAGTGGGTTTGCCTCAGTCGCGGATGGGATCCGCTCCGGATCACTCCAAGATTCAAAATAATAATAAGGAAGTAAAGATCAATTTTAATAAAAGAACAATCAAAGGAAATATACAACATACAAAAGGCCATTTGTTCATGGCATACAAAGATACGAGATCACTAAATTCAAAAAGAAAGTTCTTCTCACCAAAGAAAATGGATATCATACATTTGTATCATCTAAAATATCCAATGTGTCTATATATAGACTTCAATACGAGATATATCCATTTATATTTCGAAGACAAGAAACCAAGTAAAGATGAATGTTCTGGATTAATTGTATAGGTTTAAAGCAATCATAGTAAAATATTTTACAATATTTTTGAAAAAAAAATCTTAATAAAATGTCCGTCGGATTTCAAAATGTTCTTATTCTCGATTATGACGAAACAAATCCAAATTCGGCCGTACCAAGAAGAAAATTATTTGGGTTAACCGGTGCAAAAGGTCCAGACGGAGAGAGAGGTGAAACTGGTCCTGTAGGAGAGAAAGGAGAAACTGGAGCTGAAGGTCCAAGAGGACCAACCGGATTTGTAGTTCCTTTGTTAGCACCTACACCACCACCTCCATTAGATGGAGAGAATGGATCAATTGGTCCCACAGGTCCTATCGGTCCTATCGGTCCTACAGGTCCTATCGGTCCTTCTGGAATGACAAAAGAAGAGATCGAAAGATATATCATTGGATTATTATCAAGATGTGATTTTTGTGATATCTCATGTTGCGACTGTTCTTTTTGTGATTGTTCGTTTTGCGATTCTTCATCTTGTGATTGTTCATACTGTGATTGCTCTTGTAATCTACATAGAATTTCTTGTTTAATGGGATACAATAAAATAATTTGGGAAATTTTTAATAGAATTGATAACATCGTCAAAGGCGCAACTGGTGAAGCAGGTGAGAGAGGTGCTACCGGTCTTTACATGTCTGAGGAGGACATCGAAACATTAGTCAGATCTATATTTTTATCCGAGCCATCCGATCCGAGATGGAGACTGGCAATAGATGTAGCAAATATACTAAGAAATCAATATAATATTCCATCGCTTATCGGTGCTACTGGTCCCAGTGGACCTCAAGGTGAAAGAGGTGCTACTGGTCCAAATGGCCTTGGAGAGAATGAAATAAGAGAGATTGTTAGAGATGAAATAGAAGGATCTACAGGAATAATTAATTATATCAATAATTACATTGAAAATAAATTTAATAATTATGATTTTTGTCAAGGATGCACGGCTGGACTCACTGGAACCAGAGGTGAAACGGGTCCGGACGGATCGAGAGGAAACACTGGTCCGGACGGATCCAGAGGTCCTACTGGATCCAGAGGAGAGACAGGCACAAGAGGAGAGACCGGTGTCAGAGGAGAGACTGGTGCTAAGGGAGAAACTGGAGAGAAAGGACCGATCGGAGAGAGAGGATCTACAGGTGTTAGAGGAGAAACGGGGGAGAGAGGATCTACAGGTGTTAGAGGAGAAACGGGTGAGAGAGGACCTACTGGAGCACAAGGAGCTACTGGAGAAAGAGGAGAAGCGGGAATTCCGGGCGAGCCGGGAGAAGATGGATCGCCGGGCGAAATAGGACCCACAGGACCACAGGGACCTACTGGACCTATTGGTCCGATTGGTGCTACCGGAGTCCCCGGAATGACAGAGAAGCAAATTAAAGAATATATTATGTGTATTTTGATGAGTGGATGTTCTGGATATACTGGATGCACTGGGTGCACTGGTTGTGGTTTTTGGAACGATCTAAAAGATATTGTTGAAACAATTCAACAAGGTTCTACTGGACC
>Ga0209668_10001032_pt1 | contig 11767 bp, 8 predicted proteins | sample FrelakmetPLP11PL_FD_187150 | JGI IMG/M metagenome (GOLD analysis project Ga0209668, IMG submission 187150) | Freshwater lake sediment microbial communities from the University of Notre Dame, USA, for methane emissions studies - PLP11 PL (SPAdes)... | ecosystem: Environmental > Aquatic >... | reverse complement strand
ATACAGTTCTTCTTAAACATGCCTCAAATGTTCAGATTTGTGCTTCCGTGATTCAGGATATCTTTGATGAATCAGGATTTCCCTCTTCTGTGTTCAGAAACCTTGTTATTGGATCAGGAAAGGTCGAAAAAATCATTAAACATAATTGTGTAAAAGCTGTTTCGCTCACAGGAAGCGAATTTGCAGGACAAAAAGTGGGCGAAGCTGCAGGGAATGTGCTGAAGAAATCTCTTCTTGAGCTGGGCGGAAGCAATGCTTTTATTGTACTTGATGATGCAGAAATTAGTAAGGCTGCCGAGATAGCTGTAAAAGCACGTTTCCAGAATGCCGGGCAGAGCTGCATTGCAGCAAAACGGTTTATTATTGATAAAAAAATAGGTGATAAGTTTATTGAATTATTCACTGAAGGAATCAGGAAATTAAAAACCGGTGATCCGATGGATGAAGATACTGATATCGGCCCTCTTGCCACCATTGAGCAGGCAGAAAAAGTTGAGGATCAGCTGAGAAGATCAGTTGCAATGGGTGCAAAAGTTATTGAGGGTGGAATACGTGACGGTGCATTCTTCCAGCCTGCTATAATTGTTAATGTATCACCGGGGATGCCACTGTTCGATGAAGAGGTTTTTGGTCCTGCCGCTCCCATAACAATAGCCGGAAATACAGAAGAAGCAATAACACTTGCCTGCCAGACAAATTTCGGGCTCGGGGTATCACTTTTCACAAATGATCTGAAAAAGGCCATTGATCTTGTTCCTGAATTTCATGACGGAGCGGTATTTATAAATGGCATGGTGAAATCTGATCCGCGACTGCCATTTGGCGGTACACGACGTTCAGGATACGGAAGGGAGCTTGCAGTACAGGGGATACGTGAGTTCGTAAATATAAAAACTGTCTGGACAAAGGCCCATTAGAAAGAATTTTTTATATTTGACCAGATACCCAAAAAAGAAATCTATGAAAGAATTAGTACGCTGCCGCCCCTGCGGATTCGTTATGGAAGCAGGTAAACTTGGTGACGTCTGCCCAGCATGTGGAATGCCAAGAAAAGTATTTGAACCATACAGGGAAAGAGTCTCTATCAACAGGCTCAGACTTCTGAATCTTGATTTGCATCCTATCGCCATACACCTTTCACAGGCTATGGTCATAGCAATCCCGATGCTGGCAATAATTACACACTTTTTCCCTCAGCTCTATCCTGATGTGCTTAAAAATGTGCTGATCTTTTCATTGACCGTTTTTCCGTTTACCCTTATGCTTGCCATCCTCACAGGCATTGTTGACGGACTGACAAGGTTCAAGACCCTTAAGACTCCCCTGCTCAGGGTAAAGATTATCTTCAGTTTAATAATACTTACTCTTTCGGTAATAATGTTTTTTGTAGCTAAAAATGTGAACAACTATTTCCTGACAGTAATATTGAGCTTCCTTTGTCTGGCAGCAGGTATCCAGCTGGGTCTATGGGGCAAAAAGCTCATATATGTAATTCTTCCGGGGACATATCCACAGAAAAGAAGCACAAAGGGTGCCAAACCGGAAACAGAAACGACCTGAAAAGCATTAGGGCTGAAGAAAGTATAATTTATTTACCATCCGGATTTAAGGCCAGCAGGACCAGATAGCCATCGCAAAGGAAACCTTCGTATCCCCAGCAATCGTGATTCCATGCTTTCCAGTCTTTTGTCATGCCGCTGCCTGGGCAGGTTCCCTGAAAATCACCGGAATCAATGGCTTTAAGCAAGCCTTCAGCTATCTTTTCATGCTGTTCATAAAGCCCTGCTTTCTGAAATGCTTTAAGAGTATAAAATGACCAGTTCAGTGATGCCCCTCCATTTTCATACCTCTGAAATGCGTCACTGCCATCTTCCTTTTCACCACCTCCCCATCGCGGGTCATGGTGGGTATAATCCTCTTTCCTGACCGGCACAAGGTTACCGGGAAGACCAAGAGTAAAGTCAGTGAAACCAACCTCCTCCATTTTGTTCCAGAGAGTCATCATTACGTCTTTTATCTTATCCTTCGGGACAAGATCATAGTAGATGGCCATGCTGTTAACCATAAGAAAGTAATAATCGTGCAACTTTCCGTCACTGCTTTTCCATCCGGCAAGCACTCCTGTCGCCGGATTATAAAAAGTACTATAGTAGGAACCCTTCAGCTTTGATGAGAGTTGCCTGTATCGATCTGCATCCTCCTTTTTGCCCAGCATTTCTGCCACCAGCACTACGAGATTCAGCGCCTCGTAAGTGAGAGCATTGCTGAATGCATCCTCATGACCGAAGCCAACAGTATCCCACCAGTTTGCCGGTCTTACAATTCCATCCCATGAGCTGGAATTGCCGCTTAATTCATATTCGGCAAGACCATTTTTATTATAATCCCTTTCCATCTGCTTGTCAATCCATGTCTTTATTTGTGGATAGTATTTTTCAGCCCAGTTCAGATCACCCGATCCTTTGATATAGTTAGATGCTGAAATAACAAGAGAAGGATAGGTATCAAGATAATCATATGGCTGTGCCTTGCTGTTATCAGTACTGGCATTCTCATCCTCCCAGGTTCCGTTGTACCCTAACATTCCGTAAGCCTTCATTCCGTTGAGGTACCTCTCAACTGACATCCTCAGAAGGTCAAGAGCAGTCAGTGAATCGATCAGCGGAGGCGTTTCAAGAGCTAACATTGATGAAAGGAAAAGAGTAAAAGCACAAGGATCACTGCAAGAATTGTTGGCTAAAACCTGCAACCTTGGATTTACCTGGTACAAATTGAGCCAATTGCGTCTGAGACCTGCAAATTTTTCCTGATCCACACCTGCAAAAGCCGGATAGATGCTTGTGACTGTAAAGGTATATCTGAGAACAGACTGCTGCGCCGATGCGGCTGGCATGCTTACTGAAATATAGCTGTCCCCCTCTTTGCGGCTTGCATCATAATCGACAATCACACCTGGCTTGTCAGCAACCAGACTGAATGTCCCCATATCGGGAAAATGAATCAGCGCAGGAAGTCTTGTTGCATTCCTTCTGACCATAACTCCAAGAAGAGTAGTATGATTTCTCTTTTTTTCAAATCTGAAAGCAAGACTTTTTATTGACTTTTCGTCAACATAATTTGAGGTTGCTGAAAATTTTTTCTCATCAAATTCAAACTTCCAGATGACAGGGCCATCTGTCCCTTTATTATAAATATAAACCTCTGAATCCGATATCTTGTGTAATTCAAATTCACCTGCATCAGGTTCTGCTCTCCACTTAACAGGATTGTTGCTGAGCATTGATTTTCCCATTGCATCCACTGAGAAATATTTTACAAAAGGAAAGGTATCCACGAGCTGCATCCTGTAGAATTCTGAAGAAAATTCAAAACTCTTTACTTTATCACTACACGACATGATGAATATTATGATACCTGATAAGGTTATCAAACAGCAATATTTAAGTATTTTCATCGGATGGTTATGAGGTTACCGAATTGTTGGATATGTTAAAGATATTATTTAATTTTCTTATGTCGCACATTTACTAAATCGCAATAATGATGAAGAAAATCCTGCTTACTATTCTGATCCTGATAAATTTATATTTTCAGGCGAAAACACAATATTCAACATTAAATGCTCATTCACATAATGATTATGAAAATGATCCCCCTTTCTGGCTTGCCTGCAATAACCATTTCGGATCGATTGAAGCAGATATCTGGGCCGTCAGAGGGGAATTATTTGTAGCACATTATGAAAGGGAAATGAAACCTGAAAGGACACTCGATTCTCTTTATATTTATCCGATTGTAAGAATGTTCAGGGAGAATAAAGGAAGGGCATGGGAAGATAAAACCGGTACTTTTCAGTTCCTGATCGACCTTAAAACACCTGCGGAACCTACACTTTCCCTGCTGGTTGAAAAACTGAAACTATATCCTGATGTTTTCGATCCGGAAATCAATGAGAATGCAGTTCGCGTTGTTATCACCGGCAACAGGCCGGATCCCTCTGAGTTCAGCAATTATCCCGGATTCATTTTTTTTGATGGTTTTCTTAATACAAAATACGATACTGATCAGCTGGCCAGAATCCCCATGTTTAGTGAAAATTTCAGATCTTTCTCGTCATGGAATGGAACAGGAGAGATAATTGGGAAAGAAATGATCAGGCTTGAAAATACTATAGATTCAGTTCATTCACTACACAAAAAGATCAGATTCTGGAATTCACCTGATGATATAAATGCATGGAAAACTTTTATGAGAATGGGGATTGATTACATAAATACCGACAAAATCATAAAGCTTGCTGAATATCTTAATACGAAAGGTTACAAGTAACAAATATTCATTCCCGTTCTTTCCGATAACGGAAAGTTTATTTATTTTTAATGCTGTACTGATAATCCTGAAATCTGTACCCTAAAAGTAGTTCAATGCCTTAAATTATCTTTTATTAATGAAGCAATTTGCCACCATCGACTGGATCATTTTTATTGGATACGTTGTTATAATTGTTTTTGTCGGATTATGGGTATCACGCAAAAAGAAAGGAGAACAACGAACATCACAGGACTATTTTTTGGCGGGCCGGTCATTACCATGGTGGGCCATTGGGGCTACTCTTATCGCCGCCAATATTTCGGCTGAACATTTCATCGCAATGTCAGGTTCCGGTTATGCAATTGGATTAGCAATTGCGGCTTATGAATGGATTGCAGCTGTTACACTGATTTTTGTAGCCAAGTATTTTCTTCCCGTCTTTATAGAAAAAGGGATATTCACAATGCCCCAATTTCTGACGCAACGGTATGACAAAAGAGTCAGTACCTGTTTTGCAGTTTTCTGGATACTGGTTTACATTTTCGTGAATATGACAGCTGTTATTTATTTAGGAGCATTGGCAATGGAACGAATTATCGGGATTCCATTGATTTACGGAATAATCGGATTTTCGGCCTTTTCAGCATTATACTCTTTATGGGGCGGTATGAAAGCTGTCGCCTGGACAGATGTCATAAATGTATGCGTTCTGATCTTTGGCGGTCTGGTAACAACTGCCTTTGCACTTAATGCGATAAGTGACGGAAACGGAGTGATTGCAGGTTTTGTCGAGCTTTTACATAAAGCTCCTCAGAAATTCCACATGATTATTGAAAAAGGAACCCTTTTTGCCCCGGATGGGATGGGTGGTAAAAAAGATGCATTCTTGGATCTCCCTGGCCTTGGTGTTGTTTTAGGATCCATGTGGCTGACAAATCTTAGCTTCTGGGGTTTTAATCAGTTTATTATCCAGCGCGGACTTGCTGGTAAAACATTGAAAGAGGCCCAGCTAGGAGTAGTCTTTGCAGGGTATATGAAGCTTCTTGTCCCGCTTCTTGTGGTTATCCCCGGCATTGCAGTATTTGCCCTTGGTGCAAAATTGGGAAAGTCGGATGAGGCTTATCCCTGGTTGATCAGAAACATCGTGCCTGTAGGAGTTACCGGGCTATCATTTGCAGCGATAGCAGCAGCAGCAGTATCGGCGCTAAGCTCAATTGTCAATAGTACTTCAACTATTTTTACGATCGATATCTATAAGGGATTTATTAATAAAAATGCTACTGAAAAGCAGATGGTAAGAGTTGGCATGATAACGGCTCTGGTAGCCCTTCTGATCTCCACAAGCATAGCGCCTAAATTGCAGACTCTCGATCAGGCATACCAATATATCCAGGAATATACTGGATTCATATACCCAGGCGAATTCCTGATATTCTTCTGTGGACTTTTCTGGCGGCAGGCATCTACCAAGGCGGCATTATGGACCGCTTTAATAACAATTCCTTTAGGAGTGTTATTCAAGGTTCTTTTTCCGGAGATGCCATTTGTTCTCCGCATTGGCTATGTTTTTATTCTACTTTCTTTTGTAATGGTGGGCATCAGCCTTATGGACCAAAGATATAAAGTAAATAATGTGTTTGACAAAGAATCAGGTAAAAAAGGAATCACTGCAGGGATCAGGATAGTGGCACTGGCCATGCTGGTTGGAATTGTTGCGGGCTTTTTCGTCCAGCCTCTGAAAAACCTGGCGCTTGAGGCTATATATGTACCGGTTGTGATGTTAATCCTGGTAGGTCTTATTCTGATCCTGAACAATACACGGAAGAAGATGGAAATGAATGCTATTCTGATTGGCAGGGGTTTATTTAATACATCAATGACATTTAATATTGCGGCAATAGGAATTTGTGGAATTTTAGCCTTGCTTTATACAGTTTTCTGGTAGATCGCTGAAATATTCTTAACTTCAGTAACATTTAAAATATAGAAGTATCAATGCAGGATAAAGTTTACAAAAGTACCCTTCACAGGATGACACAGACAACTCCTACAGTTTTATGGAATGATTCCTGTTCAACAGAGGAATTGACATACTCCATCGGTCATGGAGCTGTGGGAGCAACCTGCAATCCGGTCATAGTATGTTCAGTGTTGAAACAGGAGTGGGATGCCTGGAAACCCCGAATACTGGAAATTATTAAAGAAAATCCTGTAGCTACTGAAGATGAAATTGCATGGAAACTTATAGAAGAGATGTCGGTTAAGGCTGCAGCGCTTCTTGAGCCTGTCTTTGAAAAGGAAAAAGGCAGGAACGGAAGACTCTCAATACAGACTGATCCCAGATTATACAGGGATTCAAAAAGGATCCTGCTCCAGGCTGACCATTTCAGTAAGCTTGCACCGAACATGATTGTGAAGATACCAGTTACAAAAGCTGGAATTGAAGCCATTGAAGAGGCAACTTATCGCGGAATAAGCATTAATGCCACAGTAAGCTTTACAGTTCCGCAGGCTGTGGCCGTGGCAGAAGCTGTTGAGCGCGGATTCGTAAGACGTGAGAAGGAAGGAAAAGATATAAGTACAATGGGACCTGTCTGTACTCTTATGGTTGGACGACTTGATGACTGGTTAAAAGTTGTGACAGAGAAGGAACATATCATCGCTGATCCTGAAATTGCAGACTGGGCAGGTGTTGCTGTAATGAAGAGAGCATACCTGATATATAAGGCAAAGGGATACCGGTTGAGACTGTTAAGCGCTGCATTCAGACATCACCGCCACTGGTCAGAATTTATTGGGGGCGATGTTGTTATCTCTCCACCATACCTCTGGCAAAAGAGATATAATGCTTCGGATGTAACGGTGGAAAATCGAATGGATAAGCCCGTTGATCCGGCCATAATTGCTGAACTTGAGAAGAAGTTTGTGGATTTTCGGCGCGCTTATAATGAAAATGGAATGAAAGCGGAGGAATTTGACGGATTCGGAGCTACCGTAAGGACTCTGAAACAGTTCTGCCAGGCAACCACGGATCTGATCGGAATAATAAGGGATATGATGCTGTATTAACTACTGAAATATGAACAGAGATAAGAAATGCCCATTATTGATACGATCATCTTTGGATAATGAAATATACCAGACCATTACTTCAGGCGATGCAGGCTGGAAGTATCTGAATTTTATGGCCAGGACGATAGGACACGGGCAAAAATGGATTGGGGAGACCGGTAACAAAGAATACCTTTTTGTACTGATGGGAGGCAATTTCAACGCAAAAACCTCAAAGGGTGCCTGGAAAACATCCAACGGAAGGAAAGATATATTCAGCGGATTACCCCATGCCTTATATCTGCCTCCGGATACTGAATTTGAAATCTCCCCCTCCGGCAGTTACCTGGATCTCGCGTGCGGGTGGTGCGTTGCTGATAAAGAGTACCCTGCCAGGTTAATTTCACCATATGATATTGAGACTTTGGGTATTGAATTCAGAGGAGGTGATAATGCAAGCCGGCAGATAAACAGCATATTACCACCGGGATCTGAAAGCAGCAGGCTGGTATGCGTAGAGGTTTATACTCCTTCGGGAAACTGGAGCTCTTTTCCGCCTCATAAGCATGATACAAGAAAAACTGATCCGGCCACCGGTAAGTTAATTGAGGCCAGCCTCGAAGAGATCTATTTTTATAAGATCGATAAACCTCAGGGATTTGCACTTCAGAAAATATATAATGATGACAGGTCTCTCGATGAAATAGCGGAGCCGCATAATAACGATTTGGTCATTATACCCGGAGGATATCACCCTGTTATTGCCGGATATGGATATAATGTGTATTATCTGAATTTCCTTGCGGGAAGCGACCAGAGCCTTAAAAGTACTGATGATCCTGACCACAAATGGATTTACGGAACATGGAAGGGAATTGATTCCAGAATTCCTGTTGTAACAATAGATATGAATTGCGAATAAAATCTAATAATGGGTTATCTGTATGAAGACTAAACGATTAACTGTCGGACAGGCGATAGTGAGTTTCCTGAAAAACCAGTATGTCGAACGCGACGGTATAGAAAATCCTTTCTTTGCCGGATGTCTTGGAATATTCGGACATGGAATTGTGGCAGGGGTAGGGGAAGCTCTTCTAGAGAACCCTGATTTTCGTTATATAATGACCAGGAATGAGCAGGCCTCTGTTCATATCGCCACCGCTTATGCAAAGATGAAAAACCGTATGGGGACTTTTGCATGTATCTCATCTATTGGTCCCGGAGCAACAAACATGATCACCGGTGCTGCATGCGCAACTATCAACAGACTGCCTGTGCTTATTATGCCCGGGGACATTTTTGCCCGTCGTAATGTTGCACCTGTCCTGCAGCAACTGGAATCACCTTTTTCACAGGACATTTCAGTTAATGATTGTTTTAAACCTGTTTCAAAATATTGGGACCGGATCAGCAAACCCGGGCAACTGATAACATCCCTTCAGGAAGTTATGAGAGTCCTCACTTCTCCTTCCGATACAGGTGCTGTAACACTTGCTCTTCCACAGGACGTACAGGCAGAAGCATTTGATTTTCCCATCGAATTATTCGACAAAAGAGTTTGGAGAATACCAAGGTCCAGACCTGATTCAACTACTCTGATTGAGGCTGCACGTCTTATAAGGAATTCAAAAAGGCCGGTTATTATTGCAGGAGGGGGAGTGATTTACAGTGAGGCAACTGCCATATTGGAAAAATTTTCTGCACAAACCGGAATTCCTGTAGCAGAGACTTTCGCAGGGAAAGGTTCGCTGCCGTATGATCACCCTTCAAACCTGGGAGCTGTAGGTGTAACCGGAACCCCGGGAGCCAACAGATTCACCTCTGAAGCTGACCTGGTAATAGGTATAGGAACCCGTTACAGCGATTTCACAACTGCTTCTAAAACTGCTTTTCAGAATCCTGATGTGAAATTTATTAATATCAATGTTGATGAATTTGATTCATACAAACACAGCGCATTGCCCGTCACCGGTGATGCAAGGGTCTCTCTTGAGGAGCTCCTGGGTTTAATTTGTGATTACAGGACTTCTGATAGTTATATTAATTCTGCTGCAACAGCAAATAGGGAATGGGATGAAACGGTGAGTGAGATTTACAAATCCTCAGGTTCATTGCCTGTTTCGCAGGCTGAAGTTGTAGGGGCTGTAAATGAATTTGCCGGCCCTCGTGATGTGGTTCTTTGTGCCGCAGGAAGCCTGCCGGGAGATCTTCATAAGCTCTGGCGCACTGCAGATCCGAAAGGATTCCACCTCGAATATGGATACTCAACGATGGGATACGAATGTGCTGCCGGTATGGGCGCAAAAATGGCATGTCCCGACCGGGAGATCTTCGTCATGGTTGGGGATGGCAATTACCTTATGATGAACAATGAGATTGTAACCGCTATTCAGGAAGGTATCAGAGTAACTATAATTCTTTTGAACAATAATGGATTCGGCAGTATTGGAGGCTTGTCCGAATCGATCGGATCACAACGTTTCGGAACGAAATACCGGTATCGCGATAATAAAACAGGATTACTTAACGGAGATAAGCTTCCTGTCAATTTTGCTCAGAATGCAAGGAGCCTTGGCGCTCATGTGATTGAAGCAACTGATATCACCTCACTGAAAAATGCTTTGAAGGAAGCCGGAAAACAGAGTGTGACAACCGTTATCACCATAGAAACCGATCTTTATAAGGGTGTTCCGGGGTATGCCTGGTGGGAGGTGCCTGTATCAGAAGTTGCTGAAATTGATTCTGTTAAAGAGGCTTACAGGAATTATAATGAAAACAAAAAGAAACAACGCTACTTTCTGAACAACACCACCCGGAGCAAGATATAAAAACACCAGACACATGGAACAGATTCTAAAAAATTATATAGACGGAGAATGGGTTGAAAGCAAAAGTCTGACCTCACTGGAGGTAGTGAATCCATCCAGCGGAAAGTTGCTTGGAAGGGTCCCTGCAGGATCGGGAGCTGATGTGGAATTTGCTGCACTGAAAGCCCATGAGGCATATCAGTCATGGAAAGATGTGCCTGCAATTCAACGGATTCAGTATCTGTTTAAGATGAAACAGATTCTGGAACAACATGCCGATGAGATTGCAGAGATCTGTACCAATGAGTGCGGAAAGACCGTTTCGGAATCGAAAGCAGAAATTGTGAGGGCAGTGGAAAACCTTGAAGTAGCCTGCGGGATACCAAAGCTTCTTCAAAGTGAGTTTTCGGAGGATATCACCAAAGGTATGGATGAATTTTCTATTCGCCAGCCGCTAGGTGTAGGAGCATGCATTACACCTTTTAATTTTCCTGTCATGATAGCATTCTGGTTTATGCCTTATGCTATTGCCTGCGGTAATACCTATATCATCAAGCCTTCAGAAAAGGTGCCTCTTACAATATCCCGCATATTTGAACTTTTTGAAGAATTGAAACTTCCCCCGGGAATATTGAACCTGGTACATGGAGGAAAAGAGAGTGTGGATGCAATTCTCCGGCATCCTTACATACCTGCAGTAAGCTTTGTAGGTTCGACCAATGTGGCAAAATATATTTATCAGACCGGAGTGACAAACGGAAAACGCATACAGGCACAGGGCGGAGCAAAGAACCCTGTTGTTGTAATGCCTGATGCAGATCCTGAAACTACTGTTAAAATAATAACAGACAGCGCTTTCGGATGTGCAGGGCAAAGGTGCCTTGCCGCATCTATTGTAATGATGGTTGGTAAAGCAGCCGAGACCTTTACCGAACTGATTGTCGCCTCGGCTGCTGCAAAAAAAACAGGGAATGGCCTGATGGCAGGGGTTGAAATGGGACCTGTAATTTCAAAGGAGAGCAAGGAACGGGTACTTAAACTGATACAAAAAGGGCTGGATGATGGTGCAAAGCTGCTTCTAGATGGACGGAGTATTTTAATACCCGGATACGAAAACGGAAATTTCATCGGACCGACTATTTTGGGGAATGTGGACAGTAACAGTGAAATCTATAATACTGAAGTCTTTGGACCTGTCCTGTGCATTGTCAATGTTGAATCGCTCGGGGAAGCAATAAATCTCATCAACAAAAGCCGGTATGGAAATTCTGCCTGTATTTTCACAGGCAGCGGGGCTGCAGCCAGGAAGTTCAGGCATGATACACTGGCCGGAAATATCGGGATAAATATTGGTATTGCAGCCCCAATGGCATTTTTCCCCTTCAGCGGCTGGAAGGAAAGCTTTTTCGGAGACCTGCACGGGCAATCAGGTCATGCAGTTGAGTTTTATACCCAGACGAAAGTTGTCATTGAACGCTGGCATGATGAATGGACAAGAAAATTTTAGACTCTATTGACAGTAAGTCAGCTCAAGACGGTTTAATACAATTTTGATATTATTCTGATATTATTCTGATATTATTTTGATATTATATTAA
>Ga0209668_10001031_pt1 | contig 11777 bp, 12 predicted proteins | sample FrelakmetPLP11PL_FD_187150 | JGI IMG/M metagenome (GOLD analysis project Ga0209668, IMG submission 187150) | Freshwater lake sediment microbial communities from the University of Notre Dame, USA, for methane emissions studies - PLP11 PL (SPAdes)... | ecosystem: Environmental > Aquatic >... | reverse complement strand
AGGATATTAGAAACGGAGCTATCCGTGACCTAATAAAGAATTATAAAGTATGTTTTTCTAACAAAAAAAATAAAAATATAAATTTTAAAATGAAATTTTGTAGCGTAAAAGATACTCCAAGTATAGAAATTCCCAATACATCTATATCTATAAAAGAAAAAAAAATATTTATATTCAAGACATTTCTTAAATCAGGAATAAAAACAGGTAAAAAACAATTAGATAATTTGGATATTAAATACTACTGTAGATTACAAATTATGAACAATGAATGGTTTTTAATTGTTCCTTATAAAAAAGAAATACAAAAAGAAACAGTAGATTTAAGACATGATTTTTGTGCTCTAGATCCAGGAACAAGAACATTTCAAACAATTTATTCTCCAGAATTATGTTTACAAATTAAAGTAAATAAAGACAAAATAAAATATTATACTAATAAGAGTGATAAATTTGATTCCTTGAGGAAAAAGAAAAAAATAACAAGAAAAAGACATAAAAGGAGAAAAAGAAGAATATATTCAAAAATATCAAATTTAATAGATGATATGCATTTTAAAACAATAAATTATCTAACAAAAACATTTAAACATATTATTATACCAGTATTTCAAACTAAAAATATTGCTATGAAATCAAATAATAAATATTTGAATAGAGATTTGATGCTCATGAAACATTATAGTTTCAGAACAAGATTACAGGCGAATGGATCGCTTAACAAATGTCATATTGATGTTTGTACCGAAGAATACACTTCGAAAACATGCGGATCATGTGGGTTGCTTAATAACGTTGGTAAATCAGAAATTTATAATTGTTTTAAATGTAAAACAATAATAGATAGAGATATCAATGGTGCAAGAAATATAGCAATAAAAAGACTTTCCGAATATAAATCTTATAAAAAGAATAAGGAAAAAGGAAAGAAAAATATTAATATTATTACGTTGTAATAAGATTAATACCCATGGAGCTACACATGGGTTAGAGGCACAAGTATACCCTGATAAATACGATCTTTAATTTTAAATTCAATTGTTTATCTTTGTATGCTGGCTACCGTAGCGGTCTAAACAGAATCCTATTGAAGAATCAAATCAAGCATGGACACTAATGAATTCTCAATGTCAATCTTCTATTGATACATATAATAGACTTCTTACACAGCGGAGCTGCGTGCGCCTGAAATTGCCAGAAGTATTCTTCCACAAAGTATGTATTCTCTTTTTTTTGAAACTGGTTCACTTGGTGCATATGCACGTATTTGTAATCTTCGTTTAGATACATCGGCACAAAAAGAAATTCGTGAATATGCTACTGCTATTCATCAATTAATGACTGAACGATTTCCTATTTCATGGGATGCTTTAAGTTGTAAATTTAAAAATTCGGAGTAGAATTAATATTTAATAAAATATAAGATAAAATTTAAAAAAAAAATAATATATAAATGGCAGGAAACATTTCATTAGAATCAGCGATTAGAACTTGCAAAGTCGATACGGCGTATGCCAATAAAGTTGAATCAGATAGATTTCTCAATCCTTCGAATATGATTTGTCCTATATGGAACGGATTGGATACTGCAAACAGAAGGGTTTGTGCAGATTCTTTTAATACGAAATCTGCTGGTTGCAATAGTGCAGAAGATAGAGTCATGGTCGAAAACAATCTAAGACCTCAGTATATGGAATACATCAATTTATCAGCGAATGGAATAGATGGATCTATATATGGGGCTGGAACGCGTGATGTTTATGGGAAAACCATGGGATGGGTAAATTCTGGACAGAAAAGACAGGATTTAGCAGAAGCGCAAGCCAGGACAGGAAGTTTCGGAGAACAATTTCCAAGCAAAGTAACTTCATCTTGTAGCAGATATGCTTATGAACAAGGAATGAATCAGGTTGGAGGTAATCCATCTCCTCAGGTAATGAATGATTGGAACAGACGATAAGAATATTAGTAGAGTTTTAATTTATACGGGTTGTAGTAATAAATGAGTTGTCTTTTTAATAGTTTATCTTATTTTATAAATATAAAAAATAACCGAGAAGCGGCCGCTGGCGACACCGATTCCAGTTACTGTATAGGGAATCAAGAGAGAATCGACTTCGGACCGAGTATAGGACGCAGAGCGGTAGATGGAAATATAATGAGATCAATAATATGTGATTATTTAGAAAAAGATCCAATAATATTTGATGATATGAATGTTTCTAAAATAATAGAACCAGACCAAATAAATGGTTATGTAGAAAATATGAGAAATGAGAATACGTATGGAGGAGCCTTGGAAATTAAATCTTTTTGTAAAATTTTTAATTTAAATGTTTTGATTAAAAGTATACCAAACAATAGGGACATTGAATTTCTAGAGAATAGAGAATATTGTTATATAGGGTTATATTGGACTGGAGATCATTTCGAGCCAATAGTATGCTAAATAAATTTTTTACAAAATTTATTTAATTATTTATCTAGAATACAACCTTTAATATATTTATGAGTGTCTGTTTCTATATTATTTCCAAAAAAATCTTTTTTTGTTTTTTCACTTAATATATAGCATCTCATTGTAAATTTAAATTCGGAAGGGTACTCCCCATTTTTTAAATAAAAGTTTAAAGATTTTCTAGAATAAGGAGATAGAAAATTAAAAATTTTAAAATCATCGTTAATATCACACACACCGAAGATGTGTGTACTATCGTATTTAAATTTGCAAATAACATCACTTTTTATATCTGATATAATATCTACATAGCAAGACCCGCTGAAAGCGAGATCGTAATTATATACTAGATCGCCGGATCCTCCTTCGACTTCGCACCGAGTACCTCTTCGAGGAAACGGGTCGCAGGTGACCTCGGAGCCTACGGCGGACGAAGTAATATTAATAGTTTTAATAGAATCAAAAAATATATTGTCATATGAATGTATATGCATATTTCTTATAGCATCATTTAAATTATTAACGTGTTTTAAATAGATTGGACTAATTTTTATAAGTATTTCATCTATCTTTTCATTTAAATACATTTATTATATATATATATATATAATACACATCTTCGATGTGTATTTTAAATTCTTTTATAGTATTTATCAGTAAGAACAACAAAGATATCTACCCATTTCCAGATAGTATCTTTGTCTTCTTGGTCAAGCCGGCCTTGCATCCAAATATCTTTGAATTTATTTACTTTACTATCTCCAAAATATGAAAAAACATTATTTTTTAAAAAGAAACTTTCATCTCTTGTTTTAATCATTTTTTTAAGAAGATCGTCGTTTTCATATATTTTTAAAGAAAATGCTTTAATAACATCTTCTATATTGACACTATCGCTAATAAACATTCTTCCAATAATAAAATCGCTTTCATCTGGAAGCAATGTAATTAATTCATCCATAAAAGAAATCAATGAAGATTTAAATTGGGCTAAAATTCTGATGGGATTCATTTAATATAAACATACTTTTAAATTCATATCGATGCTGCTAAAGCAGTACCTAGCCGATACCAATTTGATAATAGATATAAAAAGTAATAAACATTGGTTTATTATTCTACATATAATAAATGTTTAATGATTACAATATAAAAAAAAGTATAATAATTCTACTTTTTTTATTTTTTATATCTTTGCTTTTTACTTTTTATTTTTTAATGGAATTATTAAATCGTAAAATAGACGGAATTGGACACTGGGTTGACACGTCTGATATAGATAAATCTACTGGGTATAGAATACAAATTTATAGAATTTTACAATCGCCTGTTAATGACGGTAAAAAATGTGGGTTTTCAAATGGAGATATAAGATTGACCAATAAAAAATGTTCTGTTTCATGTGTTGGAGAATGGGTAGATACAGATCAATGCGACCCATTGACAGGTACTAAAATTAAAAGATATAATATAATACAACAATCTTTGAATGGAGGTGATGTGTGTGAATTTAAAGACGGTGATACAATGATAGGAACTACATTATGCAAAGTAAATTGCATGGGAGAATGGGTGGATACAGAAGTTTGCGATCCGTCTACTGGATTTAAAGTACAGAAATATAAAATATTACAGACAAATTTAAATGGAGGAATAGCTTGCATATACAAAGATGGTGAATCTAGAGTTGGAAATACAGAATGCAAGGTTTCATGTATAGGAAAATGGTCCGAACAATGCAACGAATCAACTGGATATAAGTCACAGACATATAATGTAATACAAAATTCCATTAACGGAGGTGATTCGTGTCCTTTCTCTGATGGACAAGAAAAAAAATTAGATATTAAATGTCCAATTTCATGCATAGGAGAATGGAAAGATACATCTCCTTGTGATACGAAAACTGGATATAGAATTCAAACTTATTCTATAAAAAGACCTGCGATGAACGGAGGAAACTCGTGTCTTTACGTCAACGGAGAAACAAAACACGAAAGATGCTGACGCCGTGTACCTCGACTTCGGAGAAGCCGGCCGCAGAGCGGTCGGCCTGGCCGCCGCCAGAGGCGGTGAACGACGATTTAAATAATAATAGTATATTATATATAAATGGCGGGTATTAAAATATTACATCCAGAATTTCTCAAATGTCTTCCATTTGTAAAAAATGATATTTTATTTATGTTTTTTAAAGATATAATAGCAGGTATATTTCCAGAGAATGCTTATATTAATAAAAATGTTTTTATTTCAAAAAATAAAAGTTTTGATAATTTTAGAATAGATATAGAAGATGCTGGCGAATTATATGAACAAACAAAAAATGTTATTTCAAAGTCAAATAAACTAAACATAGAGCTGAAGAAAGAAAAAATGTTCAACTTTCTTAAAATAAATCCGGATATATCATGGTCAAATATTAAAAAAAAAAAAATTAAGGAGTGTCTGATAGACGATTTTACAGAGTCAAATAAAAAAAAATATAATTTAAATACGAAACAGATAAGGTTTCTTATCTATTATATATACGTTTGTCTTATTTTTAAAATAATAAAACCGAAAGATATACAACTATCTTTTTTGAAAATAATGAAAATAAAAGGAATAAACTTTGATAACAAAAAATTTTCAATAGCTGAAAACATATACGACGATTTAACGATTATTAATGAAACACCTCAAATTATTAACGATAAAAACACAATGGAATATCATTGGAAACATATAATGAATTAAATTATTTTATAAATAATTTAATTTTATATAAATGAAAAAACAATATCTATCAATTCTAATAATTTTTTTAATTTTCTTAATAAGTTTTTTATTCTTTTTTTGGCCTCGGTCTTCATGCGATCGAGGTGGCTGTGGACCTCAAAGAGGCCCGCGGCTCCGCAGTGGAGCTGCCGTAGGCGGTCAACAAATAGATAATTTTATAGGGCACGATGCTGGTGGATTTAATATTTCATCTGCAATTCGAGGATACGACCAAAATAAACCAAAATATAAGTATTGGATACCAGGATATAACAATACGAGTATTTACAAAAATTGGATATATGACAATAGAATATGTAAAGATGTAAATTCATTAGATGATTTAATAAAATGTATTCCAGAAATAAAAAATTGGGAAGTAGACTCAAATAAATGGAGAGAAATACGTCCGTTTTACTAAGCACAGGATGGTTATTTGTTTCTAAGAAAAAATTTTATATATTCAACATTTGTACTTATTTCATTAGTTTCAATAAAAGTTTTTAATTTATCATAATTTGGAATAGAACAAAATGGTATATCAATAGGACTCTTAGTATAATTTCTAAATATTGATCTTACTTCTTTGAATTTTAAAAAAGAAATATCAATATTTATACTATCTTTAATGTTTTCCAATGTTTTATATTTTTTTATAAAATTAAAAGATTTTTCTATGCCAATTTTAGGGATATTAGAATTGTAATCCGATCCACATAATATACAAAAATCAAGAAAAGATCCGTCCATCATATCAATTGTATTTAATAATTCATCATAATTTATATAAGTACACGTGTCGTCAAAAATATTAATATTTAAAATAGTCATAGGATTTCCATATGCAAAAACATCACTATCTTCTGTTAAAACAGCATCTATTTTTTTTTGTATACATAAATCGGAACACAACGTCTCAGCTTCCATCGGCGCTATAATCCACGGTATAGAAAATATATCAAACATATTTTTTGTCATATCATAATCTACCTGTGTTATTGAAAAAATATATCTTTTCATTTTTTCTATTTTATTTTGTATAACCTCAATATTTATTTTTATACAGTCTCCCAAGGCTCCAATATTATAAAAGAGGGGCCGCTGGACATCAGACTCGTCCCAACTAACTTTGGACTCTGTTTCACCCCCGAAGGGGGCGGCGTCTACGACGTCACCGCCTTTGGTAGAGGCCGCTTCGACCGCTCTGCGGCCGGCTTCTCCGAATTCCAGGTCACCTTCTACTGAGGCGGCCTCTCCGAGGTCATCTTCCGAGCTACCGCGGGATACACAATCGACGCCGCTAAAGCGGTCGGTATCACCTCTTTCACCTCCGAAGGAGGAGGCCGCTCCGCGGTCAAAAGCGGCCTCTCCCAGAAACCCCCCATCGCTCCTAGGTGACTCGGGTGGCCTGATGTGAACGGCTGGTCTTCGTAACAATGTCTGGGAAGCGACTCTTGTATTTAAATTTTGATTATAAAAATACATAACTTTTTCCAAATTATTTGTTACAATTCCAGAATTGATGTATTCTTTCAAATCATTTTCCAATATATTTATTCTTTCTATATTTCTCTGTCGTGAAATCTTTCTTTTTGCATGTTCTATGTTTTTTTCAACCGGAAATCCACCGTCATAAACAAATAAACAATTTATGTTGTTTTTTCTCAAGCATATAATCATTTTAATAAAAGCGTCTAGCCATCGTTTACCATGACTTATTTTAAATCTACATATATAGATGGAAATATCAATAGCTATTTTCATATTTTTGAAATTTGACAATTTTACAATTTTAAATAATTGTGGATATCTTGTTCTTAAGAATTTTGTTAAATTTTTAATTCCCATAAGGTTCTTATATATAATACCACTTTAAATTATCTCAACTATATACTTATAATAATAATTTTTATACTATATATATATATATATGCATAAATAAATGACTTACTGTGGAAATAATGCATTGTATCCAGAATTATTATCTGGAACTGTAAGACTTGGTAATAGACACGAATGTTTTAAAAAAGGTGTGGGGGTTGGCCTTAATATTCCATCTAGATGTGATCCATATAGAAAAAGAACTGTAAGCAATATATATTGTGGACTTTCTGTACCGCCAGTCGGTTATATACACGGAAATCCTCTTGATTGCAAAAGAAAAGGAATTGGGGTTGGAATTTCTATACAATGCCGAGGAAGAGGAAGAGGAAGAGGTCGTGGCCGTGGCCGTTTATAAGAAATCTTACCGAAACCTCGGTTATTTTTTAACGAATGGACATTTTGGAGATCTGGATTTTAATATCAACCCTTCTGCTATATAACAACACTCATATTCAAATTGAAGATCGTAAAGATAATAAAACCCATCTTCATCATCTAAAATATCTTTGGCTATAATTCTTTCATAATTTTTAAAATATTGACATTGTTCCTCTTTATCTTTATATTTTATAACATGAATATTGGTTATAATCAATCTATCTCTCGGTATATTTGTTTCAAAATAATCTTTTGGAAATATTACAACATCTAAAATTGTCTGTGGTGTAATTAATTGTTTTATTACTTTAGATACTTTGTAAATCAATTTGTCTTCAATCGATGAAACTACATAGTCTCCTTTTTTAAGATATTTAATTTCTTTATATGTTAAATCTGGTAATAAAATCTTAGTTGATCCAGGTACACATGTCAATGTATCTACAAAAATACCGAATTGTATTCCGTTTATTGCTCCTAATCCAGTAGATAAATCATATCCTTGTAATGCGCGAGTTACTGTACTATCTGCAGCCCCTGTGGCTCCTGGATTTCCAGGAAAATTGTTTCCTCCAGTAGTAAAATCAAAAAAACAATTTGATGGCGCATTATATAAATAATGATTGAACCCGTATGGTGCATATCCATTTTTTGCAATGCTTCCTGGTTGAGATAATCCATATATATTCCCTATTAATGCTGCCAAAAGTGGAGTACTCGCACTTGTTCCTCCTGCAATAAGAAACCCAGGAAAAAAACTTGTATCAACAAACCTGTAATCTTCTGCACTAAATGAAACATCTGGTATATATCTCGTTATATTTGTTAAATATGGAGGATTGGATCCAACTGTTGGATATACTGGATTTGTTGATGGTACAACTGGATTGTTACCATCTGTATTGAAAGTTATATCCATTTGATACGATGGCCTTAATGTAAAATATGCTTGTCCTCCCCCCCCTCCATTCCAGGCAGATTCTGGACTTGTACGTGGATTACTTCCTCCAACCCCAGTTACATACTGTGAACATGCAGGCCATGGTACTTGAAAATCGGAATTTGTTTCTATCCCCGTATCTCTATTATAAAGAGGTGAAAAACACCCAAAATCCCCAGTGCAAAAACAAACAGTCATTCCTGCATTTATACACTCCTGGAATAATATTTCGTGTTCATTATAAAACTGGGTACTAAAAAATTTCCTCACTCCTCCTATTATTTCTGTTTCAAACCCCGTTGATGATGACGTAAATGCACAACATCCTAAATTTTTTGCTTCTAGTATAGAATAATAATAATCCCCTATTCCACCATCAATTCCGGTTTGGAAAAAATAAATATTGGAATATGGACATGCCAACGCCACTATCTGTGTGTCAAGATTTTGCTCTCCTCTAGTCCCGCTCGGTAACAAATTTGGATCATATGCAGCTGTTCCTGTCGGTCCTGTATACCCTCCACCCCAGGTTCCTACTCTTATTCCAACAATTTGCGGTGGTGTAATCCCCCCTGGAACTATTCCCGTTGATCCTGTATTATTATACACTATATTAAATACACGATTCAAATCTGATTGTGAAAATGATCCATACCCCCCCGCTACTCCAATTGATGGTCCTGTCGGCCCTCTTGGTCCGCTGAATGTTGGGAAATTATAATACGTACCCCATTCATTTGCCCATCGGGCCCCCCCATAAATACCAGTTAACCCTCCATTCGGGCTTATAAATCCTGTAGGTCCTGTTGCCATTTTATATTATAAATTTATATATTTTTTTAAATTATACACAACGAAAATGTGTAATTTTAAGTTTAAAGGCTTGGTATACTTATAATAATGTCAACAGAAGTAACCTGTGAATATTGTAATCATACATTAAAAAATATTTTGATGCTTAATAAACATCAGAGACTATCAAAATATTGTCTTGTTACACAAGGGAAAATAGAAGATAAGAAGAAACTAAAAAAAGAACAGAAAGAAAGAATAGAAAGTGAAAAAGAAAAAGAAAGAGAAATAAAAAGAAAAGAAAAAGAACAAGTGAAAGAAAAAATAGAAAGTGAAAAAGAAAAGAAGAAAGCCAATCAATTTATATGTGACTATTGTAAAGTTAAATTTTCATCTAAAAATAGTTTATTTGGACATTTGGATATATGTTTGGATAAATATAAGAAGATTATAGAAGACAAGGAAAAAATAATAGAAGAAAATAAACAGATTATACAATCGACCGCTCTGCTACCGGCCGCTCCTCGGTCACATCCTTCAGAGGAGGAGGCCGCGCCGCGGTTACCGCTAAAAGAAAACACCCTCTCTATTTCTCCAAAAAAACCTCTTGTTCTAAATGATATAACAATCGAAGTCAACCCTGTTTCCTTGATGATTAACGCAACCCAGATGTGTAAAGCCGCTGGGAAATTATTTGCTGACTACCAAAGACTAAGTGGTACAAAAGACTATTTACAGGCTCTGGAATCCAATATGGGAATCCCCATATTGGAATTAATCAAGGTTGACGTTGGTGGAAATCATTCTGGAACGTGGGTTCATAGATTGGTAGCAGTTCATTTGGCGCAATGGCTGTCTCCTTCATTCGCCGTCCAAGTCTCCCTTTGGGTTAAATCGTTAGAAGATCACAATGACTTACTTATTGATGAAAATAAAAGATTAAATTCTATTAACAGGCTCTGCATAGAAAATAAAAAAATAAAAGAAAACAACCTCTCTATTTCTCCAAAAAAACCTCTTGTTCTAAATGATATGACAATCGAAGTAAACCCTGTTTCCTTAATGATTAACGCAACCCAGATGTGTAAGGCCGCTGGGAAATTATTCGGTCATTATAGGTCTCTAGATTCAACCCAAACCTATTTACAGACTCTGGAATCCATTATCGGGATCCCGATATTGGAATTAATCAAGGTTGACGTTGGTGGAAATTCAAAAGAACAAGGAACATGGGTTCATAGATTAGTAGCAGTTCATTTGGCGCAATGGCTATCTCCGTCATTCGCCGTCCAAACTAATGCAACGCTAGTGCCCATTGACATTGCTCCACCGTGTTGCACAAACACAAATGGTGCAGAAATAGTTGAATTTGTTTTAAAATTATCAAATGGAACTGATTTTATTGTACCAGTTCGTCGCGATGGATACGTCAATGTAACAAAAATTTGCCAGGCTGCTGGTAAGCGTCTTCAGCATTACAAGGACGGAGTTGATAATAAACACTTTTTAGATCGTTTTGTAGCGTTAACCGGGATCTCGGCGAACGCTATTTTTAAAGTAGTTCAAGGTGGAAATATAGCAAATGTTGAGCAAGGTACTTTCGCCCATCCAGACATAGCAATTCATATCGCCCAGTGGTGCAGTGCTGATTTTTCAATTCAAGTTTCACGATGGGTTCGACAATTAATGACGACAGGTCGTGTGGAGCTCGGAAATGAAATGAGAACCAATCAATTGGATAATGAATATAAAAAGAAAATAGAAGACCTTACTGGAGCAGTTTGCGAAGAAAAAGAAAAATATATGCAGGAAGCCAATAGGTGTAAAGACCTTGAACTAACAATTAATCGAATCGAAGAAGATAAGATAAAAAAAGAAGAATATGAAAAGAAAAAAATAATTGATAATCTAAATACAGCAATTTCTGTGTTCTCTACGGAAACAAAATCCAACTTAAATTTCCATGAAGAAAAGGAAGTTATTTACCTTGGGTATATAGGGAATTTTCTTTTCAAGTATGGTCAAAGCTCAAGCTTCAAGGATAGATTGGGAACCCATGAGAAATCGACATCGTATGAAAAGTTTGAAATAGTAAAGGTTTTTGCGTGTAAAAATCCTGTTGTTTCCGAAAGGAGAGTACGAGAGTGGGTTCGAAAGAACAAATTGGAGTATGAGTACAAGCCAGATGGAGAGGCCGCTCGAGGGCAGAGAGAAATAATAAAAATAGAAAGCAAGGAGATGTTAGAGAGGGTATGCAAGGCGATGCACAAGTATAGTAATTTTAATATAAATAAGATGTCTGAAGTAGAAGTAGATATTAAAAGAATAGAAGCGGATAAAGAGGTGAATATTAAAAAAATAGAATCGGAAATAGAGATTAAAAGATTAGAAATAGAGATTAAAAAAACCGAAGCGGAAGTAGAGATGAAAAAAATTGATTTATTGGCGGGTGGTAAAATAACGTTTGAGCAATATATAGAATTAAAAAATTTAAAATAAATTAAAATAATAAAAATATTTTTATATTGTAAAAATATTTTTACAATATAGCAAACGGTTCATAGA
>Ga0209668_10001030_pt1 | contig 11777 bp, 10 predicted proteins | sample FrelakmetPLP11PL_FD_187150 | JGI IMG/M metagenome (GOLD analysis project Ga0209668, IMG submission 187150) | Freshwater lake sediment microbial communities from the University of Notre Dame, USA, for methane emissions studies - PLP11 PL (SPAdes)... | ecosystem: Environmental > Aquatic >... | reverse complement strand
GCACGACTTCCGGATCGCGGGTGCTGAAATTCCAGATCTGGGGCGCGATGCCGCCGACCACGTACATCGCGAGTTCGCCCTCGTAGGTCTTGCAGACCCAGCCGCGCTTGGAGAACTTCTGCAGCACGCCCGCCCGCTCGCCGTCGGAATAGCTCCAGGTCAGCATCAGCCAGGTGTAGGCCACGAACAGCAGGATCACGACGACCAGGCCGCCCCACAGGTAGGTCCGGAAGCTGCGGCGCGCAGGCGCCGCGGCGGAAGCGGAAGGCGTGGTCATGCGGTGTCCTCGCGTCTGGGCGGTGGCGTGATGATAACCGCGGCGGCGCGCTCAGTTCGGCGCGGCCGGTGCGAACAGCGCGTCGATGCGCGCGAGCATGTAGGCGTGGAACGGGTTGCTGCGCTGGCGGGTGATAGCCCACATCGGCACGCGCAGCACGCCGTTCTCGCCGTGCACGGCGAGGGCGCCGAGCTGCACGTGGTCCTTCGGGCCTGAGACCTCGTAGCCGTAGAGCGGATCGTCGGGCGGGAACGGGATCCCGACGTGCGACAGCGAGAACACGCCGGCCGGCCACGCCAGCCCCAGCTCGCGCCGCTCGCTCTGCGCGAGGCCCGCAGGGGTGCGCAACTCGACCACCGCGGTCGTCTCCGGTGACCCGTTGGTGACCACGCTCAGCCCGTACGGCCGCTGCGGCTGCGACTCGAGCTGCCGGGTGAGCGGCCCGGGGTCGCTCACCAGCAGCTGCTGGAAGGCCGCGTAGCGGTTCACGTCGAACAGCACCAGCTCGTGGTTGCCGGGCGCGAGGTGGTCCAGCAGCGTGTCGGTGACGGCCTCGGCCTTGACGGTCGAATCCACCGTGGACATGAACACGAGCGTGGGCGGGAAGCCCTGCAGCGGCCCTGCAGCGGCCAGCCGCTCGATGCGGTCCGCGATCATGCCGGTCAGTCGGTGGCTCTCGCCGCCGGCATGGAAGCTGAACGAGTTGTACTTGTACGGATCGAACTCGAGCGTGACTGTCTCCCATGCGGCCCGCTGGAAGCCGGGCACCTGCGACAGCCCGGTCTTCACCAGGCCCACGGCCGCCAGCGGCGAGATGCCGATCATCGGCGACAGCAGCACGAGCCCCGCCGGCCGCGGCAGCGCCTCGCCGTCCAGGACCGCGAGCGCATAGTCCACCGCGAGCGCGCCACCGTTCGAGTAGCCGACCAGGTACAGCGGCCGGTCCGGCCCGATGCGGGCCTGCAGGTCGCGGGCGGCGAGCCGCACGGCGGCCTGCATGTCCTCGACCTCGAACGTGAGCAACCCGGACGGCGCGGTACCGTGGCCGGGCAGGCGCAGCCCGACCACCTCGAGGCCGCCCGCTGCCAGATGCTCGCCGATCGAGCGCATGCTGTAGGGCGAATCGGTGAGCCCGTGCAGAAGCAGCGCGCCACCGCGCGTTTCGACGCCGGGAGGCGGCCCGAGCCGGAAGGTGCGGTTCCAGTTGACCGGCCAGACGCCCGGATCGCTGCGGCTGCCGCCGCGGTAGCGGTTGAACACCGAGGTGTCGTCCAGGCCGTCGGCGTCGTACACCTTGCGCTGCAGTTCCTCGAACAGCCGGCCTTCGAGCGCCAGGTAGTCGTCCAGGGTGCGGACCGAATCGGACTGCTCCGCGGTGAAATCGTGCAGTTCCGCCTCGTGCCAGACGGAAGGCTGGGCGGTACTGCGCACGAAATGCCAGTAGCCGACCAGGCCGACCACGGCCAGGCCCAGCAGCACCGAACCAGCGACCCCCAGGATGCGCCGCGCCAACCATCGGACCATGTCGGACTCCATCGCCCTGCCGCCAGTGACGGCCCGCGATCATAGTCCGAACCCCGGGTGTCTCGTAAAACCCGAATGGTTGCTGCGGCTTCCCCGCGGCAGGATCGGCGCTCGAACCGCACGGCGCGTCCTGACGTCATGAACCGACACCGATCCCCGCAGATCCTTGCGTACATGACGCCATTCCCGTACTCGATCGACGTCGGCGCGCCGCTGGCCGAGGCCCACGCTTTCCTGCGCGAGCGCCAGATCCGCCACCTGCCCGTCACCCGCAACGGCGAACTCGCCGGCGTGCTGACCGACCGCGACATCAAGCTGGCGCTGGGCCCGGACCTGGGCTCGCCGCCCGAGCGCGAGCTGTCGGTGGCCGACGTGTACCAGTCCGACTGCTACGTGGTGGATGCCGGCGAGCCGGCCGAAGCGGTGGCCGCCGCCATGGCGGAGCGGCACCTCGGCTCCGCGCTGGTGACCCGCGGCGGCAGGCTGGTCGGCATCTTCACCACGACCGATGCCTGCCGGGCGCTCGCCCGCGTGCTGAACGAAATGCGCCCGCATCCGGGACCCGACCAGGTGGCCTGAGCGACATGAGTGACGACGCCGGGTCGCTGAATGCCCGTTGCGCGGACCGCCTGCGCGAGGCGGCCGACCTGCTGCACGCCCAGGGCGCCAACCCGTTCCGCGTTTCGGCCTACCGCAAGGGTGCCGACACCGTGCGCGACCTCCCCGAAGACCTGGCGACGATCGTCACGCGCGAAGGGCTGCCGGGCCTCGAGGCATTGCCTCACGTCGGTCGCGGCATCGCAGCCGCGCTGCTCGAGATGACGCGCACCGGCCGCTGGATCCAGCTCGAGCGCCTGCGCGGCAGCGCCGACCCGGTGCAGTTGCTCACCGCCGTGCCGGGGCTCGGGCACCGGCTGGCCGAGCGCATCCACGACGACCTGCACGTGGACACGCTCGAAGGGCTCGAGCTGGCGGCCCACGACGGGCGCCTCGAAACGGTGCCGGGCGTCGGGCCCCGCCGCGCCGCGGCCATCCGGGCGAGCCTGCAGTCGATGCTGTCGCGCAGCCGTCCGCACCGCGCCGCCGGGCAGGAAACGGCCGTTGCCGAGCCCGACGTCGGAATGCTGCTCGACGTCGACCGCGAGTACCGCGCCGGCGCCGAGGCCGGCACCCTGCCGACCATCGCGCCGCGGCGCTTCAACCCCTCGGGTGAGGCGTGGTTGCCGGTGCTGCACGCCACGCGCGACGGCTGGCACTTCACCGCGCTGTTCTCGAACACTGCGCAGGCCCACCAGCTCAATCGCACTCGCGACTGGGTGGTGCTCTACTTCTACGACGACGAGCACGTCGAGGGCCAGCACACGGTGGTCACGGAAACGCACGGGCCGCTGGCCGGGCGACGCGTGGTGCGGGGCCGCGAGGCGCAGTGCCGCGCCCATTACGCGCAGGCGAGCTGATTCTCCCTGCCGCGATCCTCCGGTCGGCGCCGGCCGCCGTGGCTGCGGCGCGGGCTCAGATGAACCAGGCGGCCGCGAACACGCCGAGCATCGTGAACACCAGCGCGAGCTTCGCGAGGGTGCCGAACAGCAGCCCGACCCACGTGGCCAGGCCGGCCCGCGTCGCCTGCTGCATGCGCCCGTGCGACATCAGCTCGCCGGCCACGGCCCCGACGAACGGGCCGAGCAGCAGGCCGGGCAAGCCGAGGAACAGGCCAGCGACCGTGCCGACGGCCGCACCCACCACGGCGAGGCGCGTCGCCCCGACCCGTCGGGCCCCGGCGGCCGTGGCCGCCAGGTCGATGACGAACGACAGCGCCGTGAGCAGCCCGAGCACCACGAGCGTGATCCAGCCCACCTGCTGGAACCCCCCGGCCCAGGCGGCGAGCAGCAGTCCGGCGAAGACGAGCGGCACCCCTGGCAGCGCCGGCAACACTGCCCCGGCGACGCCGACGCACACCATTACGACCGCGAGCACCATCCAGAGAATTTCCATCGCCACGCCCTGTCCCGGACCCCACCGGAGCGGTGCAGTGTGCCGGTCACGGTCGCCTGCGTCACCTGCCGCCCGGGACGCGCGGCCGGCACCTGTACACTCGTCCGCTGCGCCATGATCACGCTGCCCTCCCTTCCGATCGTCTCCGCGCTGCCCGAACTCGGCGCCGCCCTCGCGGACGGGCGCCGGGTGGTGCTCGAGGCTCCGCCGGGCGCAGGCAAGAGCACGCTCGTGCCGCTCGCGCTGCTCGACGCCGCCTGGCGCGGCGACGGGCGCGTGCTGATGCTCGAACCGCGGCGCATCGCGACCCGTGCGGTGGCCGAGCGCATGGCGACGCTGCTCGGCGAATCCACCGGGGCGCGCGTCGGCTATCGCACCAGACTCGAGACCCGCGTGGGCCCGCAGACACGCATCGAGGTGGTCACCGAGGGCATCCTCACGCGAATGCTGCAGCACGACCCGGCGCTCGAGGGCGTCGCCTGCGTGGTGTTCGACGAGTTCCACGAGCGCAACCTGCAGGGCGATCTCGGGCTGGCGCTCGCGCTCGAATGCCAGCGCCATCTGCGCCCGGACCTGCGCCTGCTGGTGATGTCGGCGACGCTCGACGCGGACTCGCTGGCGCGCGTGCTCGACGACGCGCGCTTCGTGCGCTCGCCGGGCCGGCTGTTCGACGTGGAGACCGTGCACACCCCGCTGCCCTCGGGCCCGGGCGCACCGCCGCTGGCGCGAGCCGTCGCGAACCGCATCCTGCAGGCGCTCGACGCGCACCCGGGCGACCTGCTCGCCTTCCTGCCGGGGGCGGGCGAGATCCGTCGCGTTTGCGAGACGCTCGAGGCCGCGCTGCCGGCCGACGCCCACGCGGTCCTGCCCCTGTACGGCGACCTGGCCGCCGCCGCGCAGGACGCGGCACTGCGCCCCGACGCACGCGGCCGCCGCAAGGTGATCGTGGCGACCAACATCGCCGAGACCAGCCTCACCATCGACGGCGTGCGCATCGTGGTGGACTGCGGACTCGAGCGGCGCCAGCGTTTCGATCCGGCGAGCGGCATGAGCCGGCTCGAGACCCTGCGCATCTCGCGCGCGTCGGCGGACCAGCGCCGGGGGCGCGCCGGGCGCACCGCCGCCGGCGTCTGCCACCGGCTGTGGAGCGAGTCGCAGCACGCCGCGCTGCTGCCACAGGCACCCGCGGAAATCCTCGAAGCCGACCTCGCCCCGCTCGCGCTCGAACTCGCCTGCTGGGGCGCGACGGACGCAGGCTCGCTCGGCTGGCTGGACCCACCGCCCGCGGCCACGCTCGCCCAGGCGCGCGACCTGCTCGGTCGGCTCGAGGCGCTCGACGAGCAGGGGCGCGTGACGGCGCTCGGCCGTGACATGGCGGCACTCGGGGTGCACCCTCGGCTCGCACACCTGATGCTTCGCGCAAGCGACCTCGGTTGTGCGCGCCTCGGCTGCGAGCTGGCGGCACTGCTGTCCGAGCGCGATCCGTTGCGCACCGACCCGCGTGCTCCCGACCCGGACCTGCGCACGCGCCTCGATGCGTTGCACGGGCACGCGCTGCCGCCCGGTGCGTCGGCGGACCGCAGCGCGCTGCACCGCATCGAGCGCGTGGTCCGCCAGCTCGAGCGCCAGCTCGGACGGCAGCGCACTCCCGGACGAGCTGCGCCCGACACACCGGCAGAGTCCGAAGCGCCCGGGCTGCTGCTGGCCTTCGCCTATCCGGACCGAATCGGCCGCGCGCGCGCTGCGGACAGCGGCCGCTACCTTCTGAGCGGTGGCCGCGGCGCGCTGCTGCCCGGTCCAGCGGCGCTGGCCCGCTCGGAATACATCGTGGTGGCGGCGCTCGATGCGGGCGACCGCGAGGCGCGGGTGCAGCTCGCCGCCCCCGTGGAGTTGCGGCTGCTGCTCGAGCACTTCGCGCATCTCGTAGCGGACGCGCAGCAAGTCGAGTGGGACGCGCGCGCCGAGGCGGTGGTCGCGCGGAGGGTGCGACGCCTCGGCGAACTGGTGCTCGAGGAGGCTCCGCTGCGCAACGCCGGCGCCGCGGCGGTCGGCGCGATGCTCGCCGGCATCCGTTCACTCGGGCTCGGCTGCCTGCCCTGGACCCGTGATCTCGAGCAGTGGCGGGCACGCGTGGCCTTCGCGCGCGCCAACGACGTCGCTGCCGGCGCAGCGTGGCCCGACGTCGCTAACGCGGCGCTCCTCGACGGGCTGGAGTCGTGGCTCGGGCCCTGGCTCGAAGGCATCACGCGTCGCGAGCACCTCGCGCGGCTCGACCTGCGCTCCGCCCTGCACGGCCTGCTCGACTGGGACGCCGGACGCCGCCTCGACGCCTTCGCACCCACGCATCTCAAGATGCCGAGCGGCTCGCGCGTCGCGATCGACTACGGCGGCGGGGCACCGAAGCTCGCGGTGCGCCTGCAGGAAGTATTCGGGCTCGCCGCTTCGCCGCGGGTGGGCGACGGGCGCGTACCCGTGACGCTCGAACTGCTCTCGCCGGCGCGCCGGCCGGTGCAGGTGACGCGCGACCTCGAGAGCTTCTGGGCGCGCGGCTACCACGACGTGCGCAAGGAGCTGAAGGGCCGCTATCCGAAGCACTACTGGCCGGAGGATCCGCGCGAGGCCGTGGCGACCCACCGGGTGCGACCGCCCGGGGCCTGACGCGGCGTGCGGCTCACTCGGCGCGCAGGGCCTCCACGGGGTCGAGGCGCGCCGCGTTCAGCGCCGGCAGGATCCCGGCCAGCAGGCCGATCACGACCGACAGCCCGACCGCGAGCGACATGAACGGCACCGAGAAGCTCACGGGCAGCTGGCGCACCGCCTCGCCGAGCAGCCACGCGAGCCCTGCCCCGAACGCGAGCCCCACGAATCCGCCGAGCAGCGACAGCACGACCGCCTCGGTGAGGAACAGCGCGAGCACCTGCCTGCGTCCCGCGCCGAGCGCGCGCAGCAGCCCCACTTCGGCGGTGCGTTCGCGCACCGCGATGGTCATGATCGTGAAGATGCCGACCGCGCCCACCAGCAGCGAGATGCTGCCGAGCGCAGCCACGGCGAAGGTGAGCACCCCGAGCACCGAGCCGAGCGTGTCGAGCATCTGCTGCTGGGTGGTGATGGTGAAGTCCTCGTCGCCGTGCCGCGCGACCAGCAGGCGGCGGATCCCCTCCACCACCTCCTCCACCGGCGCGGCCTCCTCGTACAGCACATCGATCTCGAACAGGCTCTCGCGGTCGAACAGCTCGAGCGAGCTGGCGGCCGGGATGTACACCGTGTCGTCGAGATCGAACCCGATCATCGTGCCCTTCGGCCGCATCACGCCCACCACCCGGTAGCGGCCGCCGCCGACGCGCACGCTGGCGCCGAGCGCGTTGGCGGACCCGAACAGCTGGTCGGCCATCTTCGAGCCGAGCACGGCAAAGCTGCGCGGCGCGCGCGGATCGTCGGGCGGCAGGAAGTGGCCCGCGGCCACCTCGAAGCGGAATGCCGTGGCGAACTCCGGGCCCACGCCGTACACGGTGACACGGCGCTTGCGGCCGTTGCCCTCGACCTCCGCGTTGCCCTGCACCACGGGCACGGTGGCGGTGGCGTAGGGCGCGCGCCGCAGTGCCTCGGCATCGTCGATGGTGAGCGGCCGCACCGTGCCGAACACGCCGATCGAGCCGCCCATGGTCTTGGTGGTGCCCGGCGCGATGTTGATGATGTTGGTGCCGAACTGGGTGAATTCGGCGAGCACGAACTGCCGCACGCCCTCGCCGATGGAGGTGAGCAGCACCACGGCCGCGACGCCCACCGCGATGCCGAGCGCCGTAAGGAACGCGCGCAGCCGGTGCGCGAGCACGGACGCTCCTGTGAACCGCGCCAGGTCCGCGTTGCGCACGGCTCAGCGCCTCCCCGCGAGCGCGACCACCGGATCGAGGCGGGCCGCGCGACGGGCGGGCAGCAGCCCGAAGACGATGCCGCTGGTCACGGCGATCACCACGGCCAGCACGACCGCCCAGGCGGGCGCGCCGACCGGCAGCGATGGATAGATGCGCCCGATTGCCACCGTGGCGAGCTGGCCGACCATCAGGCCCGCGGCTGCGCCGGCAACCGACAGCAGGATCGCCTCGGCGAGGAACAGCGCGGTGATCTGCCGGCCGCGCGCGCCGAGCGCCTTGAGCAGCCCCACCTCCGCGGTGCGCTGGCTCACGGCCACCAGCATCACGTTCATGATCAGGATGCCGGCGACCGCGAGGCTGATCGAGGCGATGCCGGCGAGCGTCAGCGTGAGCGCCGTGAAGATGCGGTTGAACGTGGCGAGCACGGCGTCCTGCGTGACGACGGTGATGTCTTCCTCGCCCTGGTGCCGCGCCGTGATGGCCGCGCGGATCGCGTCGCGCGTGCGCGGGATCGCGTCGTGATCGGCGGCCTGCACCAGCACCCGGAACAGCGACTCGGTGTCGAACACCTGCTGCGCGCTGCTCACCGGAATGATCACCAGCTCCTGCAGGTCGAAGCCGACCGCGCGGCCCGACTCGCCGAGCACGCCGATCACGCGGAAGCGCCGCTCGCCGATGCGCAGCGAGCCGCCGAGTGCCGGCCCGTCGGGAAAGAGCTCGGCGGCCACCTTCATGCCGATGACGCACACCGCCATGTCGCGCTCGAGTTCCCCCGGCGGCAGGAAGCGCCCCCGCCCCATCGACAGCTTGCGCACGTAATAGAAGTCGGAGTTCGTGCCGATCACCGGCACCTCGCGCGTGAGGCCGAGGCTCGACACCGGCGCGGAACCCACCACCAGCGGGGACACGCGCGCGACGCCGGGGATGCGCAGCAGGGCACGCGCGTCGTCGAGCGTGAGGTCGCGCGGCGTCTCGCCGGAGAACAGGCCCGGCTGCACGCCCGTGGTTTCCGAGCGGCCCGGCAAGACGATCAGCAGGTCGGTGCCGAGCGCCTGGAACTCGCCCGTGACGTAGCGGCGCGCGCCCTCGCCGAGCGAGGTGAGCACGACCACCGCCGCGACGCCGATCGCCATGGCCAGCAGCATCATCGCGCTGCGCAGCCGCGCGCGCAGCAGCGACTCCGAGGCGAGGTGCAGCAGGTCGGCGAACCTCACGGCGGTGCGCCCGGCGTCGGCGCGTCGTGCACCACGCGGCCGTCGCGCATGCGGATCTGGCGGTGCGACCGCGCGGCCACTTCGTCGTCGTGCGTGACCACGACCAGCGTGATGCCGCCGGCGTTCAGCGACTCGAGCGCGGCCAGCACCTCGGCGCCCGAAACGTGGTCGAGGTTGCCGGTCGGTTCGTCGGCGAGCAGCACCGTGGGCCGCATCACCATCGCGCGCGCGATCGCGACGCGCTGGCGCTGGCCACCCGAGAGCTGGTCCGGTCTGTGGTGCGCGCGGTCGGTGAGGCTCAGCGCGGCCAGCACTTCCGCGACACGGGCACGCCGTTCGGCGGGCGCGAACCCCGCGAGCACCATCGGCAGTTCGACGTTCTCGAACGCCGTGAGGCGCGGCACGAGGTGGAACGACTGGAAGATGAAGCCGATGCGGCGGGCGCGCACCGCGGCGAGGGCGTCGTCGTCGAGGCCGGTGGTCTCGCGGCCGTCGAGCAGGTACTGCCCTGCGCTCGGCCGGTCGAGCAGGCCGACCACGTTGAGCAGCGTGGACTTGCCCGAGCCGCTCGGCCCCATGATGGAGGCATACTCGCCGTCGCCGATCGTGAGGTTCACGTCGTCGAGCGCGCGCACCAGCTGGTCGCCCACCTGGAAGCGGCGATGGATGCCCCGCAGCTCGATCACGTGCGTGGTCCCGTGTCAGCGCGCCACGGCGGGCACGCCGTCGGCGAGGCCCTCGCGGTCCACGGACACCACTACCCGGGCGCCGGCATCGAGCCCGCCGGTGATCTCCGTGTACTCCCAGTTGCCGATCCCGGTCTGCACGTCCCGCGCGCGGACGGTGCCGTCCTCGAGCACGTACACCCGCTTGCCGTCGACCAGTGCCCGCGTCGGGATGCGCAGCACGTCCTTGCGCTCGGCAAGGATCACCTCGACGTCGGCGCTGTAACCCGGCAGCAGCAGCGCGTCACCCACGTCGTCGATCTCGGCCTCGACCTCGACGGTGCGCGCCTGCTTCTCGAGGTCGAGCACGTACGGCGCCACGCGGCGCACGTGGGCCGGGAAGCTGCGGTCGCGGAAGGCGTCGAGCGTGACGCGCGCCGGCAGGTCCTTGCGGACCCGCGGTGCATCCACCTCGTCGATCGGCGCGGTGATGTACAGGCAGCTCGTGTCCACCACGTCCACCGCGGGCGGGGTCGGGATGCCGACCGGCGAGGGCGTGACGAACTCGCCGATCTCACCGTTGATCTCCGCCACGGTGCCGGCGAACGGGGCCCTGAGCAACGTCTTCTCGAGGCGGGCGCGTGCCGCGTCGATACGGGCCTGGCTCACGCGCATCTGCTCGCCAGCGGCCCGGCACGCGGCCTCGCGCGATTCGGCCTCGCCCGCGGCGCGGTCGGCGAGCTCGGCCGACACCAGCTTGCGGTCGACTAGGCTCGCGAGGCGGTCCGACTCGCGGCGCGCCACCCTCGCCGAGATGCATGCCTCGTCGCGCAGCGCCCTGGCTGCGGCAGCGTCGCGCTCGGTGACCGCGAGTTCGGCGCGGATGTCGTCGTTCCACAGCTCGAGCAGGACCTGCCCGGCAGCAACCTTGTCGCCCTTCTTCACCGGCAGGCGCGCGATCTGGCCGCCGCCCGACGGCGCCAGCTTGGCGCGCTGGCACGCCTTGACCGTGCCGGCACGTGTATTGGTGACGGTCTCGGCCACGACGCCGCGCCCCACCTCGACGACCTCGACGACGATCGGTTTCGGCCGCCCGGCCCACAGCGCCACCCCGGTCCCGGCAGCCGCCAGCACCGCGATGATCCCGATCGTGCGCCACTTCATGCCGTTCTCCTGCGGACATCCGCGGCTGCATTGCAGCACCCGCTTCCGGCTCGTGCAATGCGAATCGCCCGCCGCCTGCGTACCCGGTCGCGGCACGGGCGCGGGAGTCGCCCTAAACTAGCGGCCATGGATCGTGCCGACCCGTCACCGCCCCGCCTGCGCTTGAGCCGCGCCTTGCTCCCGGCACTGCTGCTCGCTGCGCTCGCCGCCTGCACGCCGTTCCAGCCGGGTGCGCCGGGCGGCCCGTCGGGGGACCCCGGCCGTGCGGTGCTGGACGCCGCGGAGTCGCGGCTCGGCGCGCCGTACCGCTACGGTGGCGCCGGTCCGGACGCCTTCGACTGCAGCGGCCTGGTGACGTACGCGTACCGCCAGCTCGGCGTCGCTGTCCCGCGCACCGCCGCGCAGCAGTTCGCGGCCGCCAGGCCCGTGCCGCGCGGCGAGTTGCGACCCGGTGATCTCGTGTTCTTCCGCCTCGACGGCCGCGACGTGAGCCACGTCGGCATTTACGCCGGCGACGAGCGCTTCGTGCACGCGCCGCAAAGCGGCGGCAGCGTGCGCATGGCGCGCCTCGACGACGACTTCTTCCGGCGCCGCTTCGCCGGGGCCGGCCGCCTGTATCCGCCGCAACGGTAGCGTGCGACGGCGTCAGCGGCGCCGGCCGAGCCAGCGCTGCGATTTCTCGAGGTCGAGCAGGTCGCCCGCCGTGGCGAGGCCGATGCGCTGGGCCTGATCGAGCGCCAGCAGCAGCAGCTGCGCGCAGGCGTACGCATCCGCGATCGCGTGGTGACGGCCGATGGGCGGCAGGCCGAAATGCGCGGTCCAGTCGTCGAGCGAGTCGTTCGGCGTGCCGGGGAACAGCGCCGGCAGCACCACGGCGAGGTCGAGGAAGCGCACGCGCGTGCGGATGCCGACGCTCGCGTGGAGCTCGCGCCTGAGCACGGTGGAATCGAACTCGGCGCGGAAAGCCACCGCGATCGAGCCGTCGAGGAACTCGAGGAACGACAGCAGCGCGCTCACCGGCTCCTCGCCGCCGCGCTGCTCCTGGCCGCCGATCTGGTGGATCAGGATG
>Ga0209668_10001029_pt1 | contig 11777 bp, 12 predicted proteins | sample FrelakmetPLP11PL_FD_187150 | JGI IMG/M metagenome (GOLD analysis project Ga0209668, IMG submission 187150) | Freshwater lake sediment microbial communities from the University of Notre Dame, USA, for methane emissions studies - PLP11 PL (SPAdes)... | ecosystem: Environmental > Aquatic >... | reverse complement strand
GCTCAACGTGCCCGTCTTCCACAAGGACGGCGCTGATCCGGTCGAACAATGCGTGCAGGGTCTCATCGAGGCCCGCCGCCAGGGTCTGGACTTCGTGATCCTCGACACTGCCGGACGCCTGCACATCGATGCGGAGCTGATGGACGAGGTCAAGCGCATCGCCGCCGCCGTGAAGCCCACGGCGACCGTGCTCGTTGTCGATGCGATGACCGGTCAGGATGCCGTCAATTCCGCCAAGGCTTTCAATGAGGCGCTGGAGCTTTCCGGTGTGATCCTCACCAAGCTCGATGGCGATGCGCGCGGCGGTGCCGCCGTGAGTCTCAAGGCGATCACGGGCAAGCCGATCCTGTTCGCCGGCGTTGGCGAGAAGATCGACGATCTCGATGCCTTCCATGTCGAGCGCATGGCGGGCCGCATTCTCGGCATGGGCGATGTCGTCGGCCTCGTGGAGAAGGCCCAGTCGGCGATCAGCGAGAAGGAGGCTCAGGCTTCGTTCGAGAAGCTGGTGATGGGCGACTTCACGCTCGAGGACATGCTCGCGCAGCTGCGCATGATCCGCAAACTCGGTCCCATGAAGAAGGTGCTGGGCATGATGCCCGGAATGGGGCAGCACGCCGGCGCGCTCGACATCGACGAGAAGCAGATGAACCGGCTCGAAGCGCTGTTCACTTCGATGACACCGCGCGAGCGTCTGCAGCCGGATGTGATCGACATGAGCCGGCGCCGTCGGATCGCCAAGGGCGCAGGTCAGGAGATCGCGGCCGTCAATGAGCTCTTGAAGCGCCACAAGGACATGAAGCTCCTCATGCGCCAGCTCAACAAGATGGGGCTGGCCTCGCAGTTCGGGGCCAAGCAGAAGGAGGCGGCCCTCAAGGGACTGTCCGACAGCGGCGAGCTGGCCTCCGAGAGCGGGGGCGGCGGCCTGCTGGGCGGGCTGGGTTCTGGTCTGGGCTCCTTGGGCAAGGGCATCGGCGGCCTGTTCGGCGGGGGTGGGAGCATGCCTCAGCTACCTCCTGGAATGGGCCCCGGCATGGGGGCTGGGATGGGGGGCGCCAACCCCTTCGGAACCCGTCCCATGGGCTCCTCCGCGACCCGTCAGTCCGGCAAGAAGAAGAAAAAGAAGCGCTGAGCCGCCTCGCGAGGCTTGCCACAGGGGGGGAAATCGTGTTTCATATTCGCCCCCTCGGGTCGGCGGGCGCCTTCTGCGCCGGCCGGGCCCATTGAGGGCATCGAAGAAACAAAACCACTCATGGCAGTTGTCATCCGTCTCCGTCGAACCGGTCGCACGAACCTTCCCTGCTTCCGCATCACCGTCACCGACTCGCGCTTTCCGCGCGACGGTCGTTCGCTGGAGACGATCGGCCTCTACGATCCGCTGAAGAAGGATCGCACGCAGGCGGTCAAGGTTGACGCCGAGCGCGTCGCGCATTGGATGCAGCACGGCGCCAAGCCCAGCGACATCGTTGCTTCGATCTTCCGCCGCCACGGCATTCCCATGCCGAGCAAGACCAAGGTCGTGCGCGAGCGCAAGCGTGACGGCAAGACGGCGACCGCCAAGCGCCGCACCGGTGCCAAGGAAGCGCGTCTGGCAGCCAAAGCTGCCCGCGCCAGCGCCCGCAAGGCCGCCAAGAAGGCTGCTGCTCCCGCTGCGGAGCAGGCCTGATTCGCTCCCTCGGCTCGATTTTTTTCAGTTCCACGGGCCTAGCCCGCACCGGCGGTTCGCTTCCGCCCTCAGGACTCCCGCGTGTCCAAGAAGAACGAACAACTGCAGAAGCTCTTCAAGAAGGTCACGGTTCGCGTGAGCCTTCCCAAGGTGGTCGAGGGCATGCCGCTCCTGGAGCAGGGCATGCTCGCAGTGCTCGTGCGCCATATGCCGCAGGAGAAGGCCGAGTCCTTCATCGCGGCCCTGAAGAAGGCCTACCCGGAGTGGAATGAAGTTCGCGTCTGCCAGACCGAAGAAATCGCTGCGGCGATTCGCGGCGGCAAGGCCTCACGCGACAAGCTGAGCCCGCTGTTCCCGCCCGCTCGTGATGCGCGCGAGTACCTGCAGGAGGTCTTCCAGAAGACGCACGGCATGGAGTTGGATTCGCTGCGCGACGACCCTGCGGGCAACGCCAAGGCTCTCGCGCAGATGCCGGTGCTCGGCACCGCCGCGACCGCGCAGGTGCTGGCCCTTGCCAATGGCGGCAAGCTGCCGATTCATCCGCCTCTGGTGCGCCTGCTGGAGCGCACAGGCGTTGTCGCCAAGGGCGGGCTCAAGAAGGCCAAGGATCTGGGCGAGTTCTTCCCCGAGGGTGACAACTCCACGCTGGAGCGCGTGGGCGAAGTCGTCGATCGCTGGTGCCATCAGAAGCAGCCGATCTGCCAGGAATGCGTGCTGGTCGAGGACTGCCCGTTCGGCAAGAAGGCCTTCCAGGAGTGGAAGGTGCAGCAGGCCCGTGCTGCGGCCCAGCGCGAGCGCGAGGAAGCCCGTCGCGCCGTGCTCGAGAAGAAGGAACAGGAACGTCTGGCCAAGGAAGCTGCACGCCTCGCCAAGAAAAACGAGGTCATCCGCCAGAAGCAGGAACGCGAGGCCGCCCGCAAGGCCGCCATCGAGGCCAAGAAGAAGGCCGTCGAAGCGGAGAAGCAGAAGAAGATCGCGGAGGCCGCCAAGCTGAAGCTCGAAGCTCAGAAGGCCAAGGAGAAGGCTGCGCTCGCCAAGCAGAAGGCCGCGGAAGCAGCCAAAAAGAAGGCCGAGGCCGAAGCTGCGAAGAAGGAAGCCGCCAAGAAGGAAGCTCTGAAAAAAGAAGCAGCCCGGAAGGAAGCGGCCAAGAAGGAAGCTGCGAAGAAGGAAGCTGCCAAGAAGGAAGCGGCTCGCAAGAAGGCCGAAGCCGCGAAGAAAGCGGCCAAGAAGAAGTAGGCCGCCGTGGCCGCCCGCGAGCTGATCCTCGCTTCGGCCTCGCCGCGGCGCCGCGAACTGCTCGCGCGGGCCGGGCTTGTGTTTCGCGTGCACGCTTCGCGCGTCGATGAGAGCATCGACCCGCGCACTCCGCCCGAGCAGGCGGCGCTTGAGCTGGCCGAGCGCAAGGCGCGCGCCGTTGCGCGCGAACTCGGTCCGTTGGCGGCGATCGCGATCGCGGCCGATACCATCGTGGCACTGGAGAACGGCTCCATGCTCGGCAAGCCCGCCGATGCGCGCGAGGCGCAAGCGATGCTGCGCTCACTCTCGAACACTCGTCACCGCGTGATTACGGGCGTCTGCTGCCTCGATCTGGAGAATGCGCGGCTCGCGCGCGGTTTCGAGCGCACCTTCGTCAGCATGCGTACCATCTCGGATGCGGAGGTGGCGGCTTATGTCGCCAGCAACGAGTGGCAGGACAAGGCGGGGGGCTATGCCATTCAGGAGAACGCCGACCGTTTCGTGACCGGGCTGGAGGAGGGCGGCTTCGACAACGTCGTCGGCCTGCCCGTCGCCCTGACCCTGCGCCTGCTCGGGGAGTGGCCGTCGGCGGAGCGTCCTGAGGCGACTGCCGGCTCCGGTGCTTGAGGCTTGCCGGGTCCCACCCGCGCGGCTACACTTTTACCCCCTTCCGCGCCGGAGGCCCCCATGCCGGGGGATTCCCCGCGCAGCCACGGAGGGACGATCCATCCATGAAGACCGAAATCCACCCCAAGTACTTCGATTGCAATGTCAAGTGCGGCTGTGGCAACAGCTTCCAGACCCGCTCGACCGTGAAGGAACTGCACATCGAAATCTGCAACGTGTGCCACCCGTTCTACACGGGCATCCAGAAGTTCGTGGACGCCGCCGGTCGCGTGGACCGCTTCAAGAAGAAGTTCGGCGAAGGCGCCGGCATCAAGAAGAAGTGAGCCGGACTCCCGACGGTCAGCGCAGCCGTTCAGTCTGCTGAACCGCGCGGCCCGGGGAGTCAAGCGCCATGGCCTTCGCTGCCGTTCTGGTCGAAAAGCTGCGCATGCAGGCTGCTCGGCACAGCGAGCTGACGGAGATGCTCTCCCATCCGGAAGTCGTCGCGGACACGCGGCGGCTTCCCGCGCTTTTGCAGGAGCGCGGTGCGCTCGAGCCGATGGTGGAGCTCGCTGCGCGGCTTGAGTTGCTGCAGACTCGCCGTCGCGAGGCCGAGGAGATCCTCGCCGCTCAGAGGCCGGATCCCGAGCTCGTCGAGCTTGCCCGCGAGGAACTCAGCCTGCTGGCAGGCGAAGAGCGCACGCTCGATGAAGAGATCAAGAACGCGCTCGTCACCGACAAGGATGATCTGCGCCGCAAGGTGATCGTCGAGATCCGCGCCGGCGTCGGCGGCGATGAGGCCACGCTGTTCGCCCGCGATCTCTACGGCATCTACCGCAAGTACTGCGAAGCGCAGCGCTGGAAGATCGAGGACATGGATGTCTCGACCAGCGAGATCGGCGGCTTCAAGGAAGTCGTCTTCGCCGTCGAGGGGGAGGGCGCGTGGGCGCGCCTGCGCTTTGAGTCGGGCGGACACCGAGTGCAGCGCGTGCCCGCCACCGAAGCCCAGGGCCGCATCCACACCAGCGCCGCGACCGTGGCCGTGCTGCCGGAAGTCGAGGAGCTCGAAATCGACATCCGTCCCGAGGATCTGCGCATCGAGACCATGCGCGCGGGCGGTGCCGGCGGTCAGCACGTCAACAAGACCGAATCCGCGGTGCGCATCACGCACCTGCCGACGGGCCTCGTCGCGATCTGCATGGACGATCGCAGCCAGATCAAGAACCGCGCCTCCGCGATGCGCATCCTGCGCTCGCGCGTCTATGAGCGCGAGCTCGCCCGGCGCGCGGCCGAACGCTCCGCCGAGCGCAAGACGCAGGTCGGCACAGGCGATCGCAGCGATCGCATCCGCACCTACAACTACCCGCAGAATCGCGTCACGGATCACCGACTCAACGAGAACTACTCGCTGGAGCAGATCGTGGCCGGCAAGCTCGATCCGCTGCTCGGCGCGCTGGTCAACGCCGATCGCGAAGAGCGCATCCGGAATCTGGCATGAGCTCCGCCACCCCGCCTTCCACCGCGGGCGAGATGCTGCAGCGCTCGCGCGAGTTTCTGGCGCGCAAGGGCGTCGAGGAGGCGCGGCTGGAAGCCGAGCTGCTGGTAGCCCACGCGCTGGGCCTCGATCGTCTGCGGCTGTACATGCAGCTGGACCGTCCGCTCACGCCCGCCGAGATCGATCGGGCGCGCGATCTGCTCGTGCTGCGCGGCAAGCGCATGCCGCTGGCGTACATCCGTGGCGCACGCGAGTTCTACGGACGATCCTTCAGTGTGGGTCCGGGTGTCCTGATCCCGCGGCCGGAGACCGAGCTAATCGTCGATCTCGCGCGCGCCCTGCAGGCCGTGCGCATCGCCGATCTGGGCACGGGCAGCGGCTGCCTCGCCGTGACGCTGGCTCTGGAGCTGGCGCAGGCCGAGGTCTTCGCGCTCGAAAACTCCGCGGCCGCCGCGCTGTGCGCAGGCGCCAACATCGCGCGCTTCGCGCCGCGCGTGCAGTTGATCGAAGGCGATGGCTTCGAGAGCCTCGAGAGGTTGGCGCGCGAGGGCGGCCCCTTCGATCTGATCGTCTCCAATCCACCCTACATCGAGCGCTCGGAGGCGGGCCAGCTGGCACCCGAGGTGCGCGAGCACGAACCGCACGCCGCGCTGTTTGCGCCTGAAGGCGATCCCGATCACTTCGCGCGGCGGCTGCTGGAGTGCTGCACGCGTGCCGATTCGCCCGTGCTCGCTCCGGGGGGCAGCCTGCTGGTGGAACTGGGGCACAGGCAGGCACCGCGCGTGCGCGCGCTGGCGCAGAAACTGAAGCTGGAGGTGCAGCTCGTGCGCGATGGCGCAGGGATCGAGCGCGTGCTCAGCTACCGGCGCTGAGCGCCTGGCTCGGACCCGTGCCCAGCTGCGCAAGGAATTCTTCGATCGCCTTGCGGTCGATCTCGGCCATCTCGTGCAGGAACACGGCGATCTCGTAGTGATCGAGCGCCTTGGCGATGCGCTCGCAGCGCACAACGGCTCCCTGACCGCGGATGCGGCGCACCCCGCGCGGCATCTTCAGCTCCAGCGAGAGCTCGAGCACCGTCATCATCGGCACGGGGCGGTCGAGGAAGAAGCAGGCACCGGCGCGCGAGAGGTCGCGCAGCTTGGCCTCGCAGCGCGAGCCGCCGAGGTTGAGCGTGACGGGAATGTCGCAGGCCACGCGCAGCCAGCGGCGGCGCTCGGCCCCGGAGGGTTGGCGGGGGGCGGTCTGTTCTTGGGGCGACATCGGGATGGACAGGCCATGGTAGGCAAAGCCGGCGCGCTTGTCGCGCCCGGATTTCCCGACCGGGGCGCTTTTTTTGGCCTGCGGACGGTTAGACTCCCGCCCTTTCGGAGGGACTATGGCCAGCTTCAACAAAGTGATTCTGATGGGGAATCTGACGCGCGATCCCCAGCTCACCTACACCTCGGGCAACATGCCGATCTGCAAGTTCGCTCTGGCGGTCAACCGCCGGTTCAAGGACTCGCAGAGCAACGAATGGAAGGAAGAGCCGACCTTCGTCGACGTGACGATCTTCGGGCAGCGCGCAGAGGCCTTCCAGCGCTACCACACCAAGGGCAAGCCGGCGTTCATCGAGGGCTCGCTGCGCCTGGATACCTGGGAAGACAAGAACGGCGGCGGCAAGCGCTCCAAGCTCTACGTCGTGGCCGACAACTGGGAATTCGTCGGTGGCGGTCGCGGTGAGGGTGCCGGCGGCGGTGGTGGTGAGCGCTCCTACGGCGGCGCTGCCTCCAGCCAGGCGGGCGGCGGTGACTTCGGCGGCGGCGCGGGCGATTTCGGCGGCGGAGACGACGCTCCGTTCTGATTCGCGTTCTGATTCCGGAGCGATGGAACTGGAACTGGAGCTGTTCGCGGGGCTCGCCGAGCGGGCCCGCGCGAGCCGCGTGCGCGTCAGCGGGCTCAGCGAAGGCCTCAGCGTGCCCGAATTCAAGGCGGAGCTCGCGCGGCGTTACCCGCATTGGGGCAGTCTCGAGCACGTCGCCGTGGTGATCGGCACTGAGTACGCGGGTGCGCAGGCGCGCATCCACTCCGGGCAGGCGATCGCTCTCTTGCCACCGGTTTCGGGCGGCTGAAGTTCCCAAGGCGCAGCATGGAACCCGTGGACGACCGCTTCGAGCTTTGCCCTGAGCCCCTGGATCCGGCGGCGCTCGAGCAGCGCCTCAGCGATCCGGCCTGCGGCGCGAGAGTGTGCTTCACCGGCACGACGCGCGGCCACAACCGCGGCAAGAGCGTGCTGAGGCTGGAATACGAGGCCTTCGAGCGCATGACGGGGCCACAGATGCAGCTCATCTTTGCGCGCTGCCGGGCGCAGCTGGGCGACGCGCAGGCACAGATCCGGATGCTGGTGGCGCACCGCGTCGGGACGGTCGGCGTGGGCGAGCCCAGCGTGTGGATCGGCGTCGCCAGTCCGCACCGTGCGCAGGCCTTCGAGGCCTGCCGCTTCCTGATCGATGAGCTCAAGGCCACGCTGCCGATCTGGAAGCGCGAAATCTACTCGGATGGAGCGCATTGGGTCGGGGATCGTTCCTGAGCGGGCGGGACGCTATCTTGGGCGCTTCGTTCCATGAGCGTTCCTGAGCAGTACTCACTCAATCTTCCGGGCATCGAGCGCGAGACGCTGGATGTCGATGTGCTTCTGATCGGCGCGGGTGCGGCCAACTTGGCCTGCGCGATCCATCTGCAGCGCCAGCTGGCGGCGCGCGGGATCACGGACAAGTCGATCCTCGTGCTCGAGAAGGCCGGTGAGATCGGCGACCACACGCTCTCCGGCGCGGTGATGAATCCGCGCGGGATCAGCGAGCTGTTCCCCGACTGGCGCGAGCGCGGCTGTCCGATCGAGTCGGATGTGCGCTGGGATGCGGTCGAGATCCTCTACTCCAAGGACGGCAGCAAGCGTCTCAAGGGTCCGCTGGTGCCGCCGCAGTTCCAGAACCACGGCAATGTCATCGTCTCGATGAATCAGGTCGTGCGCTGGCTCAAGGAACAGGCCGAAGCCGTCGGCGTGCAGGTCTATCCGGGCTTTGCGGCCGCGGAGATCCTGTTCGAGCAGAAGGACGGCGTCGAGCGCGTGGCGGGTGTTGTCACCCGCGACAGCGGCATCGACAAGCACGGCCAGCAGAAGCACAGCTTCCAGCCCGGCATGAACGTGCGGGCCGCAGTCACCGTCTTCGGCGAGGGCACGCGCGGCCATCTCGCCAAGCACCTCATCCGCCGCCACGGACTCGATGCGGGCCGCAACCCGCAGATGTACGGCACGGGCATCAAGGAGATCTGGGAAATTCCGGCCGAGCGCGGTGCCGAGTGGCTCGGGGGCGTGCTGCACACCGCCGGACATCCGCTCTCGCTCAACGGCTACGGCGGCTCGTGGATCTACGGCCTCAAGGACAACCGGCTGAGCCTGGGCTTCGTGATCGGACTCGATCACCCCGATGCGAAGCTCGATCCGCACGCGCTGTTCGTGCAGTGGAAGCAGCACCCCGCGATCGCGCGCATCCTCGAGGGCGGCAAGGTGCTCGCCTACGGCGCCAAGACCGTGCCCGAGGGCGGCTACTGGTGCATGCCGCGCCTGTACGGCGAGTCGTACTGCCTCGTCGGCGATACCGCGGGTTTCCTCAATGCCTCGACGCTCAAGGGCGTGCACCTTGCGATCAAGTCGGGTCTGCTCGCCGCCGAAGCGATCGCCGAGGCGCTGCACTTCGGCGACACCGGCGCGGCGCGCCTCAAGCGCTACGAGGAGCTGTTCAGCGCTTCGTGGGCCAAGGACGAGCTCTACGGCGTGCGCAACTTCCGCCAGAGCTTCGAGGGCGGCCTGCTCGGCGGCATGCTCGATGTGCCCTTCCAGCAGCTGACGGGCGGCCGCGGTCTCGTCGAGCGGCGCAAGAACCACAAGGATCACGAGACGATGCACCCGGTGCACCTCTCGCGCCTCGAAAAGCCCGCCTTCGACGACAAGGGCTCGATGGACAAGCTGACGGACGTATACCACTCGGGCACGACGCACGAGGAGGATCAGCCGGCGCACCTGCTCGTCAAGGATCCCTCGATCTGCATCGAGCGCTGCACGCGCGAGTTCGGCAATCCCTGTCAGCACTTCTGTCCGGCGGCGGTCTACGAGTGGCGCGAGGGCGGTACGGCCAAGGGGCCGGTGATCAACTTCTCCAACTGCGTGCACTGCAAGACCTGCGACATCGCCGATCCGTACGAGAACATCGAGTGGGTCGTGCCCGAAGGCGGCGGCGGTCCCAAGTACGTCAACCTCTGAGCGCGCATTCCTCTCACGAACCACATGAAGATTTCCTTTCAAAGCCTCGGTACCCGCCTGCCCTCCTGCGACCTGCTCGTGCTGTGCACGCTGGAAGGCGAGAAGCCCCGCATCCCCGCGGGCATCACGCTGCCCAAGCACGGATTGAGCGATCTCAAGGGCGAGTTCAAAGAGCTGCGCCTGTGTGATGCCACGGCGGGTCCTGCCAAGCGCGTCCTGCTGGTCGGAATGGGCAAGAAGAACGAGCTCGATCCCGAGAAGGCCCGCCGTCTGGGTGCGTGGGCCGCGCAGCGCGCCGATGCGCTGGGCGCTGCGAGCCTCGCCCTCGTGGCGCACGGCAGCCTGAGCGAAGCGCTCGGCCCGCAGCGCATGGGACAGGCGCTGGCCGAAGGACTCATGCTCGGTTCATACCGCTACGAGGAGCACAAGACGAAGAAGCGCGAGTCCAAGCTCAAGAGCGCGCTCGTGCTGGCCACCGAGAAGGATGTGGAGCTCGGCGTCGAGCGCGGCGTGATCCTCGCCGAGGCCAACTGCTTTGCGCGCGATCTGCAGAACAAGCCCGCCAACCTGCTGACCCCGCGTGACATGGCTTCGGCGGCGAAGTCGCTGGCCAAGGCCGGCCGCGTGCAGGTGTCGATCCTCGATGAGGACGACATGAAGAAGCTCGGCATGGGTCTGCTGCTCGGAGTGGCGCAGGGCTCGCGTCAGCCTCCGCGCCTGCTGCACCTGCACTACAAGCCCAAGTCCAAGCCCAAGGGCGTCGTCGCGCTGGTCGGCAAGGGCCTGACCTTCGACTCCGGCGGCATCAGCATCAAGCCGGCGCTCAAGATGGATGACATGCGCTACGACATGTCGGGTGCCGCCGCGGTGCTCGGCGTGTTTCATGCGCTGCGCAAGCTCGATGTTCCCTGGGAGGTGCACGGCGTCGCGCCCTGCTCCGAGAACATGCCCGGCGGCCAGGCCACCAAGCCCGGCGACATCCACACGGCGATGAACGGCACGACTGTGGAGGTGCTCAACACCGATGCCGAAGGCCGCCTCGTGCTGGCCGACGCGCTGTGCTACTGCGTCTCCAAGATCAAGGCCGACACGATCGTGGATCTGGCGACGCTCACCGGCGCGGTCACGATCGCGCTGGGCCATGAGCTCTCGGGTCTTTTCACCGCCAGCGACAAGCTGCGCGAGGAACTCATCGCAGCTGGCGAGGAGACCGGCGAGCGCCTCTGGCACCTGCCGCTGATCGATGTGCACAAGGAAGGCATGAAGGGCGTCTTCGCCGACCTGCGCAACATCTCCGGCGGCGACATGGGTGCCGGTGCGAGCGCCGGCGCTGCATTCCTGGCTTCCTTCGTGGGTCAGACCGAGTGGGCGCACCTCGACATCGCCGGCACGGCCTGGGGCGGTTCCAACCGCGACTGGACCGGCGGTCCGCTGGGATCGGGCGTGGGCACGCGCATGCTCCTGCGCTGGCTGGAAACCCGTTGAGTCAAACCGATCCCCATTCGCTGCTCGAGGCGTTCTACGCGCGCGTGGAAGCGCGCGCAAAGGCGCTCTCCGCGCGGCATGCCGAGCGCCTGCAGTGCAGGAAAGGCTGCAGCGCCTGCTGTCTTGACGACATCACGGTGTTCACCCTGGAAGCCGAGCACATCCGTGCGCGGCACCCCGAGCTGCTCGCCAAGGGTGCTCCGCATCCGCGCGGCGCCTGCGCCTTCCTGGATGAGTCGGGGGCCTGCCGCATCTACGCCGAGCGGCCCTATGTTTGCCGCACGCACGGCCTGCCGCTGGCGTGGGTGGAGGAACGCGAGCTCCCCGACGGCGAATCCGAGTTCGTCGAGCTGCGCGACATCTGCCATCTCAACGAGGCCGGCGAGCCGCTGGAGGAGCTGGCACCTGAGGACTGCTGGCGCATCGGATCGCATGAGGGCGAGCTGCGCGCCCTGCAGCAGGCTCACGCGGGCAATCTGCAGCGCGTTTCGCTGCGCAGTCTGTTTGCGCGCGTCGAGGTCTGCGAAGGCGATGCCGAGCGCGCGTTCGCGCGCGCACTGCGCGCGCTCGATGCCGATCCCGCTGCCCACACCAGTCTGCACGAGGCGCTGCAGCAGGCCGAAGTTCCGCCGCCGCAGCGCGCTCTCGTGCGCGAGAGCCTGCGTCTGGCGCTGCACCACGAAGGGCGCGTGCGCGCTTCGATCCCGCGGCTCTTGCCCGCGCACTGGCCGCGCGCGCTGCACATCGGCAGCCTGGTCTTCGCCGGCGGGCTCGACCCGGCGCGCGCCAAGCAGTTCTTTCCGGCCGTGCCCTGGGATGAAGTCTGGGCGCGCGATGCCGCGCAGGCGCGACTGCAGCATGTCGAAGTTCCCCGCACCCGTGCTCCAAAGGATCTGAAGGCCGCGATGCTCGGGCACATCCAGCGCGTCCAGCGATTCCACCAGCGCCTCATAGAGGAACCGCGCGCCCTGGCTGCCCCCGATGACGAGCAGGGT
>Ga0209668_10001027_pt1 | contig 11785 bp, 11 predicted proteins | sample FrelakmetPLP11PL_FD_187150 | JGI IMG/M metagenome (GOLD analysis project Ga0209668, IMG submission 187150) | Freshwater lake sediment microbial communities from the University of Notre Dame, USA, for methane emissions studies - PLP11 PL (SPAdes)... | ecosystem: Environmental > Aquatic >... | reverse complement strand
AATCGGCGCGGCGGGCCGCCGGAGGCTGGGCGGCGGCGATGGCCGTGAGTGTGGCCAGAAGCAGGATGAGGAGCACGGTTATCCGGCGCGCGGGCATAGAGCTACCTCCAAAGCGTGTGTCGTGTCGCGCCAGTATACCGGCAAAGCCGCGGGTCTTCGCGGACGGCTTGCCCGGGTGAACCGCGATCCACGCTGTGTCGGGCTTCATCTGGCGCGCCTCCGCCGCAGCCGGCCGCCCGAGGGACGGAACGTCGTGTGCAGATCGCCTGCCAGCACGAAGGCCCTTGATTATGACCATACTAATGGTCTAGTATATGGTCATGATCAAGGCGAACGTTTTCGAGGTCAAGGCGCGGCTCTCGCACTATCTTGCGGCGGTCGAGCGGGGCGAGCGTGTCGTGATCTGCAAACGGAACCAGCCTGTCGCGGAACTGCGTGCGATTGGCGTCGAGCGGTCGGTTCCGCGGCCCGTGGGTGGCGCCGCCGGAGAGGTGGTGGTCCCGGCGTCGTTCTTCGACACGCTGCCCGAGGACGTGCTGAATACCTTCTATCCGGCAGACGAGGTCGTGCCGCTGCGACGGCGCCAGACGCCGGTGGCCCGCGTGGCCGAGCGGCCCGAGAAGCCTTTCGGAACCCCGCGACGCGGCGCGGCGGCGCCCCCGCCCGGGAAGCGCCGATGAGGCTGCTCCTCGACACCTGCACGTTTCTCTGGATTGCGGGCGACGCGCCGGCCCTGTCGCCGCGCGCCCGCATGCTCTTCCGCGACCCCGGCAACGAGGTCTATCTGAGCGCCGTCTCTGGATGGGAGATCGCCGTCAAGCACGGGCTGGGACGGCTAGGCCTTCCCACGGCACCCGAACGCTTCGTTCCGGATCAGCGCGAAGCGCACGGCATCGAGGCGCTGGCGCTCGATGAGGAGTCCGTGCTCCAGGTGACGCGGCTGCCCGAGCACCACCGCGATCCGTTCGATCGGATGCTCGTCTGCCAGGCCATCGCGCACGGGCTCGCCATCCTCACCCCGGACCCGCTGATTGCCCGCTACCCCGTCCGGACCATCTGGTAGGAAGGGACAATTACGCTGGCGGCTTGCCCAGGTGGACCACGATCCAAGCCTTGATGGGCTTCATCTCGCGCATGCCGCCTTCGCGGCCGCCGCCGGGAGGGCCGCCGCCCATCCCACCACGTTGGCCGCCCCCGCTCATTCCGCCGCCGCCCATTCCACCACCGCCGCCGGGAGGACCGCCGCCCATGCCGCCGCGCGAACCTCCGCCCTCACCGCCTCGACCGCCGGGACGTGGTAACTCGCCGGTCTCTATCCCAAGGCCGATGGTGCCGCCGGGCGTCGACTGCACGGCGTAGGGCTGCCCTTCGGAAACCGACAGCGGAACGCGAATCTCGTATTCCAGAACGCCTTCCGCCAGGCGGGACGCCGCGTCGAGGCCAACCGTCTTCGCAAACGCCAGTTCGAGGCGACGCCTGTCGCCCTTGCCTGGGCCAATCACCTCGATGTGTCCGATCGGCTCAATCGCCGGGCGTCGGGGGGCTGTCGGCGCCTGGCCCTCCTGGCCCTTTTGCGGCGGGCCGGACTGGCCTCTCGGCGGCGAGCCCTGCCCCTGGGGCGGCGCGCCCTGCGACGGAGGCTGACCATCCTGATCCGGCGGCCCGCCGAACTGGCCCCGCCCGCGCATCCCGGGACCACCGGCCATCGTCGGCGGAATTGTGATGCCCGACGACTTCTTCTCCTTGCCCGCAGGGTCCCACCACAGCGTGAACCCCGCCGCTCCGAGCATCATGCGCGCGGATTGCTCGCTCGACGCGAGGGCGACGTACAGAAAGGCGCCGTCGTTCCGCACGCCGATTGACAGCGGGGCCGAGTCGAGGCTGATGAGCGGTTCGCTCCATTCGGTCAGCCGGCCGTCGATGGCCGGCGCCTCGGCGCTCCACGCGCTCTCGATGCGCAGAGTACCGGCGGTGACGGCGCACACGAACGCCGTCACGGTCAGCAGCATCGCAGCCCGACGCAGATCCGGGCCGTGATCTACATGTCGCATCGTCATCATCTCGTTCCTGTTCCGGCACTGGGCATCCCTGAGTGTACCGCCGGAGCATGGCAGAGGAACGGCGCGGTTCTGACAGAAGTGTGGCGGGCGCGCCGCTTGACGCGCCCGCCGGCGCTGCCATAGGCTCGCCTTCTGTTCTGCGGACGCTGACCACCTGCCCCCGGCGGGGTTCTTCCATGCTCGGATCGACTCGCGCGTTCATCATGCTGACGGCGGCGACGTTGACGCTGGCCCTCGCGGTGCGGCCCGCTGCCGCGCAGTGGCAGATCGATTCGAAAGACGGAAAGGCGTCGATCAAGATCGGGTTCCTGATTCAGCCGCAACTCGAACTGCTCGAGACGGCGGACCAGGAAGACACGTCCTCGAATCTCTTCGTCCGCCGATTCAGGATCCTGCTCGGCGGCGCTCTCAACGAGCGATGGTCGTTCTTTTTCGAGACCGACAGCCCGAATATCGGGAAGGTCAGCCCCGTTCCCGGCGGGGTGGCGCCTGGCGGGAAAGAGCAGGGCGACATGTTCGTCCAGGATGCCTTTGTCACCTACAGTCGGAGCCAGGCCTTCAAGGTCGACGCCGGCATGATCATGCTGCCGCACTGCCGGAACGGCACGCAGTCCGCGGCGACGCTGCTGGCGATCGATTACGGGCCCTATACCTTCGTTGATTCCGTGCCGGGCGGCGAGCGAGTGGGCCGCGACTACGGCGTGCAGTTGCGCGGCTACCCGGCGAACCAGCGGCTCGAGTATCGGCTGGCCGTCTCACAGGGAGTCCGAGGTCCCGAAGCGCGGAATCCGCTGCGCATCACGGGGCGTGCCGTCTACTATCCGTGGGGGGCCGAGACGGGGTTCTTCTACGGCGGTACGTTCCAGGGCACGAAGCGGCAGGCCGGTTTCGGGGGCGGATTCGACGTACAGGACGACTCTCGGATCTACTCCGCCGACGCGTTCTTCGAAACGCCGGTGCGAAACAAGACCCAGGGCGTCACGCTGCAGTTCAACTGGATGCATGATGACGGCGGCACGTTCCTCCCGGCCCTGCCAAAACAGGATGCGTTCCTGATCGAAGCCGGGTACCATGTTGCGAATCACCGGTTGACGCCGTTCGTGCAGTACCAGGCGCGGGATTTCGTCGGCGCGGCCACGCTCGACCAGAACTCGCTCCAGGCCGGCGTGGCCTGGTGGATGGCCGGGCACCAGCGCAATCTCAAGTTCAGCGCCGGCCGCCTGCACACGGAAGGACTGCCTGATCGGACCCAGGTATTGATGCAGTTGCAGCTGTTCTACTTCTGACGGCCATCGCGACCAGGAGGAATGCCCGTGCCCCAGGACATCTACCCCGTTAAACCGCACATCGCCGAGCGCGCGTACATCCGGAGCATGGAGGAGTACCAGCGGCTCTATCGTCTCTCGCTTGATAACCCGGACTGGTTCTGGGGCGAGCAGGCCAAGGCGATCACCTGGTTCCATCCCTGGCAGTCCGTGCTCGACTCGGACTACGAGGAAGTGGACTTCTCCTGGTATTCGGGCGGCCGCCTCAACGCTTCGTTCAACTGTATCGACCGTCACCTGCCCGAGTCCGGCGAGCGCACGGCCATCATCTGGGTGGAAGACGAGCCCGGCGTCTACAAGCACATCACTTACCGCGAGCTCAAGCACAACGTCTGCCGCGTGGCCAACGTGCTGCTCAGCCACGGCGTCCGCAAGGGCGATCGCGTCTGCCTCTACATGACGATGATCCCGGAGCTCGTCTACACGATGCTGGCGTGCGCGCGCATCGGGGCGGTACACTCGGTCGTGTTCGGCGGGTTCTCGGCCGAGGCGCTGCGCGACCGCATCATCGACGCGAAGTGCAAGGTGGTGGTGACGGCGAACGAAGGACTGCGCGGCGGCAAGAAGGTGCCGCTCAAGAAGACCGTGGACCGCGCCGTCGAGGGCATGGCGTCGGTGGAGGCCGTGCTGGTGGCCCGGCGGACCGACACGGACGTCGACATGCGCGCGGGCCGCGACTACTGGCTGGACGAGGAGTGCCATCGCCAGCGGTCGACCTGCACCAACGCGTGGATGGGCGCGGAGGACCCGCTGTTCGTGCTCTACACGTCGGGCAGCACGGGCAAGCCGAAGGGCCTGATGCACACCACCGGCGGCTACATGGTGTACGCGGCGTTCACCCACCGGATCATCTTCGACTACCACCCCGGCGACGTGTACTTCTGCGCGGCCGACATCGGCTGGGTTACCGGCCACAGCTACATCATCTACGGGCCGCTGGCCAACGGCGCGACCACGGTGATGTTCGAGTCCACGCCGCTCTATCCCGATCCGGGCCGATACTGGCGGATCGTGGACGACCTCAACGTGAACGTGCTCTACACGGCGCCCACGGCGCTGCGCGCCCTCGCCCAGGCCGGCGATAGCTGGGTGAGGAAGTACAAGCGGACCTCGCTGCGGATCCTGGGCACGGTCGGCGAGCCGATCAACCCGGAGGTGTGGCGGTGGTATCACGACGTGTGCGGCGACTCCCGCTGCGCGGTCGTGGACACCTGGTGGCAGACCGAGACGGGCGGCGTCCTCATCACCCCGCTGCCGGGCGTGACGCCGACCAAGCCGGGTTCCGCGACACTGCCGTTCTTCGGCATCAAGCCGGTGGTGATCGACGTGAACACCTCACAGCCCCTCGAGGGCAATAGCGTGTCGGGCGCGCTCTGCCTCGCGTCGCCGTGGCCGGGTCAGGCCCGAACCGTGTGGGGCGACCACAAGCGCTTTCGCGAGACGTACTTCTCGACCTACCCTGGGTACTACTTCACGGGCGACGGTGTCAGGCGCGACGAGGACGGCTACTACTGGATCACTGGCCGTATCGACGACGTGCTGAACGTGTCCGGGCATCGTATCGGCACCGCCGAGATCGAAAGCGCCCTCGTGGCACACGACGCCGTGGCGGAAGCCGCCGTTGTCGGCTACCCGCACGCGATCAAAGGGACGGGCATCTACTGCTACGTGCTGCTCAATAGCGATTTCGTGGACGGCGATCACGAGCAACTGGTCGGCGCCCTGAAGCAGCAGGTGCGGAATGCCATCGGGGCGTTCGCCATGCCGGACATCATCCACATCGCGTCGGGTCTACCGAAAACGCGAAGCGGCAAGATCATGCGACGGATCCTGCGCAAGGTGGCCTCGTCGGAGTATGAAGGGCTGGGCGACGTGTCGACGTTGGCCGAACCGGACGTGGTGCAGCGCCTGATCGACGAACATCGCCAGCAGGGCGGGTAGGCAGCACCAACCTATACCAGTGACGCTCAACTACAGACCGCCGAGCCGCCTGCGGGTGACCGCGGACGGGGCCGCCGCGCCCGCCGCGCAGGCGCCTCAGCCGTTACAAGCGCTCTTGGCGCCGAGGACGGGTGGGGCTGTCCGCGGGCAGGACCCGCCACTTGGCGAGGCAAAAAACAGCCCGGATCAACCGGTGGCCGGAGGCGACGCGTGCTCGTAGCCATCACCCGCGGAGTGAGCGCGCGGATCGGCGCGTGCGAGCTCACCCATTTGAGCAGGAACGCGATCGACATGGACCTCGCGCGGGCGCAGCACCGAGCGTACGAGAGCGCCCTGGCTGCGCTGGGATGCCGCGTCGACTCGCTGCCGGCGCTCGACGATCTGCCCGACTCCGTCTTCGTCGAGGACGCGGCCATCGTCCTCGACGAGATCGCCATTGTCACGCGGCCAGGGGCCGAGTCGCGCCGTCCGGAGGCTGCGCTCATCGCGCCCGTGCTCGCGAACTACCGGCGCGTGACCTTCATCCAGGCGCCGGGCACGCTGGATGGTGGGGACGTGTTGCGTCTCGGCAGGCGGCTGTTCGTCGGGCAATCCGGCCGCAGCAATGAGTCGGGTATCGAACAACTGCGCGCGGTGGCGTGGCCCTATGGCTACACAGTGACGGCCGTGCCCGTGCGCGGGTGCCTGCACCTGAAGTCCGCTATCACGGAGGTTGCGCCCGGGGTCGTGCTTGTCAATCCTGCGTGGGTCGACGCGTCGGCGTTCGGGCACGTCACCGTGATGGGTGTGGACCCGGGCGAGCCCTACGGCGCGAACGGCCTGCTGATCGGCGATCGCCTCCTCTACCCCGAGTCGTTCCCGGCGACGAGCCGCCGCCTGGAGGACGCGGGAGTCGATGTCGTTCCCGTGGACGTCTCGGAAATCCAGAAGGCCGAAGGCGCGGTCACCTGCTGCAGCCTGGTGTTTTCTGCCCAGGAGTAGAAAAGTGGGGAGTAGCGGATGGGACGCCCGCACATTGAGTTCATCGACGCGCTCGGCGTAGCGCGCGCGCCAATCACGACCGGACCCTTTGCCGGCGCGTCGCAGCGCCTGCTGTCCATCGACACCGCTGGGCGTGGCGACTCCACTGCCCTGATCTCGTTTCCGGCCGGGTGGTCGGGCGGCCTTTCTGGAAGCCTGCGTCCGGCCGAGATCTTCGTGCTCGATGGCACGCTTACGGTGGCCGGGTCGCGCTGCGGACCCGGGGTCTATGTCTTCGCGCCGGCGCGGATGGCAGACACGAAGGCCGGATGCGCAGACGGAGCGGTGGCGCTCGTGATGATCGAGCCGGAAGACACCTCCGCAGGCGACCTTGCCATCGTCGACTCCAACGACATGGCTTGGGCCAGCCCTCCTGCTGACGGCCCGGTTCCACAGGGCATCGTCGTCAAGCGTCTCCGTGTCGCCCCGGGTTCCGGCGACGTCAGTTGGGTGGCCGCCGTCGTGCCAGGCTGGCGCGAGGCGAGGGCCGAGGTGCACGACACGATTGAAGAGTGCCTGATGCTGAAGGGCGACATCCTGCTCGGCCATCGGGGCGTCATGGGTCCGGGGTCGTACTTCTGGCGCCCGCCGCAGGTCGAGCACGGCCCGATGTTCTCGCTGAACGGCGGCCTGTTCTTCTTTCGCAGCAAAGGCGGCGGCTTGTCCACGCGTCACGTCCCGGTGCCGGACTGGGAAGGCATGGTCGCGCGATACAAAGCGACACAGCCGTATTTCGGGAGGGTCGTGTGAGCGCTGAGATCGGCGTCCGGAATCCCCGCACCGGACACATCGATTACGCGATCGCCCCGCCCGGCCCAGGCGATCTCGACGCTCTCGCGCACCGGATGCGGGACGCGCAACGCGGGTGGTACGGGCGCGGGCTGGGGGCCCGCCTCGACGCGCTGCGGTTGTGGCGCGACGAACTTGCGCGAGAGCGCAATGCGGTGATCGAGGCGCTGACGATCGACACAGGCCGGCATGGCGTGTCGGTGCTCGAACTAGACCTCGTGCTCTGGCATCTCGACCGATGGTGCCGGCTGGCGCCATCGCTGCTGGCCGATCGCGGCGAGCAGGACTCCGACGTGCCGGCGATCAAGCTTCGCGGAAGCCAGGTGCCTTACGCGCTTGTGGGCATCATCAGCCCGTGGAACTTCCCGCTGCTCCTGTCCACCCTCGATACGATTCCCGCATTGGTGGCCGGTTGCGCCGCCATCGTCAAGCCCAGCGAGATCGCGCCCAGGTTCATGCGCCCGTTGATGCGTACGATCCGGGCGGTGGACGGTCTTCGCGACGTGCTGGCGTTCGTGGAGGGCGCGGGAGAGACGGGGTCCGCGCTGATCGATCGGGTGGACATGATCTGCTTCACCGGCAGCGTCGCGACCGGCCGGAGAGTGGCGCAGGCGGCAGCGCTGCGATTCATCCCGTCGAACCTCGAACTCGGCGGGAAGGACCCGGCCATCGTGTGCGACGACGCGGACCTTGAACTGGCCGCATCCGCCATCGTCTGGGGCGCCGTCGCGAACACGGGTCAGTCATGCCTGTCGATCGAGCGGGTTTACGTGGACGCGCGCGTACACGACGCCTTTGTCGAGCATGTTGTCGCGCGAGCGCGCGGGCTGAAACTGGCGTACCCCGATCTGGACGATGGCCCGATCGGCCCAATCATCGCGGAGCGGCAGGCGACGATCATCGCGGATCACCTGGCAGACGCGAAGGCCAAGGGGGCGGTTGTGCGTTGCGGCGGGGACGTGGAATCGCTCGGCGGCGGCTGGTGGTGCCGGCCGACAGTGCTGACCAACGTGAACCACTCCATGCGCGTCATGACCGAGGAGACGTTCGGGCCAATCATTCCCATCATGCCGTTCGAGGGTGACGACCAGGCCGTGCACCTGGCCAACGACACGATCTTCGGCCTCAGCGCGGCGGTCTTCTCGGGCGACGAGCCACGCGCGCTGGGCATCGCCGCCAGGCTGGACGCGGGTGCGATCAGCATCAACGACGCGGCGCTGACGGCGGTGATCCACGAAGGCGAGAAGAACGCGTTCCGGTTCTCGGGCATGGGCGAGTCCCGCATGGGAGCCGCGTCGCTTCGCCGCTTCCTCCGGCGGAAGACGTATCTCATCAAGAAGAACGCCGAGGCGAACCCGTGGTGGTTCAGCGAGTTGACTCAGTAGACGGCCGGCCCGGCGAGGCCGGCAGGGGAGGCGCGCACATGTCGGACATCAAAACTGGAATGCCGCTGCTCGCGAAGCACGAGGGCGAATGGGAGGGCGTCTACACGGAGGTCGATCCCGACGGCAAAGAGATCGATCGCCACCGCTCCTACCTGATCTGCCAGTTCCCGGAGTCGGGGCCGCACGCGTACTACCAGATCAACAACTACACCTGGGAAGATGGCCGCACCGAGGAACATCACTTCCCGGCCACGTACAAGGATGGCCGCATCTGGTGGGACACCGAGAGGATCGTCGGCTCGGCGTGGGAAGCTGACGCGAAGACCGTGCTGCTGTATTGGGAGCGCAAGGGCATGCCCGAGGTGTCCCTGTACGAGATGATTCAGTTGAGCGACGATGGGCTGCACCGCGCGCGCACGTGGCACTGGTTCAAGAACGGCGTGCTGCTGAAGCGGACGCTCGTGCGGGAGCGAAAGGTCAAGGGGTCAGACTCGTAAGGACGAGTTAGGAGTCTGACCCCTATCGGCGGGAGGCTGCCGGATTGGTCCCTGGCATGATGCTGTCGATTGGCGAGGCGCGGCGGATTGGGCTTACGGCGCAGGGGTTCGGGAAGGCCCGGCCGCGGCGGGTCGGCGCGCGCCATCTCGCCGACACGATTCGCCGCCTCGGCCTGCTCCAGATCGACTTCGTCAACGTGCTGGTACCGTCGCACTACCTGGTGCCGTTCTCGCGCCTCGGGCCTTACGATCGCGCGGCGCTGGACACGGTGGTGTACCGCCGACGCGAGTTCACCGAACAGTGGGCGCACGAGGCCTCCATCATCCCGGTTGAGACGTGGCCGCTGCTGCGCCACCGGCGGGACACGCACATCGCGCGCCCGTGGGGTTTCGACGCGATCATGGCGCGGCATCACGAGTACGTGGAGACAGCCGTCGGGGCGATCAGGGACAACGGCCCCCTCGGAGCCGCGGACCTGCCCGATCCGACGCACACCGGCAGACGGTTGCCGGAGTCGTGGTACGGCAGCGTGCCAAGGGCCGTGCTCGAGGCGTGCTTCGGCCGGGGCCAGCTTGCCGTTACCGCACGCCGAGACAACTTCTCCCGCGTCTTCGACCTGGCCGAACGGGTGATTCCGCCCGAGCATCACGCCCGCCATCTCGACAAACACGACGGCCAGCGCGAATTGCTGCGCATCGCGGCGCGGGCCTGCGGCGTAGGTACGGCCGCGGACCTGGCGGACTACTTTCGCATGAAGGTCGGCGAAGCCAAGCCGCGCATTGCCGAACTTGTCGAGGCGGGAGACCTGTGCGAAGTCCGAGTCGAAGGATGGCGGGAGACGGCTTACCTGCACCGTAAAGCGGCCGCGCCCCGCGCCATTGACGCCTGCGCGCTGCTCTCGCCCTTCGACCCGCTCATCTGGTTCCGGCCGCGGACAAGACGGCTCTTCGGGTTCGACTACCGGTTCGAGATCTTCGTGCCGGCGGCGAAGCGGAAGTGGGGGAGCTATGTGCTGCCGTTCCTCTACGGCGATCGCCTGGCCGCGCGCGTGGATCTGAAGGCCGACCGGTCAGCCCTCTGCCTCAGGGTGCCGGGGGCGTTTCTGGAACCCTGGGCCGACCCGGGCCTGGTTGCGATCGCCCTTGCCGCTGAACTGAAGACGCTGTCAAACTGGCTGCGCCTCGATGCGGTTCGTGTCGGCCGTCGCGGCAACTTCGCCGCGCCGCTCGCGAAGGCGCTCAGCGCGGCGCACTGAAGCCATGCTCTTTATTCGAAGCGTCGTCGCCACCGCGGTGCTGCCGGGCACGATGACCGTCGTCGTTCCCTGGCTCATCCTGCAGGGCAGCACCCGGCATTCGCCGCGCTGGACCGGCCTGGCTCTCGTGGCCGTCGGCGTTGCGGTCCTGTTCCGCTGCATCTGGGAATTCGCCGTGTCGGGCCGCGGCACCCTGGCTCCATTCGATCCGCCCACGCACCTCGTCGTGTCCGGCCTGTATCGTTACGTCCGGAATCCCATGTACGTCGGGGTCGTACTGATTCTCGCGGGCGAGGCGTGGCATTTCTGGTCTGTTGGACTGCTGCTCTATGCGGCGGGGTTCTTCCTGGTCGCCAACCTCTTCATCATCTTTCACGAAGAGCCCGCGCTTCGCCGGACGTTCGGCGAGTCGTACGCAGAGTACAAGCGCACGGTGCCGCGCTGGGTGCCAAAGCTTCCGGGCAGAACCACGCAGGACTGAAGTCTGCGCCACGTACGGACGGTCCTGCGCCACGTACGGACGTTGCCCCTGTTCGCACGAACACAGTCCTGCGCCACATGGAGAGAGTCTTCCTGCGCCACATTCCGAACGTGGGGCAGGACTTCAGTCCTGCCGCTCGATCGCGGCGGCGTAACGCGAAACGGGCGGTGGCGCCTGATGCGCCGCCGCCCGTGAGGAATCCCCGCGGTCTTCCGCCTCCGCGCAAGGCTTCGGCGGACCGCCGCAACCCTGGTGAAGGCGGTCAAACCCGGCGTGCTACCACGTGAACCTGAGCCCGAAGCTCGTGATGCGGCCACCCGCATCCTGGGATGCGTTCACGTCGCGGGCCGCCGTTGTCACCTCCCAGTTGCTGGTCGAGCTTCCGGTGCTGTAGCCGATCGGGATGAAGTTGATGTTGTCGAAGACGTTGTAGAGGTCCATGCGGGCCTCGATGAAGCGGTTTCGACCCATGCCGAACCGCTTGACGAAGCTGAAATCGGACTTTCCGTACCACGGCGACGAGATGACGAGGGCTTCTGGCGCACCGCAGTCACCCGTCAGGTACGCCGCGCAGTCGAGGTTGCTCCGCCTCGTCATGTACCGCCCTGCTGGCAGGGCGCCCGAGTACCCCGTCAGCGACGTCGCCGACGTCTGGCTGAACGCGATAATCGAGTTGTTGATCACGTCCTCCGGGAACATGTAGATGCGCTCCACGCCGTTCGCGTCATTCCGGCGGTAGAACTTGAACATGTCCTGGAGGTCCTTCGCGTTCATGCCCACGAGGGTGATGCCGCCGAAGTCGAACAGCGCGCCGCTCTGGAAGCGCATCACGCCGTCGAATTCCCATCCGCCGATGACGGCGTTCAGGAACTTGCCGGCGCCGCCGCCCCACTTACGGCCCTGGCCGAAGGGGAGCTCGTACACCCAGTTGAGCTTGATGGAGTGGACCGGGCCCACCGTGCTCGGGATGGAGTGCCAGGAGGCGTCACGCAGCGACGGCCACGACCACGTGTTACGGCTCCCGAGGTTGT
>Ga0209668_10001026_pt1 | contig 11787 bp, 7 predicted proteins | sample FrelakmetPLP11PL_FD_187150 | JGI IMG/M metagenome (GOLD analysis project Ga0209668, IMG submission 187150) | Freshwater lake sediment microbial communities from the University of Notre Dame, USA, for methane emissions studies - PLP11 PL (SPAdes)... | ecosystem: Environmental > Aquatic >... | reverse complement strand
CTGCGGCTTGCCTTCGTCGAGCAGGATCGCCTTGGATTGCCGCTGGCGCGTCGACGTGAAGACGATGCGCCCGTCCGGCAGGTAGTGCGGCGCGAAGTCGTGGCCTTCCTCCGCGACGATGTCCGAAGGAATGACGCGGCGCAGCTGCCGGGTCGTCATGTCGTATTCCCAGATGTTCCAGGTCGGCTGGTCCTCGGGATCCGCGTCCGGAATCAACGCCTTGCGCAGGGCGAAGACCAGCTTGTTACCGTCGTACGACGGCTCGACGTCGCGCACGTCCCCTTTGCCCTCCGTGATGGAGCCCGTGACGTTGCGTTCGGCGGAGGAGGGCGCAGCGCGGTCACGCACGTACAGATCGCCGCCGGCCTGGAAGTCGAGCAGTTCGCGGACGTCCAGCTTCATGGCGCCGGCCGCCGGCGCCGGGCGCTTGACGTAGGCGATCGGAAAGTCGAGCACGACCGGGTCGGGCCCCTGCCCGTTGCTCGGGTCCGCGGTGCCGTCGCTGCTCAGGCATCCGGTCAGGGGCAGGGCCAGTGCCAGCCCGGCCAGCAAGGTGCAGGACCGCGCTGCGCGCGCGATATCCAAAGTCATTCTGCGCATCCCATGATCCTCTGTGATGGGTCCGCGGCGGCGCCCGCGCGCCGTGCGGGGCACTATTTCTCACAAGTGGCGCGCGGCACTACGCGCGGGCTCCGGTTGTGTGAGCCGACTCTCACTCCAGTACATCCGCCTTGGCTTGGCGGTCGCCGCACCGCACATTCCGCGCCACAAGCCGGCGCTGCCCGGCTCGGAGAAGGTAGGAATGCGCCTCACTACGTTTGTCTGGGATGGGATCGCGAAGCTGCGGAGGATCGCAGTCGTCGCCTGTGCCGTCCTCATGGCGCTGCAGCCCGCGGTGTCGCATGCAGACGCACGCACCCAGGCCAAGCGCATGCACGACAGGTTGACGGGCGTGCCGCCGAGCGAGGCCGTGCTGACGTCGATGGCGAGCGACATCGCGGCCGGCCGGCCGACGGATGCGGCCCTCACCGCGATGCAGAACCGCGCGTTCTACGACGTGACGCTGAAGAACTTCGCGATGCCGTGGACGAACCGTGACCAGACGGTCTTCGCGCCGCTCAACGATTACGTGGCGACGGTGATCGGCATGGTGCGCGACGACGTACCGTTCGATCGCGTGCTGTACGACGACATCCTCTACGTCGGCCGCAGCGGCCTCGGCGTGCCGGCCTATTCGGCGGCGAGCAACGATCACTATGCGGCGCTCGAGGCGCAGGGCATCAACCTCAAGGACGGGCTGGTGCAGACGACGCAGTCGGCGGCCAGCGGCCTGCCGGCCGAGGCCACCGCGGGCGTATTGACGACTCGCGCGGCGGCGCAGGCGTTCTTCATCGCCGGCACCAACCGGGCCATGTTCCGCTACACGCTGATCAACCACCTGTGCCGCGACCTGGAGCAGGTGATGGACACGACGCGCCCGCCCGACCGCATCCGCCAGGACGTGAGCCGCAGCCCGGGCGGCGACAGCCGCGTGTTCCTCAACAACTGCGTCGGTTGCCACAGCGGCATGGACCCGATGACGCAGGCGTTCGCCTATTACGACTACGACGAGAGCGCCGGCCGGTTGCTGTACAGCGCGGGCGTGGTCCGGCCGAAGTACTTCCACAACAAGGACACGTTCCCGTCGGGTTACTCGACGCCGGACGACAGCTGGGACAACTACTGGCGCAGGGGCCGCAACTCGCTGCTCGGCTGGGACGCCGCGCTGCCGGGCAAGGGCCAGGGCGCCAAGTCGCTCGGACGCGAACTCGCGCACACGGACGCGTTCGCGGGCTGCCAGGTGGAGAAGGTCTTCCGCAAGGTCTGCTTCCGCGCGCCGAGCGACGCGGAGGACCGCGCCAAGGTCCAGGCGATGGTCGGTTCGTTCAAGTCCAGCGGGTATCAGCTGAAGCGAGTTTTCGCCGAAGCCGCGACCTATTGCATGGGTGATTAAGGGAGCCGCCATGGACGACGCCACACCTCGCGCATATCGCCGAACCTGGGTCACCCGCGCCCTGGCGCTCGGGGCCTTCGCGCTGCTGCTTACCGGCTGCGGCGGCGGCGCCAAGACCGTGGAAAATCCCGTCACCTCGAGCGGCCCACCGCCGAGCTACAGCGGGCCCGCGCCGGCCACGGCCGACGTGCAGGCGTTCAAGATCAACGTCTGGGACAACCTGAAAGCCGGCAATCGCTGCGGCCAGTGCCACGTGAGCGGCGGCCAGGCGCCGCAGTTCGTGCGGCAGGACGACGTCAACCTGGCGTACGCGGCGGCGAATTCGATCGTCAACCGCGCTTCGCCGCGCGATTCGCGCATGGTCCAGAAGGTGGCGGGCGGCCACAACTGCTGGCTCGCGAGCCCCGATGCCTGCGCCGACATCCTGACCACCTGGATCACCGCCTGGGCGGGCGCGACCGCAGGCGGCGGCACCCAGGGCGTGGTCCTGAAGGCCCCGGTCATCAAGGACCCGGGCGCGAGCAAGAGCTTCCCGGCCGCGCCGGCGCTCTTCGCCTCGACCGTGTACCCGTTGCTGACGGAGTATTGCTCGCGCTGCCATACCTCGTCGTCCGCGTCCGCGCAGTCGCCGTATTTCGCGTCGAGCGACGTGAACGAGGCCTACGCCGCGGTCAAGGTGAAGATCAACCTCGACCAGCCCGCGCAGTCGCGGCTGGTCCTGCGCCTGCGCAACGAGTTCCACAACTGCTGGAGCGACTGCGCCGCCGATGCGAACGAGATGGAGGCCGCGATCCAGTCCTTCGCCAACCAGGTCCCGCCGACCCAGGTCGACGCGTCGCTGGTGCTGTCGAAGGCGCTCGGCCTCTACGACGGCATCGTCGCGAGCGGCGGCAACCGCTACACGGCGAACATCATCGGCCTGTGGGAGTTCAAGACCGGCAAGGGCAGCGTCGCCTACGACACGAGCGGCGTCGAGCCGGCGCTCAACCTGAACCTTTCCGGCGACGTCACGTGGATGGGCGGCTGGGGGATCAACGTGCGCTCGGGCAAGGCCCAGGGTTCGACCACCGCCAGCAAGAAGCTGCACGACCTGATCAAGGCCACCGGCGAGTACTCGATCGAGGCCTGGGTCGCGCCCGGCAACGTCGCGCAGGAAGACGCGCGCATCGTTTCGTACTCGGGCGGCACGTCCACCCGCAATTTCATGCTGGGCCAGACGCTCTACAGCTACGATTTCTACAATCGCTCGACGCGGACCAACCAGAACGGCGATCCGAAGCTGACGACCGCGGCCGACGACGAGGACCTGCAGGCCACGCTGCAGCACGTGGTGGCGACCTACGATCCGGTGAATGGCCGCCGCATCTACGTGAACGGCGTCTACACCGGTGACGGTGATCCCGCCGCGGGCGGCACGCTCACCGACTGGGACGACACCTTCGCGTTCGTGCTCGGCAACGAAGTGTCCGGCGACCGGCAGTTCCAGGGCGTGCTGCGCCTGGTGGCCGTGTACAACCGCGCCCTCACGGCGCAGCAGGTCCAGACGAACTTCCAGGCCGGCGTGGGCGAGAAGTACTACCTGCTGTTCTCCATCAGCCACCTCGTCAACGTGCCGCAGGCCTACCTGATGCTCGAGGTGAGCCAGTTCGACAGCTACAGCTACCTGTTCAACAAGCCCACGTTCATCAGCCTCGACCCGGCGGCGAAGCCGGGCAACATCCCGATCGCCGGCATGCGCATCGGCATCAACGGCATGGAGGCGGGCGTGGGCCAGGCGTACCGCACGCTCGACACGGCCATCACCGATTCGCAGTACGGGCCGTTGGGGCAGCCGCTGTCGAACATCGGCACGGTGATCGGGCTCGAGAAGGGGCCGGAATCGGACGAGTTCTTCCTCACTTTCGACGTGCTCGGTACGCATAGCAACGTGCGCCTCGACCCGGTGCCGCTGGCGCCGGCGCCTCCTGCGGACGTTCGCCGCCCGTCGGACATCGGGCTGCGCACGTTCGAGCAGATCAACGCCACCATGGCGGATCTCACGGGCGTGAGCGCGCAGACGCCGGCGGTGAAGGCGACCTACGACAGCGTCAAGCAGGCGCTGCCGACGGTCGAGACCATCGACACGTTCGTGTCGGCGCACCCGGTCGCTATCGCCCAGCTGTCGATCCAGTACTGCAACGCGCTGGTGGACAATTCGAGCGCGCGCGCCGCGTACTTCCCGGGCTTCGACTTCAATGCCGCGCCAGCGGTCGCGTTCAGCCCGGCGGGACGTGCCGTCGTGCTCGACGCGCTGGTCGGCCACATGATGCGCACCAACCTCGCCACGGAACCGAATCCGAGCGAGGTGCGGGGCGATCTCGACGGCCTCATCACGCAGCTGACGGCCTGCGGCGGCAGCTGCCCGGCCGGTCGTACCCCGATCGTCGTCAAGGCGACGTGCGCAGCCCTGCTCGGCAGCGCCGTCACGCTGATCAACTGAGGCGCCGCCCGGCACTCATCAAGGAACGAACCATGATCATTCGCCGAGCACATCCCCGCACGCTCCGCCTCGACGAGCCGATCCGGCACGAGGGCACGCACAAGCGGCCGGTCTCGCGCCGCGACTTCATCTCGCAGGGGCTGACCACGGGACTCGGGACGGTCATCGCCCCGACGGTCTTCAGCCTGTTCGCGAATCCGCGCGCCGCGATGGCGGCGCTCGCTCCGGACCTGGAGGCGCTCAGGTCGAGTTGCGGGATCAGCGTGCTGGGGGCCGGCAAGATCCCCTTCATCTGCATCGATCTCGCGGGCGGCGCCAACATGGTCGGCTCGAACGTGCTGATCGGCGGCCCGGGCGGCCAGCTCGATTTCCTGAGCACGGCCGGCTACGGCAAGCTGGGCCTGCCGGGCGACATGTTGCCGAGCATGACGAGCCCGGTCACCAACCAGAGTTTCACGGATTCGCGCCTCGGACTCGCGTTCCACTCGGACAGCGCGTTCCTGCGCGGCATCCTGGACCGCATTGCGCCGGCCACCGCCGCCTCGATAAACGGGGCGGTGATCGCGGCACGGTCCGAGAACGATACCGGCAACAACCCGCACAACCCCATGTACGGGATCTACAAGGCCGGCGCGGACGGTTCGCTTGCGACGCTGGTCGGTTCCCGTGCATCCGACTCCGGCGGCAATTCGATGGCGCCGGCCGGACTGATCGACCTTTCCGTGCGCCCGATCAAGATCGATCGCGCCAGCGACGTCACGGGCCTCGTGGACACGGGGCAACTCGCCAGCCTGCTGAGCGTCGACGACACCGTCGCCGTGATGGAGGCCATCGAGCGCATCAGCCATCGCAAGATGCAGGTGGTCGATCCGAAGCAACCCTGGGCCGACCCGAAGAAGACCACCGTGACGCGCGACGAGGTCGTGCGCGAGCTGGTGACCTGCGGTTACGTCAAGGCGGCCGACGTGGTCGACCGCTTCGGCGACCCGACCAGTCTCAACCCGGACCTCGATCCCGACATCGTCGGTGCCGGCGGCATCTTCAGCCGGGCCGAGTACGACGGCGACGGCGAGTTCCAGAAGACCGCGGCCGTCATGAAGATGGTCCTCTCCGGTTACGCCGGCGCGGGCACCATCACGCTCGGTGGCTACGACTATCACGGCCAGGGCCGCGCGACCGGCGAGCTGCGCGACCTGCGGGCGGGACGCTGCATGGGCGCGTGCCTCGAGTACGCCGCGCGACGCGGCATGCCGCTGATGCTCTACGTGTTCTCGGACGGCTCGATCTCCGCCAGCGGAGAGGTGGACAACACCGTGGACGGCCGCGGCAAGTTCATGTGGACGAGTGACAACCAGTCCACGGCGGCATCGTTCTTCCTGGTCTACAACCCGGGCGGCAGGCCGCAGCTCGTCAGCACGGGGGCTGGAGGCGCGGCGAGGCACCAGCAGATCGGCTATTTCCGTTCCGACGCGTCGGTCGAAACGGCATCGAGCCCCGCGGCCAACAATGTGAACCTGCTGGTGGAGACGGTGGTGCTCAACTACATGGCGCTGCACGGGGAGCAGGGACAGTTCGCCCAGAAACTCCCGGGCAATGGGCTGGGCTCGGCCGCGCTGCAGGACAGCCTGATCGCCTTCAACCCCATCGTGAGCGGCAAGATCGGCTAGCATGCGGCCCGTTGGCCACCGAACGCGACACCCTTCCCGCTGACCTGCTGTGCTGCCCGCGCTGCGCCGGCGCGCTCGAGCAGGGTCCGGCGTTCACCTGCGCATCCTGCGCAACACGCTATCCGCTCGTCGACGACATTCCCTGGCTCTGCAACGAGCCGGAAGCCGTGCTCGGCGAATGGCGCACGCGGCTGCGAGCCCTCACCACCGAGCTCGAGCATCAATCCGCTCGCTACCGGGCCGCGATCAACGACGACCTGACGCTTGCGGCGACGCGCAATCGCCTGAAATTGCTGTCGAGTGCGTGCAGTGATCACGCGCGGCGCCTGAAGTCGCTGCTCGCGCCGCTCGGCGTCGCGAACACCGGTGCGGCCCCCGAGACCTATCGCGCCCTGGTTGCGCCCTTGCCGGTGGGGCAGGGACTCACCAGCTACTACGCCAACCTGCACCGCGACTGGTGCTGGGGCGATGCGGAGAACGAAGCGGCCTTCCGCGCGATCGACGCGGCGCTGGGTTCCGGCCAGCCCGGCCGGACGCTGGTACTCGGCGCCGGGGCCGGGAGACTGGCGTATGACCTGCACGTGCGCCGAGGCCCAACTGCGACGATCGCGGCGGACCTGAACCCATTGATGCTCGCGGTCGCACGGCGCATGTTCGCGGGGGAGAGCGTCGAACTGTACGAGTTCCCCGTGGCACCCCGCGACCTCGCGAGTCACGCAGTGCTGCGCCGCCTGCGGGCCCCGGCCGCGGCGCCGCCCGGTTTGCACGTGGTGCTGGCCGATGTGACCCGTGCTCCGTTCGCGGCCGGCGCCTTCGACACCGTCGTCACGCCATGGCTGATCGACATCCTCGACGAAGACCTCGTCGCGTTCGCAGCAAGCGTGAATCGCTGGCTGAGGCCGGGCGGACGCTGGGTCAACAGCGGTTCGCTGTTCTTCCAGCACCGCGATCCGGCGCGCTGTTACTCGACGGAGGAGATGCTGGAGATCATGCAGGCCGCGGGTTTCGCCGACCTGCAGATCCGCGAGGAGTCCGTGCCCTACCTCGCGTCCCCGGCCAGCCGCCACGCCCGCCAGGAAGGTCTGGTCACGTTCAGCGCGTTGCGACATTCGCCGCCCCGGCGCGCACCGCAACGCCAGCCCGCGCCGCAGACCTGGATCGATCGCAGCGACCTGCCCGTGCCGCTGCTGCCCGACGTCGCGAGTCGCGTGCTGGCGATGCGCGTGTACGCGTTCGTTGCGGCGCTGGTGGATGGTCAGCGGACGGTGCGCGATATCGCCGACGTGCTGGTACGCGAGCGACTGATGGCGGCCGACGAGGCCCAGCCCGCGGTGCAGGCCTTCCTGCAACGCCTGTTCGACGAGGCGCAGACACCCTCGCGGCCCTGAGTTCGCGTTGAGTTGTGCCGGGCGCGCGGCTAGTCTTGGTCCGCTCGTCCTTGTTTCATCGCAGCAACTGCCGTGGCCATGCCCAGATATCTATGCCTTGCGCTCCTGTGCCTGCTCGCGTCGACGACCGTCCGCGCCGAATGGTACGAACGCGAGGAGGCGATCATGGGAACGCGGGTCGCCGTGCAGTTGTGGACGACGGACGCCGATCTCGCCGCGCGTGCCATGGACGCCGTCATGGCCGACATGCACCGCACCGACGAGTTGATGAGCACCTACAAGCCCGAGAGCCAGCTGTCGCAGGTCAATGCCCATGCCTTCGAGCGACCGGTCAAGGTCGATCCCGACATCATCGACGTGGTCGAGAAGGCACTCGAGTACTCGCGCCTGAGCGACGGTGCGTTCGACATCACCTATGCGAGCGTCGGCTATCTCTACGACTACCGCAAGCATGTCCATCCGACGGATGCGCAGATCGCCGCCGCTCTGCCGGCCGTCGACTACCGGCAGTTGCGGGTGGATCGCGCGGCGCACACGATTCGCTTCCTGCGCAAGGGCATGCGCATCGATCTCGGCGGCATCGCCAAAGGCTGGGCCGTCGATCGCGGCGTCGAGATCCTGCGCGGGCTTGGCATCGAGCACGCGATGGTCAATGCGGGTGGCGATACCCGGCTGCTCGGCGACAGGCTGGGCAAGCCCTGGGTGGTCGGGATCCGGGACCCCCGCAAGGAAAACGCCGTCGTCACGCGCATTCCGCTCCAGGACGAAGCAATCTCGACGTCGGGCGATTACGAACGCTTCTTCGAGGAGGACGGGGTCCGCTACCACCACATCCTGGTGCCGGGGACGGGGAAGTCGCCCGGCCTGGTGCGCAGCGTCACGGTCATCGGGCCGACCGCAACCCATACGGATGGCCTGACGAAGCCGATTTTCATCTTCGGGGTCGAGCGCGGCATGGAGTTCGTGCGGCGCGTCAAGGACGTCGAGGCGGTGATCGTGGATAACGAAGGCCGGATTTTCTACTCCCCGGGACTCGAGCCGCCTGCAAAGGGCGACGCGAAGTAGCGGGGCGCGTTTTGTGACGCACTGCCAGCTGGACGTCGTGCCGGGCCGCGTTCGTTGACAGTGCGGTGTCATCAGGACAAGGATTCGAGTCCTGGACAAGGGCAAACCCGCCGAAAGGCGGGGACGCAAAGCCACCGGTCTTCGGGTACTCCCATGACAGCGGGGTTGCCAACGTGCAACGCAGTGATCGATACGAACGTGCCCGGCGCCGGGCGAGATTGCAGACCCTCACGATGCTGGCCGCTGCCCTCGCCGGGGCACTGCTGTATCCTTTGATTTCGCACGCGGTGCCAGCCAAGGGTGCCGTGGCGCCCGATTTCGTCCTCAAGGACGTGAGCGGCCACAACCTGCGGCTCTCGGAGTACCGGGGCGACACCGTGGTACTCTCGTTCTGGGGGAGCTGGTGTGGCCCTTGCCGTGAGTCGCTGACACAGTTGAATGCTATTGCGTCCCTGCCCGGCGTCGATGCGCCTGTCCTGCTGGGTGTCAATCTCGACGGTGATGCCGGCCGCGCCGTCGCGGTCACGGAGTCGCTGCACCTGGCATTTCCGACGCTCATCGACACGAAGCAGTCGGTAGGCCGGCTCTATGATGTCGACGACCTGCCACTCACCTTGCTGATCGATCCGGAAGGCCGGGTGCGCGGCGTCTGGACGGGCAATACGAATCCGATGCCGGAGCTGACACGGCGGATCAAGGAGCTGCAAAGCCAATGATTTCCAACATGGAGTCGACTGGGCGCCGGTGGCTGGTGGCAGCAACCGCGTTGGCCGCCCTCGGAGCCGCCCTGGCCGCCGGGCGCGCTCACGCGCAGACACCCCCGGCGGCCGAGCAGGTCCGCGCCGTGGACCAGGACGTGCAGGTGCTCAAGAAGCAGCTGATCGACCTCAACCGGGACCTGTTCAAGCTCGAAGAGGAACTGCTCTACCCGGCCAGCACGCAGGTCGCGGTATTCCTTTCGGTGGACGTCGGCACCTTCTTCGCCCTCGATTCGGTGACGCTCAAGGTCGACAACAAGGAAGTCGCGCACTACCTGTACACCGATCGCGAGGTCCAGGCGCTGCATCGCGGTGGCGTCCAGAAGCTGTATCTCGGCAACCTGAAAGCCGGCCCGCACGAAATCGTCGCATTCTTCACGGGCAAGGGCCCGCACGACCGCGACTACCGTCGCGGCGCCACCCTGACGTTCGACAAGGAGGTCGGGGCGAAGTACGTCGAGCTGCGCATCAGCGACCGCGTCGCTTCGCTCGAACCCGAGTTCGTCGTGCGGCAGTGGGAGTGACGCCGGCGTTTTCGCCGGTGTACCCCTCGGTATCGATTCCCTGATGACCGCCGCCCGTCTCCACTGCTGTTTCCCGCTGGTCGCGGCCGCGTCGATTGCCGCGATGACGGGTCCCGCGCGCGCGGACGACGTGGCGCGCGACCTGCCGCCCCCGACGCAGCTGCGCGACCTCGATTACGGCGATGTGCTGTTCCACTTCTTCCAGGAAGACTACTTCGACGCCATCGTGCGGCTCGAAGCGTCGCGCGACTTCGGCCGCATCCCGCATCACGAGGCCGAGGCCGAACTGCTGTCGGGCGGCCTGTACCTGTCGCTCGGCCTGTACGCCGAGGCCGAGCGCATTTTCAATCGCCTGCTGGCGGGTCCGGTGCCGCAATCGGTGAGCGACCGTGCCTTCTTCTACCTGGCGCGCATCGGTTACCAGCGCGGGTATCTCGACGACGCATGGCGATCGCTGCAGCGCATTCGGGGCACGTTGCCGGGCCAGCTGGAGCCGGAGCGCCGCCTGCTGGCGTCCAACGTGCTGATGGCGCAGGGCCGGTTCGGCGAGGCCGTCGAGCAGTTGAACGGCTGGACCGACACGTCCGTATGGGCTGATTACGCCCGGTTCAACCTGGGCGTGGCGCTCGTGCGATCCGGCGCGACCGCACCAGGCCGCGACTTCCTCGAGCGGGTCGGCACGATGCCCGCGGGAACGGAAGAACAGTTCTCGCTGCGCGACCGCGCGAACCTGGCCCTCGGCTACGCATCGCTGCAGCAGCACCAGCCCGAGGGCGCGGTGGCGGCGCTCAGCCGTGTACGCCTCGACGGCCCGTTCACCAACCGTGCGCTCCTCGGGCTCGGCTGGGCCGAGGCGGACGCCAAGCGCCCCGAGCGCGCGCTGGTGCCGTGGCTCGAATTGCGTGACCGCAAGGTGCTCGATTCGGCCGTGGCGGAGTCGTTCCTCGCTGTACCTTACGCGTACGCGCAGCTGGCGGCGAAAGGCCAGGCGGCGCAGCAGTACCAGGCCGCGTTGCAGGCGTACGCGGCGGAGGGCAAGCGCATCGACGAGTCGATCGCCGCGATTCGCCAGGGCGGCTTCCTCGATTCGATTCTCGAAGCGGTACCCCAAACGAACGACGTGGGTTGGTTCTGGCAGTTGCAGAAGGTGCCGGACGCGCCGCAGACCCGCTATCTGTACCAGTTGCTCGCCTCGCACGAGTTCCAGGAAGGGCTCAAGAATTATCGCGACCTGCGCATCATGCAGCGCAATCTCGAGCGCTGGCGCGACTCGCTCGAGGCCTTCGACGGCATGATCACCGCGCGCGAGCAAGCCGCGGTCGAGCGCGAGCCGCGCCGGCAGGCATTGCTGGCCAGCACCGACGTTCCTGCGCTCGCGCAACGCCAGGCCGACCTGGCCGCGCGGGCCTCGGCCATCGAGTCCCGCCGCGACGTCGCCGCGCTGGCCACGGGCGAGGAAGCACAACAGTGGCAGGCACTGGAGCGGATCGAAGCTGCCCTGCAGGCCATGCCGGAGGGGCCCCAGCGCGACGCCCTGGCCGACCGCGCACGCGTGCTGCGGGGGACGCTGATCTGGAGGTTCGACGCCGACTACAAGGTGCGCATGCACGAGTTGCGCAAGGACCTGCGCGGGACGGCGGATGAACTGGCGGAGGTCAAGCTGCGGATCGGCCTGGTGCAGGAGGCCGCGCAGAGCGCGCCGCGCAACACGGCGGTCTTCAGTCAGCGCGTCGCGGGCCTAGCCGCCCGTATCGACGAATTGACGCCGCGCATCGAGACCACTGCCGCCGCGCAGGAGCGGGTGCTCGCGGACGTCGCGGTCAGCGCTCTCGAGGCGCAGCAGCGCCGGCTCGCGAGTTATGCGACGCAGGCGCAATTTGCCCTGGCCTCCCTGTACGACGGCGCGGCCGCCG
>Ga0209668_10001025_pt1 | contig 11787 bp, 5 predicted proteins | sample FrelakmetPLP11PL_FD_187150 | JGI IMG/M metagenome (GOLD analysis project Ga0209668, IMG submission 187150) | Freshwater lake sediment microbial communities from the University of Notre Dame, USA, for methane emissions studies - PLP11 PL (SPAdes)... | ecosystem: Environmental > Aquatic >... | reverse complement strand
TGGCGGCGGCCGCGCTGGCCGGCGTCGCCGTCGCGCTCGTCCACGCGTTCGTCACCGTGACCTGCCGCGCCGACCAGATCACCTCGAGCCTGGGCCTCAACCTGGCCGCGCTCGGCCTGTCCCGCTTCGTCCTCAAGGAGGTCTTCGGCTCGAGCAGCAACTCGTCGCGCGTGGCGGGCCTGCCGCAGTGGGACGTGCCGCTGCTGGGCCACGTGCCGTTCGTCGGGCCGCTGTTCGGCAACCCGCTGTTCCTGCTCGCCGCCCTGCTCGTCGCCGCCGCGTGGATCGTGCTGTTCCGCACCCCGTTCGGCCTGCGCCTGCGGGCCACGGGCGAGCATCCCGAGGCGACTGCGACGCTCGGCCTGTCGGTCGCGAAACTGCGCTACGCCGGCGTCCTCCTCTCCGGCCTGTTTGCGGGCCTCGGCGGCGCGTGGCTCGCCGCCGACCAGCGCTCGTTCACCGACGGCATGTCCGGCGGCCGCGGCTACATCGCGCTCGCCGCGATGATCGTCGGCAAGTGGAACCCGCTCGGCGCGGTCGCCGCGTGCCTGCTGTTCGGCTTCTGTGAGACGCTGCAGATCCGGCTGCAGGGCGGCGCGCTGCCGAACGAGTTCCTGCAGATGCTGCCCTACCTCGTGACGATGGTCGTGCTCGCCGGCGCGATCGGACGCGCGCACCCACCGGCCGCCGTCGGCGTGCCCTACGAATCGGAGGCGAAGTGAGCGACATGAACCTGCAGGTCGCCGCCTGCGTGGCCGCGATCCGCGCCGCGACGGCGCTCGTGCCGCGCATCGGCGTCGTGCTGGGCTCGGGACTGGGCGGCGTCGCCGATCGCATCGCCATCGACGACGGCGGCGCCGCGTTCGAGACGGCGAGCCTGCCGCACTGGCCCCGGTCCACGGTGAAGGGCCATGCCGGGAAGTTCGTCGTCGGCCGCTGGACGGGCGTGCCCGTCGCCGTGCTGCGCGGCCGGACGCACGTCTACGAGGGCTACGGACTGGGCACGGTCACCTTCGGCCACCGCGTGATGATGGCGCTCGGCGTCGAGACGCTGCTGGTGACCAACGCCGTCGGCACGTTCAACCGCCAGTTCGCGCCGGGCGACCTGATGCTGGTGCGCGATCACATCAACGGCATCGGCCGCGAGGGGCTGTTCACGCGCGAGGAGTTGGCCGCGGCGCCCGCGGTCACGCGCGGCGCGATCGGCCGCCGCCGCCCCTACGCGCCCGAACTGCTCGCGGTCCTGCGCGAGGTCGCCCGCGAACGCGGGATCCTCCTCCGTGAGGGCGTCCTCCTGGCCGGCACGGGCCCGGCGTACGAGACCGCCGCCGAGATCGCCATGGCCCGCCGCATGGGCGCCGACGCGGCGTGCATGTCGAGCGCGCACGAGGTCGACCTGGCGGCCGCGCTCGGCCTCGCGACGGCCGCGGTCTCGTGCATCACGAACTACGGGACGGGCCTGTCGCCGACCACCCTCACCCACCACGAGGTCGAGGAGGTCGCCGGCGCCGCCGCTGGTCGCCTCGAGTCGCTGCTCGAGGGCGCGGTCTCCCGCCTCGGCGCCTAGCGCGGCGCCTGGCGCGGCGCCGACGCCGCGGCGTCCCCGGCCGGCAGGGCATGCAACGCGATGACGCCGTCGAGCGACACGACGAGCGCAACGCGCGTCATCACCACCTCGACCCGGCGCACATCGACGCCGACCCGGTAGGCGCTGTCGACCACCGAGCTGCCGAAGCGGACCGGCAGCTCGAAGCCCGGCAGCCCTCCCGGCAACCGCACGCGAACGCCCTTCGCCCCGATGCCGCGCAGCAACGCAACCATCGAGTCGGGATTCATGACGGCGCCGCAGCGCAGCAGGCGATCCTCTTCCGCGAAGACGCCGCGGACCTTCGCCCACGACGCAGGCGTGAGATCGAGCGGCAGGCGCACCCGGTCGCGCCGCAGCGCCGAGCGCCCGACGACCTTGCCGTCCTCGACGCGGAAGCGCAGCGTGCCCTCGACGTCGTGCTGGATCCGGCCGACCATGCCGTCGAGCGTCCCCTCCGCCTTGAAACCCTTGCACACCAGCCACGCCGCGGCCGTCGGATCCCACTCGAACTCGAAGCGGGCGGTGCCCAGCCCGCCGGCCAGGCTCAGCGGCATCGTCACCGCGAGGCCATCCGGTGGTTGCAGGTCCACCGATGGATCCCCGGTCGCCACGAGCCTGCCGCGCAGGCGATCGACGCGGATCGCCGCCCGGACCTCGCCGGCGGTGATCGTCTGGCCCAGCATCTTCACGCGGATCGGCCGGACGATGTGCTTGACGATCTCGGGATCGAGCTCGACGTCGACACCCGCGCGATAACGGCTGGTCGCGCTGCGCACGATGCTGAGGAGCAACGGGGCCGGCACGAGCACGGTCAGGTCGTGCTCGGCGGACAGCAGCGTGCTCCACAGCGAGTCGGTGGCGGCCAGCGCCAGCACCCGCTCGCGCAGCGCGGCGATCGAATCGGCCGAGGGCGCCGGCGGCAGCGCGATCTTCCGTGGGCGCTTGAGCAGGCCGAACAGGCGTTCGGGCACACTCGCCAGGACCTCGCGGGGCGGCGCGTCCCACGGACCGGTCGGCGGGCCGGCGATCGCGCCGCGCGTCGAGTCGGGCAGGAGTTCGATACTCATCACGAGGCGGCGCTCGAGGGCCGTGACCGCCATGAACCGCGCCTGCACGGGGAAGGCGATCGCCGGCAGGGAGAAGTCGCCCTCCACCGCGGGCAGCTCGACCCGCGCCGCGAAGTGGAGCGGAAGCGGCAGGACCGGCTGGAAGCGATTCCATTCCGCGGCCGAGCGGTGCGTGAAGTACGTCGCGACCGGATTCGTCCAGGCGCCCAGGCCCTCCGGGCCCGCGTCGAGGATGCGCACGTCGGTGAACTCGAGGTGGGGCACGACGCGCCCCTTGCCGAAGTCGATGTCCTCGATCTCGAGCGTGCCCTGCACCAGCAGGTCGGCGTACACCGTCGGCTGCTTCACCAGCCGCGCGCGCCCGCGGAGCGTGATCGTGGTCGCTCCGTCGGAGACGTCGACCGTGACGGAGTCGAGCCGCGCCTCGATCTTCCCGTGGTCGAAGTCCTCCTCGAACGGCAGGGAGGCCGAGATCGAGCGCTGCAGGAACTGCTCGTGCACGGCGACCGTGATCGCGGCCGGGGGCAGGAAGGAACCGTGCTCGCCGCGCGCGGCATAGCGGGCCATCTGGATGCCGGCGACGCGGCGGCGACTCTCGTCGAGCGAGGGGAGCGCCTGGCGGCTGGACATGTAGGCCAGGAACGTGGGGAGCGCGAACACGACCATGGTGGCCAGCGCCGCGACCGCCGCGAGGGCGACAAGAAGCGTGCGCGGCCGGCGGCGGCGCGGAGGCAATCGGGAGGATCCGGTGTCCATGCCCCACAGCATGGCACAGGCGAACCGGTGCGGATGGACGCAACGGTGGGAGATCCGGCGCGGGTGCGCTAGACTCACAGTCGACCTCCGCCCGCGATGTCCGCCGTCGACCCCAGGAGACGCCATGACGCGCCCGTGGAAGCGCCCCCGATTCGTGCCTGCAATCCTCGCCGCCGCCTGCCTGCTCAGTGGCGTCGCCGCACCGACCCCGGCCCGCGCCGGACTGGTCGAGGCCTCGATGCTCACCGAGCAGTCCGCCCGCCTGACCGGGCAGGCCGCCCTGAGCGGGCCCGACTGGAGCCCGACGCGCACGGGCGTCCTGCCCACACCGTCCGGCTCGGCGCCAAGCCCCGCCATCATCCGCGGCCGCGGCAACCGCGCGCCGGAGCCGCTGCCGCGGGTTCCCCGGCCCGCCTCGGGCGCGCCGGGCACCGTCGCGGGGCTGGTCTACGAGCGTGGCACCCAGGCGCCCATCGCGAACGTGAGCGTCACCCTGGTGTCCACCGAGCCGCAGTACATCGAGACCACGCTCACCGCGCGCACGGACTCCGCCGGCTACTACGAGTTCGCCACCGTCGAGCCGGGCCTGTGGCGCCTCTCCATCCAGCGCGACGGCCTGCCCATGACGTGGGCCGTGCCGCACATCGCGCCCGCCCTGTCGGTCGCGAAGAAGGAGAAGATCGCCATTCCGCCGTTCGCCCTGGGCAAGCAGGCCTGTGTCGCGGGCAAGGCGGTCTGGTCGGACGGCTACACGCTGTTCGACGCCCCCGTCACGGTCATGCCCGCAGCGCTCGATCTGGGCGCTGCCGGCGGAATGCTCAACGGCATCGGCGACTACACCGTCTGCGAGGCGCCCGAGGATTCGGTCATGGTGTGGATGCACCTGCGCGACGGCCGCTCGCTGGGCCGCTCGACCCGCCTGGTCGCCGGCACCCCGTCGCGCGTCGACTTCACGCCCGACCCGCTGGAGAAGATGGAGGGTTCGCCGCTGCGCGTCCTGCCCGTGCTGTCCGACGGGACGCCGGTGCCGCGGGCACAGATCATCGTCGTCGGCCGCCGCTTCGAGCAGGGTCCGCGCCCGGCGCTGGTGTTCGTCCGCGAGGAGGCGAGCGACGCCGTCGGCGTGGCCGAGTTCAAGGTGCCGTTCGGCAACTACGAGGTCCTGGTGATGAACCCGCGCCAGGGACAGACCGGCACGCAGCGCATGGTCGTCGACATCGACCAGACCGGGAACATCGCGCCCCTGCGGGTCGAACTGACCGGCGCGAGGAACGCCGACGAGCGCGCCGCCCTCAAGCGCTCGCTGCTCGAGCGTGCCGAGCGCTCGCTCACGGTGTGGACGCAGTAGCGCGCCGGCCGGCCGCGCCGGATCCCGGCGCGTGATCAAGTACCTCGGCTCGAAGCGGCTGCTGGTGCCGCGCATCGTCGAGATCGTGGCCGCGCTCGATGCCGTCCAGCCGGTGCGCACGGTGCTCGACCTGTTCGCCGGCACCTCGCGCGTGGGCCATGCCCTCAAGCACGCGGGCTGCCGCGTGCTGGCGAACGACGACGCGACCTACGCCCACGTGCTGGCCACCGCCTACGTGCAGGCCGACGCCGAGGACTGGGCGGCGGCGCTCTCCGCCCTCCTGCCGGAGCTCTCGGCCGCGCCCCCGGTCCACGGCTACATCACGCGCACGTTCTGCGAGGAAGCGCGCTACTTCACGCCCGAGAACGGGGCGCGCATCGACGGAATCCGCGCCGCGATCGCCGCCCGCGCGCTCCCGCCCGAGCTCGAGGCGCTGGCGCTGACCGCGCTGCTCGAGGCCGCCGACCGCGTCGACTCGACGACCGGCCTGCAGATGGCCTACCTCAAGCGCTGGGCGCCGCGGGCGGCGAACCCGCTCGTGCTGCGCGCGCCGGCGCTCCTGCCGCGCGCGCGCCACGGCAAGGGCGCCGCGCACCGGCTCGACGCGCTCGACGCGGCGCGCGCGCTGGCCGCCGACGTCGCGTACCTCGATCCGCCCTACAACCAGCACTCGTACCTGGGGAACTATCACGCCTGGGAGACCATCGCCCGCGGCGACGAGCCCGCGGCGTACGGCGTGGCGCGCAAGCGCGTCGACACGCGCGAGCGACGCAGCCGCTTCAACTCCCGCCGCCGGCACGCCGCAGCCCTGCGCGAGGTGATCGCCGCGGTCGACGCGCGCGTCCTGGTCGTCTCGTTCAGCGACGAGGGGTTCGTGACCCGCGACGATGTGACGGCGATGCTGGCGCCCCGCGGCGAGGTGCTCGTCTTCGCGCACGACTTCAAGCGCTACGTCGGCGCCCAGATCGGGATCCACAACCCGAGGGGCGAGAAGGTCGGGCGCGTGTCCCACCTGAGGAACCGCGAGTTTCTGTTCGTCGCCGGGCCGCCCGCGGCGCTCGCCGGCGTGCGCGCCGCTGCGGAGCCGGCTCCCCTGCCCGCCTAGCCCTGCCCCAGGAACGACCAAAAGCAACGAACCCGGGAGATCCTTCTCCCGGGTCCGCTTTGCGACCTCCCTATCGCACCCCTCGCGGGGCGCGTCCCTGCGTCTGCGGCGATGATCCCGCCCGTCCCGGGCTCTCGATCAGGAGCAGCCGGTCGTCGCCCCGCAGCTCATGCACTTGAGGCAGGTCCCATTGCGCACCAGCTGCATCTGCTGGCACGACGGACAGGGATCGCCGGTGAAGCCCATCTGCCGGGCGGCAATCGCCTTCTCCCGGATCTCGCGAATCGTGTCCTGCCGCGACCCGGCGACAGTCGTCACGCTCGCCACGCTCTCGACGTGCGTGATGGTGATCGCGCCGGCATCGGCGATCCCGGGAAGCCCGTCGAAGGCGGGGACCTCGACGCCCGTCGACGCCTGCATCGCGTGCCCATTGCCGCCGCCGTGGCCGTGGCCGTGGCCGTTGGCGCCGCCGTGCGCGACGACCGCGCTCTCGGCGACCGGGGCCAGGGACGCCGTCTCGGTCGGCACGACCGTCGCGACCACCTCGGTCTCGCGCGGCTCGCGCAGGGACATCGGCACCTCGGCCGACGCGGGCAGCGACGTCGGATGCTCCTCGGGATCCTCGGCGCGCGCCACGGCCATGGCGACGACCGCCGGGCGGGCGATGTCCGGATCGGGCGCCATCACCTCGGCCGGCTTGCGCGGCAGCGGACGCCGGGCGTGCTCGTTCACCGGGTGGCGCGACGGCTGGCCCGCGGTGTCGGCGCGCAGGTCCTCGTCGCTCACCTGCGCGAGGTCGTTGCGATCGAGGTACGTGATCGCCAGCTCGCGGAAGATGTAGTCGATGACCGACGTCGCCATGCGCAGGCGGTCGTTGCCCGAGACCATGCCGTTCGGCTCGAAGCGCGTGAACACGAACGCGTCGACGTACTCGTCGAGCGGCACGCCGTGCTGCAGGCCCAGCGAGATGGCGATGGCGAAGCAGTTCATGAGGCTGCGAAACGCGGCGCCCTCGCGGTGCATGTCGAGGAAGATCTCGCCCAGCGAACCGTCCTCGTACTCGCCGGTGCGCAGGTAGATCTTGTGGCCGCCGACGGACGCCTTCTGCGTGTAGCCCGAGCGGCGATCCGGCAGCCGGTGACGCTTCGCCTGCCAGTGATGGACGACGCGCTCGGTGATCTTCTCGGCGAGCACGACGGGGTCGCCATGCCGGGCGGCCAGTTGCACCGCCTCGAGCGAGCCGACCGCGGGCTCCTCGCCCGCGCCCTCGTCGTCGTCGCCGGCGAGCGCCGACAGCGGCTGCGACAGCTTGGAGCCGTCCCGGTACAGGGCCACGGCCTTGACGCCCAGGCGCCACGACTCGCGGTAGCAGTGCTGCACCTCGCCGATCGACGCCTCGTGCGGCATGTTGATGGTCTTCGAGATCGCGCCCGAGATGAACGGCTGCGTCGCACCGAGCATGCGGATGTGCGCCTCGTAGGCGATGTAGCGCACGCCCTTCTTGCCGCAGCGGTTCGCACAGTCGAACACGGACAGGTGCGCGGCGGACAGGTCCGGCGCGCCCTCGACGGTCATCGTGCCGCACACGTACTCGTTGGCGGCCTCGATCTCGTCGGCCGCGAACCCGACCTCCTTGAGGAGGTTGAAGTTCCAGGCGCCCATCTTGGCCTCGGAGAGGCCGAGCTTCTCGACGCAGAACTCGCGGCCCAGCACGTACGGATTGAACGCCATCTTGAGGTCGAACGCCGAGCCGAGGCCGGCCTCGATCTTCGCGATCGCCGCCGGCGTGAAGCCCCGCGCGGCGAGCGTCTGGTGGTTCACCCCGGGGGCGCCGACCAGCGTGCCGTGCCCGACGCAGTACTTGACGATGCGGTCGATCGCCGCCGCGTCGTAGCCCAGGTGCGTGAGCGCGATCGGCAGGCTCTGGTTCACGATCTTGAAGTAGCCGCCGCCGGCGAGCTTCTTGAACTTCACCAGCGCGAAGTCGGGCTCGATGCCGGTCGTGTCGCAGTCCATCACCAGGCCGATCGTGCCCGTGGGCGCGATCACCGTGACCTGCGCGTTGCGGTAGCCGTGCAGCTCGCCGAGGCGCAGCGCGCGATCCCACGCCACGCGCGCGGCCGCGAGCATGTCCTCGGGGCAGTAAGCGGCGTCGATCGACTGCGGCCGCACCGACAGCCCCTCATACTCGGACGGGGACGCGGCGTAGGTGGCGCGGCGGTGATTGCGGATGACGCGCAGCATGTCGGGCTTGTTGCGCCCGTAGCCGGCGAACGGCCCGAGCTCCGACGCCATCTCGGCCGAGACCGCGTAGGACTCGCCGGTGAGGATCGCCGTCAGCGCGCCCGCGATGGCCAACGCCTGCGGCGAATCGTAGGCGAGGCCCTGGCGCATGAGCAGCGTGCCCAGGTTGGCGTAGCCGAGGCCGAGCGTGCGGAACTCGAACGACTTGCGCGCGATGGGCTCGGACGGGAACGACGCCATCAGGACCGAGATCTCGAGCGTGACCGTCCACAGCCGGATGGCGTGGCGATAGCCCTCGAGGTCGAACGAGCCGTCCTCGCGCTGGAACTTGACCAGGTTGATCGAGGCCAGGTTGCAGGCGGTGTCGTCGAGGAAGAGATATTCGCTGCAGGGATTACTGGCATTGATCCGCCCATCCTTCGGGCAGGTGTGCCACTCGTTGATCGTCGTGTCGTACTGCAGGCCCGGATCGGCGCACGCCCACGCGGCGTACGAGATCTTGTCCCACAGCTTCCGCGCCGGCACGGTGCGCGCCACCTTGCCGTCGGTGCGGCGGATCAGTTTCCAGTCGCCGTCGGCGTCGAGCGCGTCGAAGAAGTCGTTGGGAATGCGGACCGAGTTGTTCGAGTTCTGGCCCGACACGGTGCCGTAGGCGGCGCCATCCCAGTCGGTGTCGTACTCGCGGAAGTCGACCTCGGTCACGCCCTGCGCCGCCATCTGCAGGACGCGCTGGATGTAGGCCTCGGGCACGTACGCGGCGCGCGCGGCGCGGACCGCGTTCTTGAGCGCGACGTTCTTCGCCGGGTCGATCACGACCTCGACGTCGGCGTCCTCGAGCGCGAAGCCCGGGGCTCCGTCCGGAGTCGCCCCGCTCTTCACCTGCGTCGCGTCGATGATCGTCTGCAGGCGGCGATGGCACGCGCGCGAACCGGCGACCAGCGCGGCGACCTTCTGCTCCTCGATCACCTTCCAGTCGACGAAGTTCTCGATGTCCGGATGGTCGGCCTTGAGCACGACCATCTTCGCCGCGCGGCGCGTCGTGCCGCCGGACTTGATGGCGCCCGCGGCGCGATCGCCGATGCGCAGGAACGACATGAGACCCGACGAGCGCCCACCGCCCGACAGCGACTCGCTCTCGCCGCGGAGTTGCGAGAAATCGCTTCCGGTGCCCGAGCCGTACTTGAAGAGCCGCGCCTCGCGCACCCACAGGTCCATGATGCCGCCCGGGTTGACGAGGTCGTCAGAGACCGACTGGATGAAGCAGGCGTGCGGCTGCGGGTGCTCGTAGGCATTGTCGGCCTGCGTCATCGCGCCGGTGTGCGGATCGACGAAGAAGTGTCCCTGGGCCGGCCCGGTGATGCCGTAGGCGTAGTGGAGGCCGGTGTTGAACCACTGCGGCGAGTTGGGGGCGGCCACCTGGGTGGCGAGCATCCAGCTCATCTCGTCGTAGTAGGCCTGGGCGTCGGCGTCGCTGTCGAAGTAACCGTGCTGGCGACCCCAGTGGGCCCAGCACCCGGCCAGGCGGTGGAACACCTGCTTCGCGCTCGTCTCGCCCGGCGGGAGCGCCTTGCCGTCGCCGTCGACGGCGCCCGGCGCGTTGACGCCGGCCTTGCGGAAGTACTTCTGGGCGAGGATGTCGGTGGCAACCTGTGACCACTCGGCGGGCACTTCCACGTTCTCGAGCCGGAAGACGATCGAACCGTCCGGGTTCTTGATCTCGGAAACGCGGTGATCGAAGGCGATTCCGGCGTATGGGCCGGCGCCCTCCTGCGTGAAACGACGACGAATCTTCACTCCGGCCTCCCCGCACGGGCACACAGGCCCGGCAGATGGGATGGGACCTCGGGGACGGTTGGGAAAACCCGGCCCGACTCCTCGATGCTATGCCACCCCGGAACCCGGATCGCTCCTCCGCATGAACTCACGAAAGAGAAAGCGATTCCAATCCGCCATGGGCCCGGAATGCGCACGGACCGATGCGGAGGGCCATCCCGACCCCGGGGTAGCTCTACTGTTCTAAGGGTCTCTGCCCGCACCCAGTCGCGGCCGTACTTGGGCCTGTCCGATGGATGAAAGCCGTCGGCGACGCGGGGGCCGGATCGAACCGGAGCTCGATCCGTCCTGAGGTCCTGATGCCGAGGAAGGAAGGAGGAGAGCCAAGGGTCTGCTCTTCTCTTTCCCTCCGCTTGGGAACCTCCAGACCGGCGACGTCGGTTTCGGAAAGGCGCAGACGCTCGTTGGGACCGTGTGCGACGCCGAGCTGAGGGAAAACGATTACCGCCGCGCCCCGCGCGGGGTCAACGCTTTTCGCCGCGGCGCGAGAACTTTTCGTGCGACCGTTGCGAAGACCGCGCCACACGCGCGTGGCACGCTTCGTGGACAGCCGTGGACGGCGGTGGAAAGGCGATGAAATCGCGTGCGTTGACACTTGACTCGCGGCCTCGGCTCGGCGTCAGCGCCGGTGGATCGTCACCTGCTCGATGCGATCGCCGCGGCGCAGGCGATCGACCACGTCCTGTCCATCCACGACGTGGGCGAAGACCGTGTAGCGCGCGTCGAGGTGCGGCTGCGGCCCGTGGGTGACGAACCACTGCGACCCGCCGGTGTCCTTCCCGGACAGCGCCATGCCCACGGCGCCCGTGTCGTAGCGCAGGCGGTTGTACTCGCAGCGGATGGCATAACCCGGCCCGCCGGAGCCGGTGCCGCTGGGATCGCCGTCCTGGGCCACGAAGTACGGCACGACGCGGTGGACGATCAGCCCGTCGAAGTACCCGCGCTCGGCCAGCGTCACGAAGTTGCGGACCGTCTCGGGCGCCTCGCGCGTGGTGAACACCCACTCGATCGGGCCGCGCCCGGTCACCAGGGTCGCCCCCGTGACGCGCCCCACGGCGCCGGTCGAGTCGCAGGCCGCCAGCGCCTCGCGATACGGCGCCAGCGCCGCCGGCTTCCACGCCGGCGCCGGATGGGCCCGCCGCGCCTCCGTGGCTGCCGCCGCGCCGAAGACCGCCGCATAGGCCTGGTCCGTCGCCGCGCGCAGGCGGGCGTCCGGATCGACCAGCACCGAGTCGAGGGCTGCCCGCAGTTCGGCCACACCCGGTCCGTGCGCCGCCGATTCCCCCATCGCCGTGAGCGCGCCGAGCACGCCGAGCGGGACGTCGACCTCACCCGGAGCCGGATTGCGCGCCAGCAGCGCTGTCAGCGCCGGCACCAGCGTCGAGTCGCGGCTCACCCCGGCGGGCTCGCACGCCGCTGCCGCGGTAAGCCACTCGGCGTCCGTGAGCCCGGAGAGGATCTCCGCCCGCCCCGCGCGCGCCGCCGCCGGGTCGGCCGCCAGCGCACTGAAGGCGCCGGAGCGCTCCTCGGGCGAAGCCGCGCCGCCGATCGGTCGCAGCCCCGCCGCGATCTTGAGCACCGTCTGCCGGGCCGCCTCGCCCTTGACGCGCCCCATCGCCTCGACGACGCCGGCCCGCACCCAGCGCTCGGGATCGGCCGTGAGCGGCCCCAGGTCCGTCGCCGCGGTCTCGGGCGCGAGCGCCGCGACCGCGCGCGCCGCCGCCAGGCGGACGCCGCCGTCGCGGTCGCCCAGCGCCTTGCGCAGCGCCGGGAGGGCGTCGCCCGAACCCAGCGCCTGGAGCGTGGAGGCCGCGGTCTCGCGCACGTGCGGCTCGGCGTCGCCCAG
>Ga0209668_10001024_pt1 | contig 11792 bp, 5 predicted proteins | sample FrelakmetPLP11PL_FD_187150 | JGI IMG/M metagenome (GOLD analysis project Ga0209668, IMG submission 187150) | Freshwater lake sediment microbial communities from the University of Notre Dame, USA, for methane emissions studies - PLP11 PL (SPAdes)... | ecosystem: Environmental > Aquatic >... | reverse complement strand
AGCCGAAAGTACCAAAAAGAAATCACCAGGTACGTCTGGTCAATACAGAGGCTCTTTTTTAGATCGCTTATTTAAGGCATTCAGCGATTTATTCGAGTAAACAATCCCTCAAATGTTTTACAATTGTTTTAATAAATTGTATAAATATATATATACCTTTAATTGATGGTTAGGCTGTTTAGTGTAAAAGCTTTTGTAGTATTAATATTCTTTGGACTTCTCCTTGTGGGTTTTGTTTCTGGTGCACATGCCATAAAGTATATTGGTTATAGGGCTATACCTAAAGCTGCCGATGATACATATTTTGGATTCAATACACTAGCAGGCGTTGCCATTGATAGTACCGGTAACGTTTATGTCTCAGAATTTAGGAACCATAGAATATTAAAGTTTGATAGTCTTGGTGTATTGGTTACTACTTGGGGTAGTTTAGGAACAGACAATGGACAATTTAATCTTCCTCGAGGGGTAGCTATCGACAGCGCCGATAACGTCTATGTAGCAGATCAGAACAACCATAGAGTCCAGAAATTTGATAGCGACGGGACATACATAACTCAATGGGGTAGTGACGGTTCCGGAGATGGTCAATTCAACAATATGCGAGGTATAACGGTTAATGATTTTGGGTTTGTGTATGTCACAGATGCAACATTAAACAGGGTTCAAAAGTTTGATACCAGCGGTTCATTTATTACTCAATGGGGAACCACAGGTAGTGGAAATAGTGAATTCAGTAATCCAAGAGGAGTTACTACCGATTCATTGGGCAGAGTATATATTGGAGATAGTTTAAATTATAGAGTGCAAAGATTTTCAGGCGATGGGGTCTACCAAACACAATGGGGAAGTGGCGGAACAGGCGATGGTCAATTTGGTGAAATCGACCCCGGTCCTGATGCAACATCCATAGGCCTTGGCGTTGTCGCTGATTCCGCAGATAACATATATATAACCGATATGATGAATAATAGAATTCAAAAGTTCGATTCTGATGGGAACTACTTAGGTCAATGGGGCTCTGGTGGAGCAGATGATGGTAAATTTAACTATCCATATATTATTAATATTGATCAGGCCGATAATCTTTATGTCTCGGAACAAAGATGTTGTAGAATTCAAAAGTTCACTAGTACGGGGAACTTCGTATTAAAATGGGGAAACGTCGGAACTGGCGATACAGAGTTTTTTGTCCCTAGAGGCTTAACTATTGATAATAGCGACTATTTTTATGTTGCAGATACTGGTAACAATCGCGTCGTAAAATATGATAGCAACGGTGATCTTGATACAACGTGGGGCGAATATGGTAGTGATCCTAGCCAATTTATTGATCCAAGTGGAATAGTTGCCGACAATTTGGGGAATATTTTTGTTGTAGATCAGGGTAACGATCGAATTCAAAAGTTTGATGATACTGGGGTTTATATTACGGAGTGGGGAGGCATTGGAAGTGGTGATGGTCAATTTGATAATCCTACTGGAATCGCGACCGACACAGCAGGTAATGTTTACGTTACTGACACAAATAATAATAGAGTTCAACAGTTTGATAACGATGGTAAGTATATTACGCAATGGGGCTCAGTAGGATCTGGAGATGAAGAATTTCAAAGTCCAGCCGGAATTGCCATTGATAGCTCGGATTATATTTATATAGCCGATACTGGCAACAATCGAATACAAGAATTTGATACATCATTCGTTCTTTTTGAGAAATGGGGCACATATGGTACAGCTAATGGAGAATTTGATAACCCAGTAGGTATAGCCATAGATGGAAACGACGACGTCTATGTAACCGAAATTAATAGTGATCGCGTACAAAAATTTGACTACTATGGTGGTTTTATTACCAAATGGGGAGCCAGTCAGGGTACAAACGCAAATCAATTCTGGGATCCTATCGGAATAGCTTTTAATAGCACGGATGAGCTTTATGCAGTACAACAAATTGGTGGTACCAACGGTCTTGTAAGTAAATGGCTACCTTTTAATCAAATCAATAATTTAGGTGCTAATGTTGATGCTACAGTAGGTGGGCTTAGCTTTAAAACAGACGGTGTATCGGTAGACGCCAACGAATCGGTAATGGTTATGGCTGATTCTAATACAGTTTCTTCACTCATAGTTGATATGACATCTGATAGAGATTGGAGTGGAGTTACTGCAGAGTCTGACATTGCTCAGGGCAAGTCATTTGTGTATGGACTAGCTACAGCTCCTGGAGCTGCTGCTTTACACTCTCTTTATGTCCCAATACCAAACGGTGCCACTTCAAACAAATTACTACTCTGCCCAGATGCCGACTCTCTTGCTACTGTATTCTTTGGTTGTACAAATGCTGTTCTTATGGTCGATTCGGATCCTGGAGTCTCAAAGGTTAATGTTGATGGTATTGATTATTGGAAAGTTGATGACCAAACAGGTACAGGAGGTATGTCTATTACAACAGAATCCCTAGAGATTCAAGTTAGCGATGCCACAATAAATATAAACGATGCTATAACGATTACCGTTACTGCAAAAGACGCAGGCAACTCAACTGATCCAAATTATAGAGGGATTGTGCATTTTACAGAAACTTCAGGAACAGCAGTATTGCCGGGTAACTATGAATTTAGTGAAATCGATGCGGGCAGTAAAGTTTTTACAGATCAGCTGATCTTTACAGAAACAGGCATTTACACTGTCACAGTCACCGATATGCTCGATGGTACTTTGACCGCAACAAGCACAAATATATTTGTAGGGGAAGAAGCCCAATATAGCGCATCCTGTTCATTTGATATTCCGAACTCATATATCAATTTAGGAATTCCAGAAGATATGGTTATTCTTCCAAATAATAATATCTGGTACGTTGATATGCAAAATTATCGGGTAGTTATGGTCTCACCTACCGGACAGATTTTACGAACAGTTGGTAAATTAGGCAACGATTTCGGAGAGTTCGAGGAAACTATAGTTGGTATTACTAGAGATAATGATAACAATATTTATGTTCTTAGTTATTGCCACGTATACAAATTTGATTCCAATGGCGGATTTATTACTTCATGGGGAGGATGTGGTGAGGGAACAAGTGAATTTTCTACGGCCCAAGGAATTCATTACGACCCAGTTAGTGATGTGATTTATGTTAGTGATACTGGCCATAATAGAATATTAAAATTTACAAAGAGTGGCGCATATATATCGCAGTTTGGTTCAGTGGGTTCTGGCGATGGTGATTTAAACCAACCAGTAGGGATTTATACTGACTCCAGCGGAAAAATATATGTTGTGGATACGGACAATCATCGTGTACAAAGATTTAACACAAATGGCTCATATGATATACAATTTGGCTCGATGGGTTCAGGTGATGGAGAGCTGACCTATCCTAAAGATTTAGCTATAGCTTCTAATGGAAATATTTTTGTTTCGTCACAAAATTCTCAGAAAATTCAAATATTTGATTCTGACGGAGACTGGGTATCTTCATGGGGCGTCGCAGGAACAGAGCCTGATCAATTATATTGGCCACGATACATTGGCTTTGATACAAATGGAAATTTATGGATTACAGATGCCTTTTTAAAGTCTTTACAGGAATTTACGCCAACTGGAACACTTGTAAGTGCAATAAGAAATAGTGGGACTTCAGCCGGTAAATTAACAAGTCCGGAAGGAGTTGCATATGATTCGGTGGGAAACCTTTACATACTTGATAATGGTAGTTCCGCAGTTAGACTACAAAAGTTTACATATTCAGGAACATATTTAGCAACAATTGCAGATATAAATGATATTGGTGTGGCAAGCTATCATATAACTATTAAGAACGATAACATTTATGTGACGTCTCTTTCTACGGTACGTGTGTTTGATACCAGTGGGAATTTGCTCTTATCATTTGGGGCGTCAGGATCTGGGAAGGGTGAGTTTGATGAAGCCCGTGGAATTGATATTGATTCCTCAGGGAATATTTATGTCGCTGATATGATGAACCACAGAATAGAGAAATTTGACAGCGATGGCAACTACCTTTCGCAATGGGGCACCGAAGGAACTGGCAATGGTGAATTTGCTCGCCCACAAACCATATATATAGACGGCTCGGATGCAATATATGTTTCGGATAATGAAGACCCTGATGGAATAAAGGAAAATACACGAATTCAAATCTTTAATACATCCGGTGCGTATCAAAGCACAATTGGGTCATATGGATGGGGAGATGGAGAATTTACCCAAATTGGTGGTATTGCTAGGGACTCTACTGGAAAAATTCATGTGTCAGATGTTCTCTCCCACAAAATAAAGGTCTTTTCGGCAGAGGGGGTATATGAAAGCTCCTATGAAAGCTATGGTAGCGGGCTTGAAAATGTAACTTATCCTGCTGGACTTGCGCTTAATCCAATTACAAATACGATAAGTATTGCGGATTATGGCAATCACAGGGCCCAGCTTCTTTGTTCTGGAACTCGAATTTACAATTTAACATCCAGCGCAGACGTAATAAAAGAGTCTGCTCCTATTAGTTTGGTAAATTCTTACATAGATCCTGATGCGGTTGGATCAGATAGTATACCATCCCTATTATATTTTGGTGATTATATCGTTTCGGACTTTATAGTTGATATGACTTCTGACCGCGATTGGATGGACGTTAATGTTACAACACTTTTTACTGAATCTAAATCATTGGTAACAAATCTTGATCCTGTTAATGCGCCGGGGATTTCGGATAGTCATTCACTTTATATAGTTAAACAAGAAGGACAAGTATCCGTTCGTGTCTGCCCAGTAGCCGAAGTTATTACGGATATAACATCATCCTGCACATCCGGATACGATTTAGTTGAAAGCGATGAAGCTCTTTCGACTGTTATTATTGATGGGATTACCTATTGGAAAGTAACAGGGTTAACTGGCACAGGTATTATGAGCGAAATTCCGGTTGACATCCCTTCCACTACTCCAACTATTACAAATACTGCAACACCTACTAATGTTACACCCGTTAGCACTTCGACTCCGGTAGTAACCCCTACCCCTTTTGACACAGATGAAACATGCGTTGTAAATCCCATTCAGCCAAAGTGCTTGGTAAATGTTGAGATCACAAATGTGACTGAAACTGCGATTGACAGTAGTACTATGCGAATATGCTGGGATACAAACACACAGACTAAGGGCAGCATTAGGTATGGTACAAGTCAAAGTGCTGTATATAATAGTAGTACAGACGTTGAAACAGACTATATAGATGTGAATCACTGCGCTTCCATCAGCGACCTTGATGACACTATTTTATATATTTATAAAATAGTGGTGACTTCTGTAGCCGGAAAAACAGCTTCGGCAGATGGTGATTTTGTAATTGGCATAGAAGTGTTGCCTCCTACAGGTGAAGACGACGCTAATATTTGTAAAGTAACTGGAGTAGATAATTATTGGTTTAATGGGCTTGGGCAAGTAGTTTTTTCTTACACATCCAGTTGTGAGGCGGTATGTAGTATTAATTATGGGAGCAGTAGCCAAGTTGATAAAAACAAATCAAATGAAACTACAGGTAAATCCCACTTGTCAATATTAGAGCTTTCACAAGTAAGTCCGGATGAAGATTTATATTACAAACTATACTGTGAATTCACCTCTCTAAACGCAACTCCTAGAGATTTTAATGTGTCTGGAATTATCGCGAAGCAATTATTCCTGCCATATTATCCTGAAATTGTAACAAATAATTTCTTTGATATAATCTCTGAAGCTTTTTCCACACCCGAAAAAACAGTAGGTGCGATGAATACTGTTTCCACTATTGCTCTTGCGACAACAGCCACTATGGCAACTTTAGCCTATCCTCAATGGCTAAGTTTTGGTTTCTTATGGTTTAAATCAAGAAAAACAAAACGTCCATGGGGAATAGTTTATGACTCGATAACACGTAAGCCAATAGCTTTTGCTTTGGTAAAAATTTCCAAGCTAAGTGGTGAGCTAATTAAGCAGGCAGTGACTAGTACAAGTGGTACATTTGGATTTGTTCTAGATAAAGGACAGTATAAACTAACTGTTGAGGCAGATGGTTACGTCACCTACGAAAAGGCTATGGAAGTGGAAAAACAAGAGGAATCAATTAGTATCGATGTGGGATTATCAAAAACGGAAGATACTGCATCAGCATTAGCTATCAACTTTAAAATAAAGGAATCCCTACGACTAATCTCCACAATATTATTTGTAATTGGAATTGTATTAACCTTAATTGGAATCATCATTTCGCCAAATATTTTTAATGTAATAATTTTACTAGCATATGCTTTTCAAGGTGTAATCTTTTATCTATTAAGAACACCACGCGGATGGGGTAAAGTCCAATTAACAGATGGTACGGTCTTAAGTAGTGTTTTTGTAAAGCTATATAGCGAAACTGAAGGTCGTCAACTAGATGTACAGTTAACAGACAATAAGGGAAGATTTGGATTCTCCATCTCAGATAAAGGAAATAAGGATGACTATTTGCTTATAGCTTACGCTTCTGGTTATACATTTCCCGGAAAAGGACAACAGAATGTTTTCGTGAATAGTATTGGCGAAAAATTTGTCAGAGTAAATGCATTGGAAATGGCGAATATTAATATTATACTCGAAAAGACCAGTCCTTAAAGGAAAATTTTGCTTGACTATGTCCCCCCAAAAATATATCATTGGACTTATATTTATTGAGATATTGACATGTTTTTGCGTAATTTAATCATATTAGTCAAAACAGTGATTATTCGGCATTTTTATCCGTTGGTCAATACCCCTCAATAAGTAACTTTGTTTACTTATTATTTTATTTTAATGGAACAGATTGCATTAATAATCTTGTCCATTCTAGCTACTGGAGGTATCGGTGGCGTGATTGTGTTTTCTCGCGAGAAAAAATCGTTAGAGAAAAAACTTCAGGACCCGAAATACCAGAATTTATCAGAGGAAGAAGCTATAAAGAGAAGTAGCGTCAAAGCTCAAAATATTATTCTCGAGGCAGAAAAAGAGGCTTCATTGGTAAAAGAGAGAACACTTGAGCAAGCTAGAGGCACAAGACAAGAAATAGAAAAAGAAGAAGAACGTATAAATATTCGTGAGAAGCAGATTATAGATAGATCAAAATCTCTTGATCAAAGATTCGAAGAGATGGAACGAAAAGAGCGCTCTTTGGAGCAAGCCAAATCAGATATTAAAAAAGTTCGAGACCAGCTAGCAGTCCAATTAGACAAAATAGCGCAGCTTACAAAAGAAGAAGCACGTGAGCTAGTAATTCAACAAACTGAGGAGGATTTAAAGTCGCATATTGCTAAAAAAATTAAAGAGGCGGAGTTTAAGATACAAAACGAGTCAGATGAAAAGGCTCGTGAAATTCTTATTGATGCTATGCAAAAAAGTGCTACCGACTACGTCACCGAAGCAACTGCCACTACAATTGATATTGAAAGTGAAGAGCTTAAAGGAAAAATCATTGGGAAAGAAGGGAGAAATATTAGAACATTTGAGAGAATGACGGGTGTAGATATTATTGTTGATGAGGCACCAAATCAAGTCACCCTCTCCTGCTTTGATCCAATACGAAGAGAAGTTGCAGCCTTGGCACTAACCAAACTTCTCAAGGATGGTCGCGTACATCCAGGCAGCATAGAGGAAACCGTTAAAGGCATTAAAAATGATATAGCTCGCGAAATCAAAAAAACTGGAGAAAAAATGGCATATGATGCGGGTTTTTCAGATCTTCCGCCAGAAATTATTAAACTTTTGGGGAGGTTTAAGTATAGATTTAGCTATGGTCAGAACTTAATCAAACACACTTTGGAAATGGTTAACATTGGAGAGCAGTTAGCTACAGAAATTGGAGCTAATGTGGCCTTTACAAAGAAGGCATGTTTATTACACGACATTGGTAAGGTCTTGACTCATGAGATTGAAGGCAAGCCCCATCACCACATTTCTGGGGATATAATTAGAAAGTACCTAAAGGATGAAAAGCTTGCTAATGCCGCAGAAGCTCATCACGGTGATATAGCTCCAAAATCTGTTGAAGCAGTATTGGTAAGCATAGCTGATGCAATTTCTGGTGCAAGACCAGGTGCCAGAAAAGATAACTATGAAGATTATGTTAAAAGAATTAAAGCCTTAGAGGACATTGCTACACAGTATGAGCAAGTCAAAGAGGCATTTGCTATACATGCAGGTCGCGAAGTAAGGGTTATATTTAAACCAGAAAATACTTCTGACGATGATGTCGCAATACTTACAAGGAAAATTGCATCGGAAATTGAGAAAACTCAAAATTATCCTGGGTCTGTAAAAATAACAGCTATTAGGGAATATAGAGTTGTCGAAGAAGCAAAATAATATCAAAGCAAATAAAGTTTTGCGAACTCGAAAAAGTGAGCATATAAAGATCGTTTTAAGTAAGGAGACCGAACCAAATCACTTTAGTGAATTGGTTCGGTCTCCATTTAGTAAATATAAACTGCCATACAAAGCTTTGCCAGAAATAAATTTGTGTGACGTAAACACATCAGTTAAATTCCTTGGTTACAAATTAAGCTTTCCCTTCCTAATTTCCTCGATGACTGGTGGGCCTGAGTTAGGTCAAAGAATTAACACAAATTTGGCCAAAGCAAGTGAAAGATCAGGATGTGCTCTTGCACTAGGATCAATGCGAGTGATTTTAAAAGATAAAACCGCAATAAAAACATTTAATGTCAAAAAATATTGTCCGAACATTCCTTTAATAGCAAACATGGGGCTCGTCCAACTCAATTATGGGTATGGCGCAGATGAGATCAACTATATTATTGACTCTATAAATGCGGATGCTATCTTTTTGCATGTTAATCCTTTGCAAGAATCTATACAGCCCGAAGGTGATACAAATTTTAAAGACTTAATACCAAAATTAGAAAAGATCATTTCAAAAGTAAAGAGGCCTATTTTAATTAAGGAAGTTGGCACGGGTATAGATAAAAAAACAGCAAAAGCGCTGTTCGATATAGGCATTAAATGGGTAGATGTCTCTGGGGCTGGAGGAACCTCTTGGTCAATGGTCGAATCCTATAGAAGAAATGACGATATGGGATTTTCCTTTAATGAGTTTGGCATCCCAACAGATAAAGCTATTATTGGTGCGTCATCTATTAAAGGCTTGAATGTTATTGCCGGAGGTGGTATTAGGAGCGGGGTTGATATTGCAAAAGCTATATCGTTAGGAGCCAAAATTGTTACAAGTGCTAAGCCTTTCCTAAAACCAGCCATTAAAAGCGAAAAAGCTGTTTATGATTTACTTGAAAAATGGAAAAAACAACTGCAAATATCTATGTTTGTAACAGGTACGAATAGCTTAAAAGAATTATCAAAGATTAAACTGGAGAGTTCTTATCATATATAACCCTACCCTCTTCTAGAGCACTCTCTAAAAAGCCTTCTCCTACTTCTGTTGTCATAAGGTCGAATTCCTCTGGCGTATAGATAAGAGGCTCAATAATTATTTTTCCACCTCTAGTAACCTCTCTTGCTTTTACTATTCTTTCCACAAATGTTAAATCCGACTTGGCAATAACTAAAATATCCATAGTTCCAGAAACTGGATGATTCAATTCTCTAGCAAATCTTCCAAAAAGAATAATCTTTTCTGGGGCAAATTCTTTGACCAAAATTTCTTTTACCTCATCAATCCTAAGGTTGATAAGATCAGGGCTATAACTTTCTTCCTCAATGATTTGAGTTGCCTTTTTAGGATGTGTGTTTGTTAGTATCCCCTGAACCTTATAAACCACATCACTTGCCTCTTGAAGGGCAGTTTGAGCATCATGTTTAAGTATTAAATCATGAGGTGCTTTATTTTTTCCAGGAAGCAAAAACGGGTATCTGGAAATAAATGTGAATGATTCTAAATGTTTAAAACTGAATTTAGTCTCCTTAAATTTACTACTCGCTTGATTACAAATCCCAAAAAGCATACCCAATTTGTGTAATCTTGGTGGTCTCCATCCGGCATTTACAACCACAGCCTTTAATGCTTTTTCTGCAGCCTGTTCTGCTTGATAAGCTCCCCACTCATTAAATCCATGTAAGATACTCATTTCTGCCGCCTGCAAATCATAAAATGCCTGTTCCATCCAAACTTTACTCCTTTTAATTGTATTCGCCTTTGTCATTATTTATTGATTAATAAGATCCTCATTGTTACCAATCAAAAGAATTTTATTACCCATTAGCATTTCTACAATAAAAGTATCCCTTCTCTTTTTCCGTAAGATGTACTCGCTTGGTTTCATCACTGTATAATTTATCTGTCTTCCAATTTTTTTCTCGGCTTCTTCAACAATGGTATTTAGCTCATCTACATTTACAGTACCAATTACTATCATATCAACATTATGCGACGACGATTTTAAAAAATTTGTAAAAGATCCTGCTAATATCACAAATTGAATATCACCAAGCTTTTCTTGATTTTGTAGAATAGCACCACCTAGTCCAAATGTTTTATGAAAAATACCCATAAGCTCTGGAAGATATGGGTGATTTGTGTTTAAAAGAAAATACTTTCGATTTCCCCTTGATTCGCTTGTTAAAAAGCCAATTTCTTCTAATCTTCCCATCTCCCTCCTAACTGCATTGATCTCTTCTTTAAAGTCTCTTACCGCACCTCTTAAATGAATTGGCACATCAGGATTAAACAAAAAATACTTAATGGCCTTAATTCTGACTTTAGATATTAATAGGCCGTGAAGTCCCTTAATCAAGTTATACATTTTGTTTTAAATAATAAAAAGTACGTGAGCACTACCTGATCTAAGCGCTCATTAGTTTTCTCACTTCTGCATATATCTCTTTTCTTAATTTTTCATCAGAAACTAATAGCTCTTTCATAGCATCTTTACCTTGAGCTAATTGCCTATCACCTTTTCTAAACCATGCCCCCGATTTTTGAAGGATGTTGAATTGCACTGCCGCATCCACCAAAGAACTGATTCTATCTATCCCATTCGGATAGATTATATCGAACGTTGCTTCTTTAAAAGGAGGTGCCATTTTATTCTTAACAACCTTAACCTTTACACTATGGCCTTGAATATCATCCAACGTTCCGATTTTTTCCTTTTTACGTATTTCTAATCTTACCGATGCGTAAAATTTTAAGGCATTACCTCCAGTTGTTGTTTCCGGATTCCCAAACATAATACCTATTTTCATCCTCAACTGGTTTAAAAAGATAACAGCAGTGCCCATTTTCGAAGCTATAGCTGTAATTTTCCTTAATGCCTGGCTCATAAGTCTTGCTTGTAAACCCATGTGCGAATCTCCCATTTCTCCTTCAATTTCTGCCTTGGGCGTAAGTGCCGCGACTGAGTCAATCACGACAACATCTACCGCACCCGATCTAATAAGGGTTTCTAGTATTTCTAAGGCCTGTTCACCATAATCCGGCTGGGAAATCAAAAGTTCGTCAACTTTTATTCCGATCTTTTTTGCATACTCTGCATCAAAAGCGTGTTCCGCATCAATAAAGGCCGCAATCCCCCCTTTTGCCTGTGCTTCCGCTATAATATGCATTGCAAGTGTTGTCTTACCTGAAGACTCCGGACCGTAGATTTCAATAATCCTTCCCTTTGGAATACCACCGACTCCAAGAGCTATATCCAACGAAATCGCTCCTGTTGGAATTACATCAACATGTACAATATTTTTCTCCCCGAGCTTCATTATCGAACCCTTACCAAACTGCTTTTCAATTTGTTGCATTGCCAAATCTAATG
>Ga0209668_10001023_pt1 | contig 11796 bp, 10 predicted proteins | sample FrelakmetPLP11PL_FD_187150 | JGI IMG/M metagenome (GOLD analysis project Ga0209668, IMG submission 187150) | Freshwater lake sediment microbial communities from the University of Notre Dame, USA, for methane emissions studies - PLP11 PL (SPAdes)... | ecosystem: Environmental > Aquatic >... | reverse complement strand
CAATTATCCCACCTGGACCGGTCGGTGAACCGGCTGACCGGCGGCCTGGTGTTTACCGCTTTTCTGATAAGCAGCGTGCTGCTCTACAATGCCGGGAAGGATCTGTTTGCCGGAATTCTGGTTGGGTCAGCAGGTCTGACTTTGATTTGGTTGATCCTTTTCAGCCGTGGAAGCCCACGGCGATTCCACCCATGATTGAATAAGAGAGCCGCCCCGCTTCAGGCGGGGCGGAGTGTTTCTCAGGCTTTCTTCTTGGATCCTTCCATTCGTTCCAGCGCGGCATCAATCATGCTGCGCCAGGCCAGCAACATCTCCTTGCGCGCTTTGCGGCGATGTTCCATAAATTCGGGCGGAATCATGCCCTCAATACTTTTATGGAACTCCTCCCGGGCGGCGCGGAAATGCTGGCGGGTCTCTTCCGGGATCCTGCCTTCGAAGTGCTTGCGGGTGCTTCCAGTTTGTTCAGCCATAGCTTGTCTCCTTGCTTGTGGATGGATTATAGCGCGAACGCGGCCGCGCGGCAATATCCTGCCAATTAGAGTAAAATTAGGATTATTGAAGCTTCCCACTCTTCTGGGGGAGGCACTAAAACTGCGCAAGGGACGGCGCGGGTCTCACATATCAACAGGAGCAGCCTCATGGAATTTCGCACACTTGGTCAGACCGGAATAAACGTTTCCGTGCTTTGCCTGGGAACGATGCAGTTTGGCTGGACCTCCGACGAGGCCGCTGCGCAGCGTGTCCTTTCGGCCGCATATGCTGCGGGTATCAATTTTATTGACACGGCGAATATTTATACCCGCTGGGTGGATGGCAACCCCGGCGGGGTTGCCGAGCAGATCGTCGGGCGCTGGAGGCAGCAGAATGCCATCCCGCGCGATCGGATCGTGCTCGCGACGAAAGTGCGCGGCAATATGGGCGGTGGCCCGGAAGATGAAGGCCTGTCTTATAGGCATATCATGAAATCCGTGGAAGATTCCCTGCGGCGGTTGCAGACGGACTACCTGGACTTTTACCAGGCCCACTGGCCGGATGAGAACACGCCCATCCAGGAAACCCTGCGGGCTTTTGATGAGCTGATCAAGCAGGGCAAGGTCCGCCATATCGGCGCATCGAACTATGCCGCCTGGGAATTAATGCAGGCTTTGTGGGTCTCTGACCGGAACGGACTGAGGCGCTTTGACTGTCTGCAGCCACACTATAACCTGGTCCACCGGGAGGAATTCGAACGCGAACTGGCTGCCGTGTGCAAGACCTATAATATCGGTGTCATTCCCTACAGTCCACTGGCAGGCGGTTTCCTGACCGGAAAATATCGCCGCAACCTGGTGCCGAACACTGCCCGCGCGACCGGCGCAAAACGCTATTTCACGGAGCGGAATTGGGCCTTGCTGGACCTGATGGAAAAACTGGCAAAAGGGAAAGGAGTGGGGATATCACAGGTTGCCCTGGCGTGGCTGCTGGCGGATCCGCTCATCACGAGCCCAATCATCGGGGCGAACTCACCTGAACAATTGAAAGAGGATCTCGGTGCGGTGGAGCTGCGCCTGACTCCCGACGAAAAATCCGCCCTTGACCAGGCAACCGCTTGGAGAAATTAAGGAGACTGGCAAAAGTCGGGGCGGACGAAAACCCGCTCCGCATTTATTATGCGCCTCAAAGCTGATCTCACCCTGCTGTTTGTGACCATATTATGGGGGAGTGCCTTTGCCGTCATGCGTGTAGCGACCGAGCACGGCAGCATTTTCTATCTGAACGGTCTGCGTTTCCTGCTGGCGGCGTTGGTGCTGCTGCCTTTTGTCAAGATCCGCCGGTCGTTCCAACGCAGCCACTTGGTCTATTATGGGCTGGCCGGGTTTGCGCTGTATGTGGCCATCGGCCTGCAACAGGCCGGACTGGTGACGACCACCGCCGGGAATGCCGGTTTCATCACCAGCTTGTATGTCATCATCGTACCCCTGGTTATGTGGCTGGTCTGGAAGGAAAAGCCAGCCCCGCGGATGGGAGTGGCCGTTCTGATGGCGGTGGCAGGTGCATTCCTGCTCAGCAGCGGCGGGACCAGGCCGGTGCGGCCCGGTGATTTATTGATCCTGATCGGATCCTTTTTTTGGGCCCTGCATGTAGTGGTGGTGGGCAGGGTGCAGGGGAAGATGGAGGCGCTTCCGTTCGCATTTGGCCAGTTCGCCGTTTGTGGATTGTTGAATCTTCTAACAGGTCCATTCGTGGAACGACCGGTGAGGTCAGATATGCTAGCTCTCATCCCGGCGATTCTCTACACGGGGGTGGTTTCGATCGCAATCGGTTTCACACTCCAGGTGATTGCCCAAAAGCATACGCCGGCCAATGACGCCGCCCTGATCATGAGCATGGAATCAGTCTTTGCGGTTCTGTTTGGATGGCTGTTCCTGCGTGAGAACCTTCTGCCGGTTCAAATCGCCGGGTGTGTCTTGATCCTGGCGGGAGTCGTCCTGGTGCAGGTCAAGAATGGTAAAATGAGGATAACATGACCGCAAAAATAATCCTCAACCCGTACTCCAATCGCTGGAATGCCAGCAAGCGCTGGCCGGAAGCTGAAGCCGCCCTAAAAACTGCCGGCGTTGACTTCGAATTGGTCATCTCCGAGAGACCACACCATATCATTGAATTGGCCGAGCAAGCCGCCCGCCAGGGTTTCTCGCCGATCATTGCAGCCGGCGGGGATGGGACGGTCGGAGAGACCGTCAATGGCCTGGCACGCGCTGCTCAAGACGACCAGGCGCTGCTCGGGCCCTTTGGCGTACTGCCACTCGGCTCGGCGAACGACCTGGTGGACAACCTGGGGCTGCCCAAAGACCTGGCCAGCGCCGCCCGGGTCATTGCGACCGGGAAGACCCGCTGCATGGACGTGGGGACGGTAAACGGGCTTTATTTTGCCAATAATTCCGCCATCGGCCTGGAGCCTTACGTAACCCTGGTGCAGCAGCGCATCAGCTGGATCAAGGGCATACCGCGCTACCTGGTGGCTGCCGTACGCGCCATCATGGACAAGCCGCTCTGGTCGGCCGAGATTGAGTGGGAGGGCGGGCATTACAAGGGTCCAATCATCCTGGTAACGGTCGGGAACGGAGCCCGCACGGGCGGAGTGTTCTACATGGCACCGCATGCGGATCCTTTTGATGGGAAATTAACCTTCGTATATGGTTTTCGGCGCACGCGCCGTGCAATCTTCAACCTGCTGCCGAGGACGATGAAGCCGGCCGAGGGAAGTTACGTGGAGACGGAGGATATCCACGAGCAAAATTCCTCCTGGATCAAAATCCACGTTGACAGCCCCACACCGGCCCATGTGGATGGGGAGATCTTCTCGGAAGCCATCCAGGACCTGGAATACCGGATATATCCTCAAAGACTGCAAATCCTGATGCCATAGCAGGAAAATAAAAAATTCCCCGAGTCTGGGCGTTTTTCGCTCTTCTTGGATGGATTTACTGACTATTTGTGACAAATATCACTTGTCAGCGTTTAAGAAGAGGAAAATAATCAATTTAATATCCAAAATTCGCTCAAGTTCACCAAAGGTGTCCATGTTCGATCCTGACAGGAAGAAAGCGACGCCGGGATGGTAGGCGTCGAGAACATGCCAACGCCAGGTTCTGCCCGCGTGGGTGTTTACGTCTGTCAGTGTGGCACGAATATCGCCGGGGTGGTGGATGTTCAGGCGGTGGTTGAGTTCGCCGCCGGCCTGCCGGGCGTGGTGATTGCCCGCCAATATACTTACATGTGCTCGGATCCTGGACAGGCTCTGATCGCGCAGGATATCCATGAGAAAAGCCTGAATCGTGTCGTGGTGGCTTCCTGCACACCCATGATGCACGAGATCACCTTCCGCAAGGCGTGCGAACAGGCCGGGCTGAACCCCTTCCTTTTCCAGATGGCCAACATCCGCGAGCACTGTGCCTGGGTCTCGCTGGACCCGGCCGCCGCGACGGATAAAGCCGAAGCGCTGGTGGCGGCGGCTGTCCAGCGCGTGGCGTGGCACAAGCCGCTGGAAATGCGCCGGGTTGCCATGAAGCAGTCCGCCCTGGTGGTCGGCGGCGGGATTGCCGGGATTGAGGCCGCCTTGCGCCTGGCTGATTCAGGGAAACATGTCTATCTGGTCGAGCGGGAGCCATCCATCGGCGGACACATGTCCCGGCTGTACAAGACATTTCCCACGCTCGACTGTGCGGCTTGAATACTTACACCCAAAATGGTGTCCGTGGGACGCCACCCCAACATCACCCTGATGAGCTACAGCGAGGTGGAAAAGGTCAATGGCTACGTGGGCAACTTCACTGTGACGGTACGCTGCAAACCGCGTTATGTGAACGAGCAGTTGTGCAACGGCTGCGGGACGTGCAGCGAAAAATGCCCCTGGAAGAAGATCCCTTCCGAGTTCGACCTCGGGCTGGGAGTCCGTCCGGCCATCTACACTCCCTTCGCCCAGGCGGTGCCGCGCATCCCAGTCATTGACACCGAAAACTGCGTTTACTTCAAAACCGGCAAGTGCCGGGCTTGTGAGAAGTTCTGCCCGCGCCAGGCGATCGATTTCGAGCAAAAAGAGCAGCGCATCCAGGTTGAAGTCGGTGCGATCATCCTGGCCACCGGCTTCCACGATTTTGATCCCCGCCAGGCAGACCAGTACGGTTATGGGCGACTGGATAACGTGGTCACCGGCATGGAGATGGAAAGATTGATCAATTCCGGTGGGCCGACCAATGGAAAAGTACTGCTCACCCGTGCCTGCGGCACCCTGGACTGGCCGCCAGGGCAGGCTGGCGCAGGCAAGAATGGCAGCCGTCCGGAGAGGATCGCCATCCTGCACTGCGTCGGCAGCCGCGGCGAGCAGCACGAATACTGTTCACGCGTTTGCTGCATGTACTCCCTAAAACTGGCCACCTTGATCCGGGAAACCATGGGCGCCGAGGTGGTCGAGTTCTACCGGGATATGCGTGCTTTTGGAAAGGGATATGAAGCTTTCTACGATCAGGCCGGTCAACACGGGGTCAATTTCATCCGCTTTGACCGGACCATCCGGGTTGAAGCGCACGATGACAAGCTGGCCGTTCTTGCCACAGACGTTTACAGCGGTGAACCGGTCGAGACACTGGTTGACATGGTTGTGCTTTCCACAGGGATGGAACCACAGCCGGACCAGCATGAAGTTGCGGCGAGGTTCGGCATCAGCCGCAGCCCGGATGGTTTCTTCTTGGAGAGGCATCCAAAACTGGCGCCGGTGGAGACAACCACGGAGGGTGTCTATCTGGCGGGTACCTGCCAGGGACCCAAGGATATTCCCGACAGCGTTGCGCAGGGCGCGGCAGCCGCATCGGCGGCACTCTCCCTGATGGATGCCGGCTCGGTGGAACTGGAGCCTTTTTCAACTTATGTTGTTCCCGAGAAGTGTGGAAATTGCCAGACCTGCGAAGGACTGTGCCCGTACAGCGCCATATCCATGGTGGAGTGGGACGGGCGGCAGGTGGCCTCTGTAAATGAAGCGCTCTGCAAGGGTTGTGGCGTTTGCGGAGCGGCCTGTCCCGCCGGCGCGGTGGTGCAGAATGGTTTCACCAATGAACAGATCCTGGCGGAAATAGAAGGGATCCTGACATTGGTCTAGGAACATACCCCGGGGCAAAACCAGGTTGCGCCCCTGTGGAGACGAGCATGAATCTTTCTAAGATAAGAACCGGCGTGTACATCTGTCATTGTGGGACGAATATTGCTGCCACGGTGGATATCGCGGCAGTGGCCGAGTTTGCCCGATCACTGGATGGGGTCGTGCTGGTGCGGGATTACACCTACATGTGTTCCGAACCTGGACAGGGCTTGCTCAAGTCAGATATCCAGGAACAGGGCTTGAACCGGGTGGTGGTGGCTGCCTGCACTCCCCTGATGCATGAGCCGACCTTCCGCCGGGCCTGCCAGGAGGGCGGGCTGAACCCGTTCTTCTTCCAGATGGCCAATATCCGCGAGCACTGCGCCTGGGTCGTCAGCGACAAAGCACAGGCCACCACCAAGGCGAAGGCACTGATCGCGGCGGCGATTAGCCGGGTGCATTTCCACAATCCACTGGAGATGCGCATGGTCGAGATGACACCCGCCGCGCTGGTGGTGGGCGGGGGCATCGCCGGAATCGAGGCTTCCTTGCGCTTGGCAGATTCGGGAAAGCACGTCTACCTGGTGGAACGCGAACCCTCCATCGGCGGGCACATGGCCCAGCTCTACAAGACCTTTCCGACGCTCGACTGCGCGGCTTGAATACTTACACCGAAAATGGTGTCCGTGGGACGCCACAAAAACATCAGCTTGCTGAGCTACAGCGAGGTGGAGTCGGTTTCCGGTTATGTCGGTAATTACCAGGTACGCGTGCGTCGCAAACCCCGCTATGTGGATGAAACCGCCTGCATCGGCTGCGGTAACTGTGTGGCGGTATGCCCGATTGAGACCAGGAATGAATTTGATCGGGGTTTAAGCAACCGTAAGGCCATCTACCGCTTCTCCGCCCAGGCCGTACCGGGTGCCTATACCATTGACAAGCAAGGAGTGGCGCCCTGCCGGGCCGCCTGCCCGACCGATCAGCGCGCCATGGGCTATATCGCCCTGGTCAAGCAGAAACGCTATGCGGATGCCTATTGGGCCATCCGGCGCGAGCACCCGTTCCCGTCGGTGTGCGGACGGGTCTGCAACCGCAACTGCGAAGCCGTCTGCAGTCGCGGCAAGGTGGATGAACCGGTCAATATCATGGGCATCAAACGTTTCGTGGCGGATTGGGCTTACCAACACCGCGACGAACTGCCAAACATGCGCGACAAATCCATCGTTGGGACCCCTTTCAAGCACAACCCACTCCCAACCGGCAACAAGGTGGCCATCATCGGGGCTGGACCAGCCGGCCTGACCGCCGGGCTGGACCTGGTGAGACTGGGGCATAAGGTCAAGATCTTCGATGCCTTACCGGTGGCAGGAGGAATGATCCGGGTCGGCATCCCGCCTCACCGGCTGCCATACGAGCGCATGGATTGGGAAATCCAGCAGGTGCTTGACGAGGGTGTGGAGTTGCAACTCAACACCCATATCGAGGATGTCCCCGGGTTGCTCACCAAGGGCGACTCCACTGGTAAGCCGGACGGCGGCCCGTACGATGCCGTATTGATCGCCACCGGCGCCCATGAGGCCAAGAAGGTTAACATCCCCGGCAACAACCATCCCGATAACTGGCTCAGCCTGGATTTTCTGAAGAAAGTCTGTCTGGGAAATCCGCCGGATCTGCACGGTCACAGGGTGGCCGTCATTGGCGGCGGCAACGTGGCCCTGGACTGCGCCCGTTCGGCGGTGCGGGTGGGTGCCGAGGCAGTCTTGATGATCTTCCGCAAGCCGAAGGGCGAGATGACCGGCTTCGAGTGGGAGGTCAAGATTGCCGAAGAGGAGGGTGTACAGATGTGCGGCGCAACCCTCTTCAAAGAGATCATCGTCGAAAACGGCCGCATCAGTGGCGTCAAGTGCGTACGCACCGAATACCATGGTTATGACAAGAAAGGCCGCATCCTGATCGACGAACTGCCTGGGAGCGAGCATGTCCTGCCAGCGGATATTGTGTTGTGGGCCACCGGCCAGGGCTGCGACCTGACCTATTTGCCCTCGGATGGCAGCATCAAGCCCGCCAAAGCCGGCATCGATGCGGACGACGAGATGATGACCAGCCTGGCGGGTGTCTTCGTGGCCGGGGATGTGCACAAGGGCTCAACCTTCTACGTGGTGGACGCCATCGGGGAAGGCCACCATGCCGCTCGCTGCATCGACCGCTTCCTGCGCGGTTCGCAGGGTATAGCGGAGCCGGTCCTGCCGCCAACGGCCGAAATGGCGGTTGAGGAGGTGAGGGCGCGCATCCGGCGTGGTGAGGCTTCCAAGCACGGACGCGTACCCAATACCTGCATTCCATTGAGAGAACGTCAATTAAATTTCCGTGAAGTGGATATGAGCCTGACGGAAGAAGAGACCCTGCTCGAGGCCGAACGCTGCGTGCGCTGTGCGGAATGCGCCGAATGCCTGGAATGCGTGGCAGCTTGTGAGCGGGGGGTGATCGATCATAATATGCAGGCGCGCCTGGAAGAAATTACTGTCGGTACCATCATCCTGGCGACCGGCTTCCATGATTTTGACCCTGTCCGTATTCCGGCGCTCAATTATGGGAAACTGGACAACATCCTGACCGCATTGGAGTTTGAACGGATGATCAACCAGAGCGGGCCGACCGGGGGACAGGTCAAACTGAAAGATGGCCGGCCGCCCGGGTCTGTGGCAGTGCTGCACTGCGTCGGCAGCCGCGACAGCAACACCAACTCCTATTGCTCGCGTGCCTGCTGCATGTACTCGCTTAAAACCGCACAGCTTGTCCACGAATATACCGGTGCCGAGGTGTACGAGGTCTATCGCGATGTGCGCTCATTCGGAAAGGGCTACGAAGAGTTTTATAACCGCACCACCGAGATGGGAGTGCACTTTTACCACGGCCGGGTAAAGTCGATCGAGCAGCAGGATGGAAAGCTGTTGGTCAGCTGGGATGAAGCCTTCCATGGGCAGCCGAACCATATCCTGGCGGATATGGTAGTGCTTTCCACCGGCTTCGAGCCACAAAAGGATGCTGGCACGCTGGCGGCCACCTTCGGCGTGGGCCGCAGCCGGGACGGCTTCCTGCTCGAACGCCATCCGAAACTGGCTCCGGTGGAGACGACCAGTGAAGGGATTTTCCTGGCAGGAGCCTGCCAGTCGCCCAAGGATATCCCCGATAGTGTGGCCCAGGCGGGCGCGGCTGCAGCAGCCGCCCTCTCCCTGATGGACCAGGGGACGATTGCCCTGGACCCATCCATTGTAGTGGTGGCAATGGAACGCTGTGCCGGTTGTGGTCAATGCGTCTCTGCCTGCCCTTACCAGGCGATCAAGTTGGAGCAGGGGCTTGCCTCAATCAACGGATACCTTTGCAAGGGTTGTGGCACTTGCACGGCGGTCTGTCCGAACAAGGCTGTCTCCTTGATCCACTACGATGACCGGGAGCTGGTGGCCGAGATCATCGGCGCCTTATCGGTGGATGCCCCGGAGGTGCTATGACCTTCGAGCCCAAGATCATCGCCTTTCTGTGCACCTGGTGTTCCTATACGGGTGCGGATACTGCCGGTATCGCACGGATAAAGTCCCCGGCCAATCTGCGTGCCATACGCGTACCCTGCTCGGGGCGTGTCAGCCCTGAGCTGGTGATGCGTGCCTTCGACCAGGGCGCGGACGGCGTGCTGGTGCTGGGCTGCCACATCGGCGAGTGCCACTACGATACCGGCAACCACCGGGCTGCCAAGCGACTGCCAATCCTGCATGCCTTGCTGACATTTGCCGGTCTGGAGCCGGAGCGATTTCGCCTGGACTGGGTATCCGCTTCTGAAGGGGAACGTTTCTCTCATATTGCATCAAAATTCACCGATGAAGTGCGTAAATTGGGTCCGGCACATTGGAAAATGGAAGCTGATCGGCGAGTGGAGCTTGAGGATGCTTTCGCGCGCGAACGGGAAAACATCCCCTTCCCGGTCACGAGCTGTGCCGCCAAGACCGATGCCATCCGCGGCAAAGCCAGGGAGCTGCTGGAGAGCGGCCAGGTGGGCTGCGTGATCGGCTATGAAATTAGCCCGCGCGGGCGGACCCGTCCCGCCTTTGTGGTCCAGGCCGAGGATACCGACCTGCTGGTCTGGAATCCGGACTGCACCCATAATCTGGCCGTCTATCTGCCTGCCAGGCTGCGGTCGAAAAGCCCACAGAAGACTTCCCCGGCAGTGGCGCTGGTTGCCAAACCTTGCGACAGCCGGGCGATCAATGTCCAACTGGCCGAAAACCTGTACCGGCGCGAGAAGGTGCACGTCATTGGCGTTACCTGCGAGGGTTTGCGGGATGTGCAGGGGAACATGCTTTCCCGCTGCACCACCTGCCAGGAGGCCGCGCCGGTGGTCTGCGATACACTGATTGGAGGCGATACCTCCGGCTTCATTCCGCGCGTTACATCTTGTTGTGAGGAGATGATCGCAGAGTTGGAGGGCAGCAGCCCGGCCGGGCGCATGGAGTTCTGGCTGAGTCAGTTCGACCGCTGCACGCGCTGCTATGCCTGCCGGCAGGCCTGTCCGTTGTGCAACTGCCCCACCTGCCTGTATGAGCGGGATGATTCAACCTGGGTCGGGCTGGGAATAGGCTTGAATGAGAAGCGCACCTTCCACCTGGGACGCGCCTATCACCTGGCCGGGCGCTGCGTGGACTGCGATGCCTGCGAGCGGGCCTGCCCGGTGAACATCCCAATCGGCCTGCTTAACCGCAAACTGGCGGATGAGATCGAGAAAAGTTTCGGCTTCCGGGCCGGTTTGGCGGTGGCGCCGTCGCCAATCGTCACGATCCTGTCAGGCGAGTACAAGGAAGAATGAGATGAGCAGGCCTCAAGGCAGTCCCAACCGGAAACTTATCACCCAGGAGGGATTAAATTCCTGGCTGGATGAATTGGCTGTGACCAGGTCTCTGATCGCACCACGCCTGGCGGCAGGTGTGCCGCTCTACCAGCGCGTGGCGGGGAGCAATGAAATAGCCTGGGGAATCTCCCGCACTGTGCTTTCAGTCAAGCAAGCATTTTTCCCGCCCAACGAGCGCCTGTTGACCATTCGGAAAAACGGGCAGGCGATACAGTTGGAAGAGACAGTCCCGGAAGAGGCGCAAATTGTCTTCGGGGTGCGGCCGTGCGAGGCACGCGGGGTCAGGTTGCTGGATGCCCTTTTCCTGGATACCCCTCCGGCTGATCCGTATTATGCCAGCCGTCGTGAAAACACGGTCTTGATCGGTCTGGCTTGCCGGGAGATGGGACCGACCTGCTTTTGCAACTCCGTCGGCGGGGCGCCGAACGAAGCCGGCGACGTCGACGTGATGTTGTATGAAGTCAACGATGGCTATGTGCTTGAAGATGTGACGGACAAAGGAAGATCCTTGACCGTTGATCTTGGATTGGATGTTTACGATTACGATCCGCATGTATACCGCTATGAGAGTCATTATGAGGTCGTTAGCCCCCTGACGATCAAATGGCCCGGGTTGTTTGAGCATGAGTACTGGCAGAAAATGTCCGAACGCTGCCTGAGCTGCCGGGCGTGCGCCTATGTCTGTCCAACCTGTCGCTGCTTTGCCATCCGGGATGAGAGCATCGGCACGGGCGAATTCGAGCGCCTGCGCTGTTGGGACAGCTGCGCCGGCGAGAATTACCGCCTTCTGGCCGGGGGTCACAAAGCCCGCCCCGAAAAAGGCGATCGTTTGCGCAATCGCATGTTCTGCAAGTTCCACTTTTATGCCGAGCAAACCGGGTTGGGGAATATTTCCGCCTGCACGGGCTGCGGGCGCTGCATCGACGTTTGCCCGGTGGGAGTGGATATCACAGAAGTGCTGGCAGACCTGGGGAGGCAGCCATGAGTGCCAACCCGTTGATGCCATGCCTGGGAAAACTGGTCGAGGTGCGCGACCTGGCGGCCGAGATCAAGCTCTTTCGCATAGAAATGCAAAATGGTGGCGGAGAAGCCTTCCAGAGCTTCCAGCCAGGCCAGTTTGCTTTTGTCTCAGCCTTTGGTCTGGGTGAAGCTCCGTTTGGGATCGCCAACTCGGCCGGCCGCGGCCCTCTGCTGGATTTTGCGGTGGCTCGCCTGGGGTCCGTGACAACCGGCCTGCATGAGCAAGGTGCGGGCGACCTGGTGGGCGTGCGCGGCCCTTTGGGTA
>Ga0209668_10001022_pt1 | contig 11799 bp, 10 predicted proteins | sample FrelakmetPLP11PL_FD_187150 | JGI IMG/M metagenome (GOLD analysis project Ga0209668, IMG submission 187150) | Freshwater lake sediment microbial communities from the University of Notre Dame, USA, for methane emissions studies - PLP11 PL (SPAdes)... | ecosystem: Environmental > Aquatic >... | reverse complement strand
GAATAATTTCGTACAGGAATACTATCCCGTCTGTGATGGACGAAACAATTAACTGCGAACTTAAAAAAAAGACGATTATCAGGTTAGTACCTGGGCTGCCTGTGTTTCGGGAGGCATTCCTGGCAATATACAGGCCTGCCTTCGGTTGGCTTGAATGGTACTTCACAATCTTTTCCACAATCTGAACAGACTACTTTTGTCATTTCACGGGGGCCGTAATTACTCGATCCACCAAAATTTGATTTATACATGATATTTCTCAAACAGCTCTATTAAAACTGCATACTATACAAGCTCCTCTAGGATAAGAAGCTCTGTATCAGCACAAACGGTTTAACACCGTCCGAAAAAAAAGGTACCAGGGGTTAGAGGAAAATTCCCGCCTTCTCCCCCGTATATTTTCCCGGTCTTGCGGATCTGGCCGCGGTGTTCATACATGTTATTCATATCAAAGGGCGGGACTCAGGAAACTCCGTTACATAATCCACTTCATTCTATATCACGGCCATCCGATTATACTCCAGTTGGGTGTAGGATTTCCCGAATATCCGGCAAGGATGAAAAAATGCGGGGTTATTTCTTAATGGCTTCTTTTAACTGGTTGTATTCATCAAGACTGATCTCACCCTTTGCCAGCCTGGTATTGAGGATGGCTATCGCGGTTCCCGTATCAGTATGAGTGGTCTTTTTTTGTCCCAGATTTCCCTTCACACGCTGGAACAAGTCCGACAACGAAGAGATCCAGTCGCTCCCGAGATCATCCCTGAGGGCATGATCCTGCCACAATGCGAGAAGGGCAGTAAACAGGGCCGAAACAACGGCAATAACCGCAACAACCGTTCTTGACTGCAGGAGATCTGGGGACGTCCCGAGTGTGATGATTGCAGCGGGTGCAAGAACAAGGGCTGCAATCCCGGTAATACTATGCACTTTGAGAGTCCAACGGAATGCCTTTGAAAGGAAAGAACCAATCGCGAGGGCAAATGCCGATAGTGTAACATATGAAACTAAAAGGAGCACCAGGATGACAAAAACCGGTACAAGGCCGCTATCTGCCCCTACAATATTTGTGTAAATCGCCTGTAGCGTAAAGAGGACTGAAAGGAGGCCGATCCCACACAGCACATGGACGATGGCAATACCCGACCGAACGCGGAATGGTTGCGGGAATGAAAGTTTTCCAAGTCCGAAATAATCATGGAATATTAATAGCCCGAGTGGTATGAACGCGATTAAAAGGAATATAACGGTAATAATTCCGGCCGGTATACTAACAGCAGAAGTTGGGGAAGCTGATGTCGCAGGCACCGCGGTGGTGCTGATATGCGTCGGAACCGTTGTCTTTGGAGTCTGGCCAGGGGACTGCTGAATTGCAGGTGTTGTTGGAGAAACAGCCGTGCTCCCTGGCAGGACTACATTCACCTCGCGGGTTACTGCAGAACCGGGATACACCTCGTTTCCTCCGTTATAGATCCCTACTTTAACCAGGGTCTTTTTTCCGGTTGCTGACACGGTGGGGACCTCTCCCGTAAGGTTCACCAGTACCGTCAGGTCCCTTCTTGATGGATAAGATAGCACCCAGCCACTAATATCCAGGCTATCCCCTGTATCAGTCAGCGGGGAATTTGCGTTACCGTCCAACACGGTTGCATATGACCAGCGGGCGTTTTTTAGGTCGGTAAACATATCGAGGGTGTTACTGCTGGAAAATGTCATTCCCCCCTCGGGTATGAAATTGACCGCAAAGGAGACTAACACCTGTTCAGGTGGAGTTTCCCCGGAAACGAGGTCCCCTGATGGAGTAACTACCATATTTCGGATACTGATTGCTCCCGATACGGACTGGATAATAACGAACAGGAGGATTAACACACACAGGTACCATTTGAGCCCGGCCATAGGTCTTCACTCTATGCATTCGTTGTATGAGATAAGAATTAATTCTTTTCAGGAAGTGACAAAATATGACGAATACAATGCGAGGGAGGTGATTCGAACACCTGAACCCCTTCGAGAATGGACCCTAAACCCATCGCCTTTGACCTGGCTCGGCAACCCTCGCTCCTGTACTTATCTGAGCGGGCCTTATTTATTGTACTCTTACTACGCGATCCTTAGCCCTGCCTGGCAACCCTCTGGTAATAATCGGTCCCTCAATTGTGATTATATAGGGGTCAATCTCATCTGGCCGTCTGGAAATGTGACACGATACCAATCATTCCGGTCAGGAATGCCCTGGATCAGGACTTTTCCGTTTCTATCCTCATTCCCGCCCTGCAGGTTTCATGATCTCCTTTGAGAATATGGTACCCCGTGATCAGCAGTACAAGAATTAGCGGGCCCAGCACGAACCCGACAAGTCCGAGAGTATACAAACCTCCGACGAACCCGATCCACATAATAACCGGATGAATACAGGTACGCCGCCCCATCAGTACCGGGCGGATAAACAGGTCGGGGAAGGCGCAGACAACCGGGTACCCGATAAAAATAAGGAGTAGCAGCGCAGTCATATCGGATATTGATATCGCGTACACTGCGAGAAATGCCATGAGGATTGATGGCCCGAGTATGGGGACTATTTTTAAAAGACCTGCAAGAGTGCTGAAAAAGAGTACATGCTCAAATCCAAGGATATAAAAAAACGGTAGTGCGAGAATCATGGTGATTATCACGATAATCAGCTGGACCACATAGATGGCATACAGGGCATCAACAGCCGTGTGCGTCAGGTGTCTCACCGGCTCTTTCAGTTGTTCCGGGAGCATCGCGAAGGATGAATGATACAGATCCTCGCCCTTGTAGAGGAATACGGAAAAGCTTAAGAAAAAGACCAGGAGCTGGAACCCGAGTGCCGGTATCTGTCCGATGACCGAATCCGCCCACTGGTTAATCATCTGGTTGCTGTTACCGATTAATCCGTCCAGCTGGGTCTGGTTAATATGGAGCAGCGTTGTGATGGGATTGTTCTGACCGGGGCCTGCCCAGTTGATAATGGTAGATACGAGTCCATTAAGGAACTCCTGGTTCTGGAGCAATAATCCCACGGCAAACGCGATGACTGCAACAAAAATTAAAAACATTATCACGGTGACCAGTGCTGCCGATGCCTCCGCACCAATCCTGCTGGTAAACCGCTTATGGAGTGGCAGTGCAATAACGGCAATTGAGCCTGCGAATATAAGTGCCACCATGAGTTGCCAGAATATAATTATGGCGATTACCGCAATCGCTGCAACGAGGTAAATGGTGTAACGGTCTCTACCTTCTAAAACACCCGGCATCAGGTATTACTCTCACCGGGATTTTTATTAAACTGTCCTCTCCCATGCCGCCCGGTCCGCAGCTGCAATCGTATTATTGATGACCCGGGATATGTGGTGAGGTAACCCAGAAAAAAAACCAATCTGTTCTTCAGCCCGTTCTTCATTACTTGTGTATTGGGTTAGTACTACCAGGTTCATCCATCCGGCCACCAATTATTAGTATATAATCGTGGTCTTTTTTAAGGAATCACTAAACATCATCGAATTCAACAGGATGCCCGCTCTTATACTGGTTTCCTATGCCATTGCATAACCATTTTGGAATGGGTACTGAATTTTGTCGGAATTCATGCAGGAATGAACGGGAAACCCTCCTGCGGTAGTATTAGCGCAGCTGTATGGTCTGGTGGGAGACTTACCAACGGTTATTCCTGATTGCATCACGCCATGCCTTCCTGGCACGCGCAAAGGTGCCCCGTAATGACGGTTTTTCCATGTACTGCCTGATAAGATGGGATTTCCTGGTTTCGTCTGGTTTCATATCAGGTAATCCTGCTGGTGAATTTTCCGTCTGTCCGTAATTTCCCCGCATTGACGGTACCTCCGGGATGATCTTCGGGATTCACCTGTTTCATTGCGATCCGGTTGTTACATTCTTCTGTTATTCCGCGATGAAATAAAAACATCCAAATATCTGCCCACTTACTTCTTACCTGAGGGTTGCACCCGGGAATTATCCGGACTCCGTTATGTTTGAGCGGTATAATCTCAACCTTGCCGTTGATGAGAAAACCATTGAAAAGACCCTTCCAGAAATTAAGGAGCTTCTGGGGGAACTTCAGCGTGCCTGCCGTGATAATGGCATACCGGTTGTGATCCTGATCGAAGGGTGGAATGCATCCGGTATCACCTCCGTTTCCAGTGAGATTGTCCAGGCCATTGATCCCCGGGGTTATAATCTCTATTCTGTCGGTACACCAACAGACGAAGAAAAAGCCCACAGCCTGATCTGGCGTTTTTTTATTAAAACCCCTCCAAAGGGTAGAATTGCAATTTTTGCACGGAGCTGGTACAGCCGAACCCTGGCCGAACAGCTGAGCGGTCTTAACTGGAATGAGTGGCTCAAGGAATCCACCTCGGCAATTCGTAACTTTGAGCGGCAGCTCGTTGATGACGGGACACTGGTCCTCAAGTTTTTCCTCCATATCAGCAAGGAGGAGCAGCGGAGGCGGATGATCGAACGGGAACGGGACACCCTTACCGGGTGGATGATCACACGGGGGGACTGGGATTTCCATCACCAGTATGACCTTTATCTTCCCGTGATCGAGCAGATCATTGAAGATACAGATACCCCGTTTGCACCATGGACTATTGTTGAGGCGACCAGCCCCTCGTATGCAGGGTTCAAGGTTATTTCACGGATCACGAAGGTCCTGGAAAGACGGGTTTCCGGAAAAGAGTCCCCTGGTAAAAATTACAGGGACCGATCCCCGAAATATAAAAAGCGCCTTGATGTTGACAATGTAGACCTGAAAAAAACCGTTTCAAAACAAGTCTACCCCGGGCAGCTAAAGGAGTACCAGGACCGGGTCAGGGAGGCCCAATACCTGCTGTATAAACGTAAAGTACCCCTGATCATCGTTTACGAGGGATGGGACGCGGCCGGGAAAGGGGGGAATATCCTCCGTCTTACGGCGAGTATGAATCCGAGGGGGTATGGAGTCGTCCCGGTTTCGAGGCCAAATGACTATGAAATGTCGCATCATTACCTCTGGAGATTCTATTCCCATTTCCCGAAAGCCGGTCATATTACCCTGTTTGACAGGAGCTGGTACGGGCGGGTGCTGGTTGAGCGGGTTGAAGGGTTCTGTTCCGAGGCTGAATGGAAACGGGCTTATAATGAGATCAACGAGATGGAACAGAATTTTGTCGCTGAAGGTGGTGGGATAGTAAAGTTCTGGCTTGAGATTGACCAGGACGAACAGCTTGCAAGGTTTCAACAGAGGGAAACCGATTCGAAGAAGCAGTGGAAGATCACGGACGAGGACTGGAGGAACCGGGAGAAATGGGGTGAATACCGGGATGCAGTTAACGAAATGCTTGCAAAAACAGATACCCCGTTTGCACCATGGACCCTTGTGGAGTCAAACGATAAATTTTATTCACGGTTAAAGACCCTGCAGACCACCATCGATTACGTGGGAACCCTCCTGTAGCCGGTAACGACTGATCCGCTGATAATCCATTCCAGGGTGGTGCCGTCCCATACAACTTTCAGACAATCACTAATCGAACAGTTCAGCTTTGAAGCGGGATTTTCTCTCGCGGTTGCCACGCTCCATGTCCCTGGTTGGTTTTGGGCTTTCGCCCGGGGCAGGAAGGGTACCGTGTGAACAGAGGAGCACGAGACCACAGATCTCATTTTTTTCAGCAAACAATGTGCACGACTCCCCAACACATTCCAATTTATCAAAAGGGCAGAGTTTTCTTTTCATCAGGTGATCCGACTCCCGGGTAACATTATAATGATCGATTTCATCTTTACCTGTATCAAGTACGTGTTAAATATCCCTTGAAGATAAAATTCATGGTAGATAGTACCAGGGAAAACGGGAGTTTATGGCAGGGCAGATTGTTATCATTGTCATCCGGGATCGCCCGGAAGACGCGGACCTTTCCCGGACCCTAAAAACAACGAATATTCCTATAATGGAGTGAGCAAAAATTAACACCGAAAGCGAGACGGTAAAGCAAATCGGGTTTGGGAAGAACAGGATTGAAGCTCTGAGTGACTGTATATTCGCCTTTGCGATGACACTTCTGGTAATCGGGATTGAGGTTCCCCAGGATGTGAACGGGTTTACCCCGTTGCTTGTCACGTCAACGCTGCAGGAGCTGTTTCCCGATTTTGTACATTATATCATTGCGTTCCTTCTGATCGCAGCATTATGGGTTATGCACCATATGCAGTTTCACAAGATCCATTATGCAGACCACAACCTCCTCTGGATGACGATCGGGTCTCTCCTTTTCGTAGTGCTCATTCCGTTTTCTACGGACCTGGTTGGAGATTTTCCCACCTTTCCAATTTGTGCGTTCATTTTTGAACTGAACCTGCTGATAACCAGTTCTCTCTTCTACCTGCAATGGAGGTATGCTACGGCCAACCGCCATCTTATCGACCCATCTATCAGTGAAAAGGCAATCAGGGCCGGTAAACAACGGGCTGCCGTGATACCAGCCCTTTCCGCTGTGGGAATTGTGCTGGCCCTTGCCGGCATCCCGTGGAGCACCCTTGTATACCTGTTCGCACCCCTGATATTCCTTGTAATTCACCTGTATGGCCACAAATTCCGAGGTGAGAGTTGGGGGTTCTGACAGCACCTGCCTATTATTTGAGAAAACGTGCCGGGCCCTGTAGTTTCTCCCAGGGTTTTCCCCGGTGGGTGGGAACCTACCGCTTTACAAAGCGCAGGGAAGCTGAATTCATGCAATAGCGTTTATGTGTGGGTGGCGGGCCGTCATCAAATACATGCCCGAGATGGGCCCCGCAACGTGTGCAGAGGACTTCGGTCCGTACCATCCCGCCAGTCTTATCGGCCACCGTCTTTACGTTCAGGTCTGATATTGGGGCATAAAAGCTCGGCCACCCGGTACCTGAGCGGAATTTCGCATCGGAAGAGAAGAGGTCAGTGCCACAGCAGACACAATGGTATGTCCCCTTATCATGGAAATCATGGTACTTGTTTGAAAACGCGGGCTCGGTCCCTGCTTTACGGGCAACCGCGAACTGGTCCCGGGTAAGGACAGCCCCCCATTCCTCGTCTGTCTTTTCCATCCGGTCAAGGAGCTCAACACGTCCTGTTTTCTCCACGAATATCGGTACTTTATTATCCATAGCTCCGGTCTGGGTAGCTGACATCCGGTCCTCCGGTTATGAGCAGTGGTATATCGCATTATTAATATCTTTTTATCTGGCAACATCCACCCCCAGTCATGGAATAATTACCCGCCAGACTGCACCCGGAACGGGAGTAAATAATTGACATGACTGTAAAATATGAATGAGAGCGCGGATGTAAGCAGGGACACGATAACAATGAAGGGGTTTATTAATGCCATTATTACAGGGATTACCGGCTGAAACTGGTATTAATCCCCGTGTACTGATCCTTGGCAGCTTTCCAAGTCCCCTCTCACTTGAGGCGGGAGAGTATTATGCAAATCCAAGGAACCAGTTCTGGAACATCATGGAGGTCCACCTTGGGATTTCAAAGGGGTCTCCCTATATGGAAAAGCTTGCAGGGTTAAGGAAAAACAGCGTCGGACTCTGGGATGTAATTTTTTCATGCGAGCGTCCTGGTGCGATGGACCATGCCATCAGGAATGTTACCCTGAATGAGATCCCGCTGTTTCTCCATGACCATCCGGCTGTCAGGATGGTGATTGCCAATGGCTCTACGGCAGGCCGGTACCTGGGGAAATTCAGAGCCGAATGGCCGTCACGGGTGAGTGTTCATATCCTCCCCTCAACGAGCCCTGCCAACGCCCGGACCTCTTTTTCTGATAAACTAGGCGCATGGGAGGTTATTCTTGAGGCAACGCATTGTCCATGAAAAACAAGGCGGGATCATGATCCTGTATACATTTTTTAACCGGAACGCCCTGACCAGAACCTATTAATGGATGGCAGTAAACCGGATTAACGAAACAGTTCAGGAGAATAAACATGCATGTTATCGGTCTTAATGGAAGCCCACATGGGCAATCAAGCCAGACACTCCGCCTTGTGACAAAGGTCCTCGAAGGTGCGAAGGCTTCAGGTGCGGACATTGAATATATCGACCTCTGCAAACTAAAGATAAATTTCTGCACCGGGTGCGGGACCTGCTATGCGAAAGGGGAATGCATCAGTGCCGATGATTACCCGGAACTGCTGGAAAAGATCCTCTTTGCTGATGGGATCGTTATTGGCTCACCCAATTATATCAATAACGTTACGGCCCAGACCAAGGTAGTCCTCGACAGGATGGCTGACGTGATCCACTGCCAGATGCTTTCGGGGAAATATGGCTGTTCGGTATCCACTGCAGGTGGGTCCGGTGCAGAAGACGTTGCTGCCTATCTTAACCGCTCTCTCCAGCAGATGGGTGCAACTACCGTTGGCCTCGTAGGGGTCAACATCCTAGGCAACCCGGCGGCCATCACCAACCGGGAGAAAGATGCCTATACAATGGGGACCGTGCTCGCAGATGCGATTATAAACAACGAGGAATACCCTGAGCAGGAGCAACTTCACCGGGAGCGGGCGGAATATATGAAAAATCTTGTCCTGATGAACAAGGACATATGGATCCATGAGTACGAGTTCTGGAAAGAGACCGGGAAAATCAATTAAACAGGAAAATTTTTTCCACCCATTATCCCGGCGATTTTGTCCCCGGGGTTTCCATGTTTTTCTTTTTGCATTACAGTGTAACTGGTAGTTCCCCAGGACTGTCTGCCATCCCCAAGACCCTGTAATCCTGAAACTATAAACCCGGATGAATGAGAACTTATACAGTCGAATGTCCACCCCTGCAAGTCCTGCCTTAGCGGACACGAAAAAGCCCCGGTTCATGGCATTTATCGTTTTTGCCGCTATTTTCATGGCAGTCCTCGATGGTAATGTAGTAAACATTGCGTTACCCACCATTACAACCTATTTCGGGGTGGATGTAACATACTCCCAGTGGGTCGTCACCGCGTACCTCGTGACACTGACAAGCCTTCTTCTTATATTCGGGAGGGTCTCGGAGTATTTCGGCAGGGGGCGAATGTTTATCCTGGGGTTTATTGTTTTTACCCTGGGATCGCTCGCCTGCGGACTCTCACCTGACCTGCCTATCCTGATCCTGTTCCGGGTTGTCCAGGCAACAGGTGCTGCAATGCTGTTCTCCATCTCCAGTGCAATCATTTACCAGCTGTATCCCCGGGGAGAGCAGGGAAAATCGATGGGGTATGTCGGCGCTACGGTCGCCATAGGCAGCATCGCAGGCCCCGTTCTTGGTGGGTTTCTCGTGGATAGCCTTGGATGGCAGTATATCTTCCTGATTAATGTCCCGATTGGAGCAGTACTCATCCCGGTTGCAATAAAGTATTTCGGTCTGGGTGGTCCTGTCCGTAAAGAAATCAGAATGGACTGGACAGGTGCGGTAACCATGGTGATCTTCATGGTATCCTTAATGCTCGCCCTGTCATCCCTTGCAGCGGACCTTACGGTGCCCCTGCCTGTAGCGGTTTATACCGGGATATTCCTTGCCTCGTTCGCAATCTTCCTTTTCACGGAGCAGAGAGAATCACATCCCCTGCTGGACCTCTCAATTTTCCGCGTTCCTGCATTCTGCCTCCCTGTCCTCGCCACCGCGTTATATTTCATCGCCCTCTTCATGGTGAATATCCTCGGGCCATTCTATTTTGAGGGGGTCCTCAATCTCCTGCCATCGCAGGTCGGCCTTGTATTCCTGATAATTCCCGTTATCATGGTTGTAGGCTCCCCTGTGGCGGGATGGCTCTATGATAACCATTACTCCCCGTATTATGCGGCAGTGGGAATGGCCGTCACGACTGGCTCCCTGCTCCTGCTGGCTGTCTTTTCCACGAGGATGGAACTGCTCCTGATAGTGCTGGCATTCATCCCTATGACAATTGGCATGGTCCTGTTCCAGAGCCCCAATAATACCGAGATCATGAGTTCCCTGCCAGTTGAAAAAATCGGGATTGCATCAAGTGTCAGTGCAACTGTCAGGAATCTCGGGATGGCACTCGGGGTGTCAGTTGCCAGTATCCTCTTGTCAGTCAGTACCAGCATTGCGGGATATACCGGGCCAGTACTAGATGCCGGGCCAGTAATCCTTTCTTCTGCATTTTCCCTGATCATGGTAGTTTCTGCCGTTCTTACCCTGCTTGCCGCAGCAGTTTCATTGCTCCGGGCGGGAATTGTAAAAAAAGAGGCTTGATCCGGCTCTTTCATGAGACCCCACGTAGAATACACCGGTGAATGAAAAGGGGAACGCAATAAAACCCGGTTGTCTTACCAGATCAGGTTCAGGGTAGGTTTATTTGGAGATGTGACAATTACCCATTAGCCAGAAAAGGGCCCGGGATCGCCCCAAGTGATACAATTCCTGCATTAAAAATCCGGAGGTTTTAAGGGCATGAAAAAAGCGCAAGGGATGAAAAATAAGGGAAAATCTCCTGGATTACCGGAGACTGAGATCCTGGCGGAAACCGGTGTAACACCAAAAGGGACAAAAAAAAGGTTCCCGATAATCGGGATCGGTGCATCCGCGGGAGGCCTCGAGGCCCTTGAACAATTCCTGCATGGTGTGCCAGAAGCCAGCGGTATGGCGTTTATTATTGTCCAGCACCTTGACCCGGATTACAAGGGCTTCATGCCAGAACTCCTCCAGCGCATTACCCAAATGGCGGTTCACCAGGTTACAGACCAGATGAAAGTAAGGCCAGACTGCGTCTATGTGATCCCACCGAACAAGGAAATGTCTATCCTCCATGGGAATCTCTACCTGCTCGAACCGGCGAAGCCACGTGGACTTCGACTCCCGATTGACATTTTCTTCCGCTCTCTTGCCGAAGACCTGCAGGGAAAAAGCATCGGGGTCATCCTTTCAGGTATGGGCTCGGACGGGACTCTGGGGGTCCGGGCAATTAAGGAAAAAGCCGGACTCGTGGTCGTTCAGGACCCCGCAACTGCAAAATTTGATGGTATGCCACGGAGTGCCATTGATGCAGGACTTGCCGATATCGTTGCCCCGGCGACAGAACTGCCGGAAAAGATATGCCAGTACCTTTTACATGTTCCCACCATGCCGACCGGCGGGTCAGGTGTTACGAGCAGCCTTAAGAGTTCACTGGATAAAATCCTCATCCTGATCAGGGCTCATACCGGCCATGATTTCTCCCTGTATAAGAAAAGCACCCTGTACCGAAGGATCGAACGCCGCATGGCCATCCACCTGATCGACAGGATCGCCGGTTATGTAAGGTTCCTGCAGGAAAACCCCAGGGAGATCGACCTGCTTTTCAAGGAACTTCTCATCGGTGTTACTACCTTTTTCCGTGACCCCCTGGTATGGGAACAGGTAAAAGATCAGATAATCTCCCGCCTGCTCGTTGAGTCCCCTGATGGCAGGATGCTACGGGCGTGGGTGGCGGGTTGTTCGACTGGCGAGGAGGCCTATACCCTCGCCATGGTATTCCGGGAAGGGCTGGAGCAGATTACGCCCCGGAAACGACTGTCTCTCCAGATATATGCGACCGACCTGGACCGCGATGCCATAGAGCGTGCCCGGAAAGGGTTCTATCCTGATAATATCCTCAGTGATGTATCACAGGAACGCCTGGACCGTTTTTTTATCCGGGAAGAACCGGGTTACAGGGTCAGCAAAGAGATCCGCGAGATGGTGGTATTTGCTCCCCAGAACCTGATCATGGACCCCCCGTTTACCAGGCTGGACATCATCAGCTGCCG
>Ga0209668_10001021_pt1 | contig 11802 bp, 15 predicted proteins | sample FrelakmetPLP11PL_FD_187150 | JGI IMG/M metagenome (GOLD analysis project Ga0209668, IMG submission 187150) | Freshwater lake sediment microbial communities from the University of Notre Dame, USA, for methane emissions studies - PLP11 PL (SPAdes)... | ecosystem: Environmental > Aquatic >... | reverse complement strand
CGGGCAGTGGAGGCCGCATAGGCGTCAGGCGGTGCTCAGGCCACCCGGACCCGCGCCGACAATGCCCCGGGCAGCGAGCCCCCGCTACCAACGCATTCGAAGCGAACGGCCCCTCCGGGGCCGTCTAGCTTTGTGGCAGACGTTACGAAATCGCTTCCGATCCGGCCAACGCATCAATTCGAGTCATTTCTCAGAAGCGGCTTGCGCAAGGCGCTCGGCGAGCCAGACCTTGATGATCGACTGGCGCGTTACACCGAGGCGACCGGCTTCCCTGTCCAGCGACTCGATCATCCAGGACGGGAAATCGACATTCACCCGCTTCTGTTCCTGCAGCGGCCTACGAGCCTTGGAGAGATCCAGGGCGGCGGTGACGTCCTTGCCGCCATCGAAGTCTGCGTCGAATTGCTTAGCCTTCATGCAGCGCCACCTCCTCAGGGCGCGAGCGGCGGACGGAGATGATCCGGACGTTCTCGCTTCGATACGTGATGACGGCCGACCAGTGCTTCGCACCAAAATGTGCGTCCGGTCCAGCACTATTGCTTGGATCGGTAGCAGGCACCCGCCACCACATCGCGGAACCCCGGCCCCGCAGCGGGGTCTATCTTTCACACCAGCACGATCCCCCCGTTTCGGTTCGACCGGGCCCGGAACGTGGTTTAGATTTCCTGTCCGCTGCAGGACTTTGTCGTCGCCTGCCGGACAATCATCGAATCACCTGGAGAATGCCCGTGAAGAACCTGCTGTTCGCATCGATCCTCGCCCTGGGCGCATTGCTCGTCGTTCCGGATTCGGCACAGGCCGCAGCCACGGTGAAGTGCAAGATGACGTTCAGCATTTCGGGCTGGTCGTTCATTTACAAGGAATCGAATGGCACGGGGCACATCAAGTGCTCCAACGGCCAGTCGATGAACGTGAAGCTCAGGGCACGTGGCGGCGGCCTGACCGTGGGCAAGTCGACCATCGACGACGGCCACGGCGACTTCTCGGCCGTGAACAACATCAACGAGTTGTTCGGCACCTACGCATCGGCGGAAGCGCAGGCGGGCGCGGTGAAGTCGGCCAAGGCCCAGGTCGTCACCAAGGGCGAGGTGTCGCTCTCGCTCAGCGGCACTGGCAGCGGCTGGGACCTTGGTGTGGCGTTCGGCAGCTTCGAGATCTCGAGGAAATGACCCAGCGCGCCCGGTGAGGCGGCACGCTGGCGTTCACCGGGCTCGACAATGCCGAACCCCCACGGGCCGCCCGCCAGCGGATGCTCAGCCGTTCTTGATGCTCCCGGACCCGTTGCCCAGCTTGGGCGATGCATTGGTCGCGTATTCGAATGCGTAACCGGCCTCCGGTATGAGCGTCCCATCGTACGAGTAGGAAACGCTCGCGTTCGGCTCCCCGTCCACGATCAGGCAGAAGATGCGGTCGTCGCGCCCGAGGCTCCTGAAGTACCGGATTTCCTCGTTGACCCACCGCGAGGCGCTCGCGCCGGGCGAGCAGATGACGAGGAGGCTGGCCGAGTCGTTGAGCGCCTCGCGGATGTGGACGCCCAGGTCGGTCGCGCTCGGCAGGTCGGTGCGATCCCGGAACACCGGGCTCAGGCGCCGCGCAGCCACCCCTCGCTGCGCGTGCGCGAGGTGCGAGGGCACGCGGCAGGATTCCAGCGCAGTCTGCAGCCAGTTGGCGGCAAGACTATCGTCCCCGGATTCGGATGCCGCGCTTCGCCGGGCGCCACCAGCCGTGGCCGGGACCGCCACCGGTTGAGCCCTGCGGTGGCCACGGCCCGCCTGATTGCATATCCTCCGTGGCGAAACGTTCATCCCCCTTGCCGACGGTCGCCCTGATGACGTCCGGAATCCCCCGCGCTCGCTCGACGCTCTGTGTGCTGTCCCTGGCGCTGCTCGGTCTCGGCGCGCACGAGGCCCACGCGCTGTCCCAGGCCTACACCGTCGAAATCCGTCCCGTGCTCAACGACCTCGACATCAAGATCGAGCATGTCTCCAGGTCGAGCATGCTGGTGCTGAACCTGACCAACAATTCTCCGACGCGGGTGCGCTGCGATATCCATTTCGATGCCTCGCCGCAGACGCCGCGGCGCAGCACGCGACACATCGATCCAGGCCAGACCGGAACGAGCTCGCTGCGCGCGCACCGGCGTTGGTTCTCGGTCCGGGTGGACGTCGTGTGCGTCCGGGCGCCGAGGTAGATCCGCTCTTCGCGTACGTGCAGTCGACGTGCAGGTCAGCTCGGTCACGCTGAGACCATTGAGCGCGGCGCGCTCCAGTGGTCGGGAAGTGAATAACGTGACAGCGAAGACACCTCCACTTTTACCTATTCCGACCCGCCCGGGGTTGGCGCTACCTAACGGACCAGCCGGTCATCGAGTTGATGGCCGCGGACGCTGTCCGCGGACCGGTGCAGCCGGCCGGCGTCAACCTGGAACGACAACGACGGGGAGTAACCATGAAATACATGACGGCGTGGACCATTCGCCCTGAGAACATGAAGGCCTGCATCAAGCGGTTCATGGAAGAGAACCCGCAGACGCCCGGCGTGAAGATCATTTCCCGCATGCACGTCCTCGGAACGGGCATGGGATTCACACTCTGGGAGTCGGATGACCCGTCGGCAGCCGCCAAGGAGGGAGTGTTGTGGTCCGACCTGATCGACCTCAAGGTCTATCCGGTCGTGGACGATGCCACCATTGCGAAGGCATTGACCAAGTAGCCTCCTGCCGCGTCTGTGCGTGACGGAGCCCCGGCCTTGCGCCGGGGTTCCTGTTTCCAGGCAACCACAAATACCTGCCCGGGATTCCACAACCCCGAATGGCGTCGGAGCAGCAGGCGACTAGCCTGAAAGCGTGGGGCCGGCGACGGACCGCTCGTGGTGCGCCCAGCCCGCGGCGTCAATCGGAGCGAATTCCATGAAACCTGAACGGATGTTGCTTGCCGCAGCTCTCCTTCCATTGGTATTGGCTGCTGCCTGCCAAAGCACCGCCGAGCGACTCGACGAGTTCCAGCAGGCGGCTGTTGATGCGGCGCTGCAGCGCGCCCGGGTCGACATGAGCTGCCCGGAGGCGACCGGCACCGTCGTATCGCGCCGGGAAATCGAGCCAGAGTGGAAGCATTCTTCGGCGCCTGTATCGATCCAGGTCGGTTACACCCGGGCCGAATACACCATCGCCGTCGATGGCTGCGGCAAGCGCGCGACGATGACGGTCGTGTGTGACGAAGGTGGCAGCGGCTGCGTCGCCAGCCCGGCGGGTTGACGCCGCGAACCGGCCCCGCGCCGGAGTCCGGCTCCCGAATCTCTATCGTCCGGCGCTCGGAGCGGAGGACGTCCGGCCGTTCTCCCGTCGTCGCATCAGCGTGCTCTTGCCGAACAGCGACTCCACGAGGTCGACCGCGAGCGAGGCCGTGCGGTTGCGCACGTCGAATGCCGGATTCAGCTCGACGATGTCGAGCGAGGCGAGCCGGCCCGTGTCGGCGATCATCTCCATGCAGAGCTGTGCTTCGCGGTAGGTCGGGCCGCCGGGCACCGTGGTGCCCACGCCGGGCGCGATCTCGGGGTCGAGGAAATCGACGTCGAAGCTCACGTGCAGGTGCGTGTCACGGTCGATGCCGGCCAGCGCCGCTTCCATGGTCGCGCGCATGCCCACCTCGTCCACGTGGCGCATGTCGAACACCTCGATGTGATGCTGGTGAACGAAGCGCCGCTCGCCGAGATCGACGCTGCGCACGCCCACCTGTCGGAGGCAGTCGGGAGTGATCGCCGGTTCCGCGTCGGCGAGCGCCAGCAGTTCGGGCGGACCGAAGCCGCACAGGCACGCGACCGGCATGCCGTGCAGGTTGCCGCTCGGCGAGAGGCTGTGCGTGTTGAAGTCGGCGTGGGCGTCGAGCCACAGGATGCGCAATCGTTTGCCGGCCTGCCGGCAGTGGCGTGCGACCGCGCTGATCGAGCCGATGGCGAGCGAGTGGTCGCCACCGAGCAGCACGGGCAAGTGCTCATCGCGCAGTTCGGCGAGCACGGCGTCGTGCACGAGGCGATTCCAGAACACGACCTCGTCGAGGTGGCGATAGCCGTTGGCGGGCTCCGCACCCGGATTGGCCGGGCCCGCGAGATTGCCGCGGTCGACGACCTTCAGGCCGTACTCCTGGAGGCGACGCGTGAGGCCCGCGACACGCAGTGCTTCCGGTCCCATCGATGCGCCACGCATGCTCGCGCCGACGTCGGTAGGGGCGCCGATCAGTGCCGCCGTGGGCGTGCGGCGCCGGCTCATGCCGGCACTCTCACGCGGGGCGCAGCACGCGGGGTGACCCGGCGCGTGCTCAGCAAGGCGAACAGGTCCTTGGGATTCTCGATCGTGGGCAGCAGGTCGATGGTCGCGTCGCTGCGGACCTCGCGGTGCAGCCGATGCAGGTAGCGCAGCGCCGAGAAATCCTCGAGCGCGAACCCGACCGAGTCGAAGATCGTCACCTCCCGTTCGCTGGCGCGCCCGACGGCGCGTCCGGTCACCACGTCGGCGAACTCGGTCACCGGGAAGTCTCCCGGCATCTGCTGGACCTCGCCCTCCAGGCGCGACTGCGGTTCGTACTCGACGACCACGCGTGCGTCGGCGCGGCGCAGGATGTCGCCGTGCAGTTCGGTCTTGCCCGGGCAATCACCGCCGACGGCGTTCAGAAACATCCCGGGTTGTATCATCTCCGGCGTGAGGATGATCGCGTTGCGCTTGTCGGCCGTGACGGTCGTGACGATGTCGGCGCCGAGCGCGGCCTCGCCGGCGGATCCGCAGCGCGTGACGCGCAGGCCTGGCAGATCCAGCTCCGCGAGATTTCGCTCGAGCTTGGCCGTGGCGGCCGTGTCGACGTCATGGAGCCGCAGTTCGCGAATGCCGATCATGTGGTGGAAGGCGATGGACTGGAATTCGCTCTGCGCGCCGTTGCCGATGAGTGCCATCACGCGACTGTCGCGTCGTGCCATGCAGCGGGCGGCGAGCGCGGACATCGCGGCGGTCCGCAGTCCCGTGGTGAGCGTGAGTTCGGAGAGCAGCAGGGGATAGCCGGTATCGACGTCTGCCAGCACACCGAACGCCGTAACGGTGAGCAGGCCCTCACTGGTGTTCTTCGGATGACCGTTGACGTACTTGAACGAATAGAGCCGGCCGTCGCTGATCGGCATCAGCTCGATCACGCCCACCGGCGAGTGCACCGCGTGTCGCGGCGACTTGTCGAAGTCGTCCCAGCGGCGGTAGTCCGCCGCGATCTCGCCCGCCAGTTCCTCGATGAACGCTGCGACGCCCTTGCGGTCGACCAGCGTCCGGACGCGTTCGATACCGATGAAATCCACCATGTTTATCTCCCCAGGTCCGCCCCCGCTCGAGGGACAAGTGTTCTTCGGGTCGGCGGTCAATGAAAAGACAGAAACCTGCTCAGTTAGGTGGCTTATTTGATCAAAACGGCAGATATTAATGACGGATTGATCAATCCGACCCAAGAGGTCACGCACATGGACGGACTGGATCGACGCCTGCTCGCCCTGCTGCGAGAGGACGCACGGGCGTCCATCGCTTCGCTCGCGAAGAAGCTCGGCGTGGCGCGGGGCACCGTGCAGAACCGGCTCTCGCGCCTCGAGCACGACGGCACAGTCGTTGGCTACTCGGTGCGCCTCAAGCCGCAGGTGGAGGAGCACCGCATCCGCGCGTTGATGACCATCGCCGTGGAGGGCAATCGCATCGACGTCGTGATCGCGGCTTTGCGTGGCGACCCGGCGGTCGGCGCGCTCCACAGCACCAACGGCCGCTGGGACATCGTCGCCGAGCTGCGCGCCGACAGCCTCGCTTCGTTCGACCAGGTCCTCGGGCGAATCCGCCAGCTCGACGGCATCTCGAGCACGGAGACCAGCCTGCTGCTCTCCACGTTCAAGCTCTGACGCGCCGGCTTGCCACCCGGAAGCGAGGTGGTAGGTTTGCAGCGGTGCCCGGCCAATCGACAAGACCGGAACGACGGAACGCACGACTTGGGGAGAGAACCGATGCAACGGCTCCTGCGCGGCAAATGGTCCGCTGCACTTTTCCTGGCCGGCGCCTGCCTGGCCTTCGCATCGTCCGTCCGCGCCGCCATTGCGCCCGAGACGCTGGCCCCGTCAGCCCGCGGGGTGACGATACTCCTGTGCGGCACGCTCATCGACGGCCGTTCCGCCAGCCCGATGCGCAACGTGTCGGTGCGGATCGAGAACGGGCGCATCACGGCCGTCGGCACGGGCGTTGCCGACGCGGAAGGCACGGTGATCGACCGCTCGCGAGACACCTGCCTGCCGGGACTGATCGACGCGCACGCCCACCTGCTGATCAAGACCGACGACTACCAGGTGGACCACCTCCGGCGCTCGTCCGCCTATAAGGCGCTGCGTGGGCTCGAAGTCGCGCAGGAGATGCTGCGATCGGGCTGGACGTCGGTTCGCGTGCTCGGTGATGCCGATGTCTTCTATGCGCATCTCGACGTTCGCACTGCGATCCAGGAGGGGATGTTCGTCGGTCCACGCCTCACCGGTGCGGGGCACTACCTTTCGATCACCGGCGGCGGCGGCGACCTGAATTTCCTGGCGCCGGAGCATCAGGTCGCGGCGGATGGACTGGTCGTCGACGGTGTCGAAGCCGTGCACAAGGCGGTGCGCGAGGAGATCAAGCACGGCAGCGACTGGATCAAGGTGCTGGCGAGCGGCGCCATGATGTCGGCAGGCAACGACCCGAATCGAGCGCACTTCAGTCCCGCCGAGCTCGATGCGATCGTCGATGAATCCACGCGGCTCGGCGTGCCGGTCGCGGCGCATGCGCATTCCGCGGCGGGGGTCCGCGCAGCGATCCTGGCGGGCGCGCGCACGATCGAACACGGCACCTTCATCGACGACGACAGCATCGGGCTGATGAAGGAGAAGGGCGTGTACCTCGTGCCGACGCTGTACGTCGGCGACTACTACCTGAATGAGCAGCCGGACAGCGCGGCCCAGGCCAAGATGAACGAGCTGACCCGGCAATACCGCGCGCAGCACATGGCGGCCGTGGGTAAGGCGATCAGGACGGGCGTGAACGTCGGTGTCGGTACCGACTACGTGGGCTTCCCCGTGCGGCAGGGCGTGCGCGAGCTGTCGCTGCTGGTCGAGGCGGGCATGACGCCGATGCAGGCCATCCAGGCGGCGACCCGCGTCAATGCGGAGCTGCTCGGCTGGCAGGGGGACGTGGGCACCCTCGAGTCCGGCAAGCTCGCCGACATCATCGCGGTGCCCGGCGATCCGTTGCAGGACCTGGCGGTGCTCGAAAAGGTGTCGTTCGTGATGATCGGCGGCAGGCAGGTGTCCCTGTCCTGCGATGATCAACCCGAGTCATGCCGAGCGGCGTCGGAGCGCCGTTACTGACGAGCGCAGCGGCATCTGGTGGTCAGTCCTGCTTGCGGTACCAGCCGCCATCACGCTTGTACAAGCTGTTCTTCTCCGCACACAGGCGCTCGGCGTCCACCCCGGAGTTCCCGACGTCGGCGACTCCCGCGAGTCCACCGACCGACTGCATGCGTTGCTCCTGGTTGATGCAGCGCTGCATGGTCGCTGCGTTTTCCTGCAACCGGTCGTTCACGAGCGACTCCGTCGAGTCGGCCTGCCGCCCGGACCAGTACCAGTAGCCGACGGCGACGATGGCCGCCAGAATCAGCAGGTTCCTCATGCTTTCCCTCCGCGCGCAGGTGCGTGGCGCACCATGGTGCGTCAATGCCTCGCGGCCGGCTCGGGCTCGCAGAGGCGCGACAGCATCCGGATCAATGCATCGTTCGCTTGTTCGTCGGTGGGCAACGACGCTTCGGTACGCCCCGCGCCCGGCCGCATCCCGCGCGCGCGCTGCTCGCAGGCACGGAGCAGCCGTTCGGGTGTGCCCGAGAACCGGCCCAGTGCCGATAGAGCCGGTTCGCGACTCTGCGCGATCAGCCACCGTGCATCGCGCTTGGTCACGCCCCACGCGTCCGCCACCGCTTGCCACGCGGTTTCGGGCGGCGTGCCCATCAGTCTCGTGAGGCACAGGTAGTGGAGGGCCACGTACACGCGATCGGTCGAGCGCCGCGTGTGCGGACGCCGCACGCCGGTCAGCGCGGAGACGTCCTCGCCGCGCAGCAGTGCCTCGAAGAGTTCATCGAGCAGGGTGCGCTCGGCTTCCGAAAGAGGCTGGCCGTCGATGGACTTGGACATTGCGCGAACGAAGTGGCGTTGCCTTTCGATACTGACAGCATCGTGGCTGATGGAGCTTTGCATGGAGTCGTCCTTTGCCCGCGCATGTCCCGTCCGGGAGCCACATTTACACCACAAATGTGCCGTGCGTCACAACAAATAGGCGACATAATCCGGCACGTCTCGCGCAGCTGGCGCGCAAGGCTGACGAAGGGGCGTGACTCGTTCACCCGGTCGGTGGCGAATCCCGACTTGTCCACCACGCGCCTTTCTGGTCGTATCGTGGCGAGGTCCCTCATGATCCTAGCCGCGAGAGCGTCGTTGCTGGCGGCTGCGCTGGCCTGGCTGGCCGCCTGCATTCCAATTCCGTACAAGCCGTCGGCAACGGCCGCCCCGGATGCAGCCGTCGTGGTCGCGCCCGAGACGGTCGTCAGTTGCGGCGAGGACGAAGCCACCGAAGCGCTGGCGAAGAAGATTGCCGCGCGGGACCGGACGGTCACCGTTGCCACCCGGCAGGACCTGGCTGCGGTGGCGTTCCCGAACGGGGACAGCACTGTCGGCGAACTGACGGATCCCGCACTGCGCTCAAGGATCAGCGGGCAGTCCAGAATTGCGTATCTGGTGCTGCTCGGGGATGTCACCGAAACGGAGACCAGCCGGCACGGTGGATTCATTCCGTTGCTTGGTGCCGGCACGTGGACGAGTCGCACGGACGTCAGTGCGTGCATCATCGACCTGACTGACGGCCGCATGCTGACCGGGGTCAGTGCCGCCACCGAGGCGCGCTCCTCCGGCGTGATCTACGGGTTCTACGGTGTATTCCTGGTCCCGCTGTCGGAGTCCAGCGTCTACGACGCCGTGGCGGACAGCGTCGTCGCGGCGATCCGGGCGAAGACCCCGCAAGGAGAGGTGACGATCGCCATCGCGCGTGCGACCGGCCTGCAGGAGAGTCCGTGCCCCGGCGGCGAGAATTGCCAGGTGGAATCGCCCGGGCCTGTGCCCGCGAACTGAGCCCCAACTAGCTGGGCGTTGCGGCGTCGTGCCGGAAGCGTCCGGGCGAAGCGCCTGACCAGCGGCGGAACGCCCGGGTGAATGCGGTCACGTCGCCGTAGCCGAGTGACGTCGCGACCTGCAACAGCGGCATGTCGGTGACCCGCAGAAGGTACCGGGCCGCGTCGTAGCGAACCTCGTCGAGCACCTGCCGGAAGCTCGTGTCCTGCTGCCGCAGCTGGCGATGCAGCGTACGGCGGTGCAGGGCGAGCGTCCGGGACACCCGGTCGTTCATGGCGCCCCCGTTGATCATCTCGACGCGCAGGGCGCGGCGCAGTTCGTCGAGCACGCTGCGCCGGACCTGTTCCACCACGCGGCTCTCGAGCCGTTCGAATCGTACCGGATCGGCGTCTGGCGGGCGCAGATCGAGCACTGCGCGGTCGAACACCAGTGCTGTGCAGTCTCCGTCGAACTCCAATCGTGCCGACAGCATGCGGCGGTACCTGGCAATCGACGGCGGCCGTCCGCGGGCGAGCTGAATGCGGTCGGGCAGCCACGAGGGTTGGGTCAAGGCGCGGATCGCATTGATCATCCAGACGGCGATGCTGTCGTGGATGTGCTCGACGCCGGTCGTGGCCGGGCTGTAGACGGAATACCCGAAGGTGGCTTGCACACCGTCCACCCGCAGGAAGATCAGGCAACCGCGCGTGTGCAGCCGCTGGTGCTCGGCGATCGCACGCAAGGCTTCCCCCACGGTCGGTGCGCAACGCGCTGCTTCCCCCAGCAGCCCGAGGGTGTCGAAGCCGAGCCTCTGACCCAGGACAAGCCCGAGGTGGTCGCAGTCACTGTGGACGGCAGCACGGTGCAGCAACTCGCCGACCTTGGCGAACGGGATGCGCTTTTCGGGGTCGTCCAGCGCGTCCGTCGGCAACCCGCACTCGTCGAGCACGACGGGCAGCGCCGCTCCAAACTGGTGCAGAACCTGCGGCAGCAGCGCAAGCCCACCGACACGCTGCATGCAATCGGACGGCTCTGGACCCTGCGCTGGGGGCTGGCTGGAGTGACGCGGCATGGTCGGTTCCGGGACGTCTACCGCTTCAGGTTACCGGAAATGCTTGCTGTCACAAAATGCAAAGACAGTGGCGGTGCTGCCGCCGCACAGTTCGCCGTTCGCCGGAGGAGTGCCCATGATGCGCTGGACCCTGCTTGCTCTCGTCATGCTCGCCACGGTTGCCGCGTGCGGCCGGCACAAGCCGCCGGCACCGACGGGGGCTCCGGTCGAGGTGACCACCATGACGGTCACGCCGAAGGACACCCCGGTGAGCTTCGAGTACGTCGGGCAGACCCAGAGTTCTCATCAGGTGCAGATCCGCGCACGCGTCAACGGCTTCCTCGACAGGCGCGTCTACACCGAGGGCGCCATGGTCAAGGCCGGGGACGTCATGTTCGTCCAGGACCAGAGGCCGTTCATCGCCCAGCTCAACGCCGCCGAGGGTGCGCTCGCGGAGCAGCAGGCCAGGCTCAAGACCGCGAACGATAACCTCGCCCAGGTGAAGCCGCTCGCGGCCTTGAATGCGCTGAGCCAGAAGGATCTGGACGACGCCACCGGGCAGCAGCAGGCCGCAGCGGCGGCCGTGCAGACGGCGCTGGCGAACGTCGAGACCGCTCGGCTCAACCTTTCCTACGCCACCATCACGACACCCATTACGGGCCTGTCCAGCTTCGCCCGGGTGCAGGACGGCGCGTACGTCAGCCCGGAGAACAGCCTGCTCACCTACGTCGAGCAGGTCGACCCGGTCTGGGTGAACTTCACGCTGTCCGAGAACGAGATGCTCACCTATCGCGGCGAGTCGCAGCAGGGGCGGCTGCGCCTGCCCGCCAAGAACGACTACGTCGTCGAGGTGGTGCTCGCGGACGGAACCGTCTATGAGCACCAGGGCCGCATTACCTTCGCCAACGCCAGCTTCGATTCCCGCACCAGCAGTTTCCTGCTGCGCGCGACCCTGCCGAACCCGGAAGGTGCATTGCGGCCAGGCGAGTTCGTGCGGGTGCGCGTCTCCGGTCCGGTGCGGGTGAATGCCGTACTGGTTCCGCAGGAAGCCGTGCTGCAGGGCGCCAAGGGCCACTTCGTGGTCGTGGTGGACAAGGACAGCAAGGCCCAGGTGCGCGGCGTGCAGGTGGGGGAATGGCAGGGCGGCGACTGGTTCATCGAGCAGGGGCTCGACGCGGGCGACGTGGTGGTCACGGACGGCGTCGCGCGCCTGTCGCCGGGAACGCCAGTGAAGGTCACGCCGGCGGGTTCGAGCCCGGCGGCGGCGCCCGCCGACGGTGATGGCAAGGCTCCGTCCCCGGCCCCGCAGGCTTCAGGCAAGTAGCGCGGGAGTCATCGCATGTTCTCGCGCTTCTTCATCGAGCGGCCGATCTTCGCGGCGGTCATCGCCCTGGTGATCTCGGTGGTCGGCGTCGTGGCCATGGTGCAGCTGCCGATCGCGCAGTACCCGCAGGTCACGCCGATCCAGATCCAGGTCACCGCCACCTATCCGGGCGCAAATGCGGCGCTCGTCGCGCAGAACGTCGGCGCGCCGATCGAGCAGCAGGTCAACGGCGCCAACAACATGATCT